>Ga0172380_10000034_pt1 | contig 293249 bp, 216 predicted proteins | sample Leawe162metaG_FD_119747 | JGI IMG/M metagenome (GOLD analysis project Ga0172380, IMG submission 119747) | Leachate microbial communities from a municipal landfill in Southern Ontario, Canada - Leachate well 162 metaG | ecosystem: Engineered > Solid waste > Landfill > Unclassified | place... | reverse complement strand
TCGAGTATTGGAATTGGCCCCAGCAGGGCGAGTTCATCCAGAGCTACTACCACGAGACCTACGGCGAGATCAGCGTGGACTTCAACCAGGAGTTCTACAACTGGGACGCCATCTCGCCCACCATGGTCAACGCGGACGTCGAAGAGCTGTTGTATCACGCCGGCGTCGCCGTCCGCATGAACTACGGCCCCAACTCCTCCTCGGCCCAGAGTTCGATGATCTCCACGGCGCTGCGCAGCTACTTCCGCTATCAGGACGCGACCCGGATGGTCTGGCGCAGCAGCTATACGGCCGAGTCCTGGCGCACCCTGCTGCACGCCGAGCTGAGCGCCGGCCGCCCGGTGATCTACCGCGGCCAGGGCCCCAACGGCGGCCACGCCTACGACGTGGACGGCGTGCAGGACAGCACCTGGTTCCACATCAACTGGGGCTGGAGCGGGACCTTCAACGGCTACTTCCTGCTGGACGACCTGAGCCCCGGCAACTACTACTTCGGCGACGTGCAGGGCGCCGTGATCGGCATCGCCCCCGACGGCATGGCCCTCAATCACCAACCCGTCGTGGCCAGCCTCCAGTTGGTAATTCGGGACGGCGAGACCGCCCGGGCCACTCTGTCGGGCTACGACGCGGACGGCGATGAGCTGAGCTACTCGGTGGATGGTCAGCCCATCGAAGGCCAGGCCTGGAGCTGGCGTCCGCGCGCGGGCAAGTGCGGCACTTATGTCTTCGCCTATCAGGCTTGCGACGCGTACGGTTGCGGCCAGCCCTCCGACCTGATCGTGGTCGTGCACGACGAGGATCCGCCCCATTGGGTGGCCGGTCCGGGACCGGATGGAACCGGAATCGACACTCTCAGCGTCCGGCCGGACAGCCTGGCGGCGTGGCAGTGGTCGCTGCAAGCCGGGCTGGACAGCCAATCGATCTGGGGCGACGTCCGCAGCCTGCCCAGGGCGAGTGAAGCCGCATTGGCCGACCAGCAGGACACGCCCCAACCCGCCAACAGGACCCTGCGCCCGGCCTATCCGAACCCCTTCAATCCAAGCACGACCCTGCCCGTCGACCTGGCGCATTCCGGGCACGTGCGCGTGAGCATCTACAACGTGGCCGGGCAGCGCGTGGCACTCCTGCAGGACGGCAACCTGGCAGCCGGTCATCACGAGCTGCGCTGGTCCGCCGACCAGCTGGCCAGTGGTCTCTACTTGGCAGTGCTGGAGACGGGCAGCGGCACGGGCTCACAACTCCTGCACCTGTTGAAGTAGCCGGTGCTGCGGCCCGCGCGGCGCACATGACCTAAAACACGCAAGAGGGGCGCACGTGCGCCCCTCTTGCTGATTGTGGTTGGTCGGCGGCGGAACTCAGTCCGAGCCCAGGCTCCAGCGCAGGCCGAGGCCGGCGCGGCGCACGGTGAAATCCTTCACGGCGCCGATGGCGCTCCAGGCGGCCTCGCTGTCGCGGTGCTCGTACTCGAGCAGCGGAATCAGCCGCAGCTGCCGGTTGAGATCGAGCCGGCCCTGCAGTCGGAAGAGCCAGCGCCGGTCGTGGCGGGCAGAGTGGAAGGGGTCCAGCAGCTCGCCCAGTCCGCTCTGGTAGCGACGGTCGCGCAGCACCAGCCCCGCGTCCAGGCCGGACTTCCAGCCGCCCAGGGTGCCGCTCCAGCCCAGGTTCAGGTTGTACTGGTCCTCCTGCTGGGTGGCGTCGCCGCTCTCGCTGTCGGCCCCCAGATTCACCTCGCCGGGCTGCACGCCCGGGTAGCCCACGTTGTCCGTGTCGCTGAATTCCCAGCCCAGTCCGGCGCTCAGGCCGGCAGGCATGCGCCAGGTCAACTCCAAACCCAGGCTCCAAGCCTCGGAGTCGTACTCGGTGAACCAGGCGTTGTAGTACTCGTTGGAGCGCGCCGCGCTGAGGCTGAGCCCCGGCTGGCGGAACCACTCGCCCAGATCCCGGGCGCGGGCCCGCAGGGTCAACTGGGTCAGGTCGGAGTCGAAACTGGCGCCCCGCTCGCGGCCTGTGTCACGGTCGGTGAAGCGGCGCAGGTCGTAGTTGTCCAGGAAGCGCCAGGAGAGTTCCGCGCCCCAGCCCGGCCGGGGTTGCCAGCCCAGCGCCAGCCGCTGGCTGGTGTTAGCGCCGCCCGCCACGGCGGGCACGGAGGTCCACTTGCCGTCCCAGCCCAGGCTGAGCCGCCCCTGGCCCGGCTTGCCGCCCACCCAACTCTGCAGCTTGGCCAGTGGACCGCGGCGGGACTTCAGCCGCCAGCGCAGCTCGGCGCCCACCCGGTGCTCGAGCTTGAGCACGTCGGAGCGTTCCACGTCGGGCTGGAAGGCCGGATCCTCCTCCAGTTGCTCCAGGTCGCGGGGCGAGAGCTTGAGGATGTTGTCGTCCGTCACCAGACGCTCCTCCAGGCTCAGGCTCCAGTCGGGAGCCGCGGCCGGCAGCAGCGCCGGCGCCAGGGCCAGGCAGAGGAGCGTCAGCGTCAGGCGTGGGCGCATGGACACGTCACTTTCCCGGATTGCGCAGGGATTCCCGCGGCAGCAGGAAGCGCAGGTTCACTTCGCGCCCGCTGTCCTGGAACTTCACCTTATAGACGTGCCGGCCGGCCGGAACCTCGATGTAGATCAGCTCCCCGCGGGCGGGCGTGCTGTCGTCCTTGCCCACGTAGACGGCCTGGTTGCTATGGCGGCCGCGCAGGACCCAGGTGTTCTTCAGGGTGCCGTCCTCATAGACCTTGAGCTGGTACTTCTGACGGCCGGCCATGGTGGTGTTCCAGTCCAACCGGCTGATCACCTTCACCACCGTGGGGCCCGTGGCCTCCAAGGCCAACTCCTCGCCGGAGGTCAGCACCTGGTAGGTGCTGCGCGTCTCGGCCACGCTCACGTCGCGCGTGCGGATCCGCTCCCGGGGCAGCAGGTCGATGGTCCCGCCCTTGGGCAGCGGATGCACGGCCTTGCGCTTGAGGCGCAGCAGCACGAAGTCGCCCGGTGACTCTTTCACCTGGAAGGTGAGTTTGTGCGTGCCGTAGGGGATGCGGATCTCGTCCGTGACGGAGCTGGAGAGCCGCGGCCACTTGGCGGGATCGGCGGCGTTCTTGTCATCCTTGGCCGGCTGCAGGCGCACGCCCGAGGAGCGCTTCACCGGGTGGGCGAACTCGCCGCCGGGTTGGCCGTCCAGGGTCCAAGCCAGCCGGGTCTGGGTGTCCTTGTACTTGGTGCGCCAGGGGGAGCGGGTCACCACGCGCAGCACAGCCGGTCCGTTGACCGTGGCGCTCATGGTGCCGTCCTTGGCCAGCTGCCAGTAGACGCGGCTCTTGCCGTCCACCTGCGCCATCACGCGCTGGGCGCCGCTGACGTGGCGAATGGTGGTCCAGGCCGCGTGGGTCAGTCCCGCCAGCAGCAGCGCGGCGACCAGCACCAGCGTGCCTGCCTGCAACCGCCGGTTCAGGTGCTTCCAGTTCTTCAGCATGCGTCCTCCGCGCCTTGCCCGATGTCGCCCGGGATTCTGTCGCCCCGGGACGTGCTCACAGATGCTCGTCCGGCGTGGCGGCCTCGCCCAGACGCTGCATGCGCAGGTCGAAGCGGATCACCACCAGCACCAGGATGGTCATGATCGCCACCGCCAGCCCCACCACGCGCAGGTCGTAGCGACCCTCCACGAAGAGCGCGCCCTCCCCCGGCTGGGGCACGTGGCTCGGCCGCCAGGGGATGCCGTACTGCGCCAGCAGCGCGCCGAAGCGCCGCGGCACGTACTTGAAGTTGATCACGGACACGCCGCTGTCCGAGAAGTAGTGCACCACGCCCTTGGCCGGCGGATTGTCGTCACTCAGGTGCCGCGTGAAGCCCAGGGGAATCACGTTGGCGTTGTCCGGGTGACCCAGGCTGACCACGCCGCCGCCCACGTTGACGTAGGCCCGGTAGCCGCGCAGGGATTCCTTCACCGCGTCCTTGTAGACCTGGATCCGCCCCAGCACGGCCTGCTCCAGGGTCTCCGGGTTCAGATAGGCCACGCCGTTGCGCTCGATGGCCGCGCGCACCAAGGCGCGACCCTCGGGCGAGAGGCTGCGGCCGCGGTCGTCCGCGCCGCCGATGCTGGCCGCCACGCTGCGGAAGCCCACCTGGCCGTTGTCCACCAGCACGCGCTCCATGTCCAGCCAGGTGAAGTCCGGATCATTGGCGCCATACCACGAGCTGCTGACGCTGGTGATGATCACCGGCTCCAGCTCCAGAACCTTGCAGGCCGCCAGCAGCGCCAGGTTGAGCCCCGGGAAGGAGCCCGTCATGCCCACGGCCAGCTTGTCGCCCTTCTCCAGCCCCGCGTCCTTGAAGATCTGCACCATCATGGCGGCGGTGTTGGGGTTGGTGGTGGCCAGCTTGGCCTGGTGGTTGCCCTCGGTGGAGGTGATGGGCGTGTGCTTCTGGCCGATGAGCAGCGTGCGGTCGGGATCGTTCACGACATCCACGAAGGCGGCCTCGGGGGCCTTGACCTCCCGCAGCAGCGCCACCCAATTCTCCATCAGGCGCGCGGCCTCGAGTTTCTCGTCGTAGTGGGGCTGCTTGTGCTCCACCCGGCTGAACTCGGCCCAGTTGTAGAGGCCGTAGGAGACCAGCGAGAGGACCAGCAGGGTCCAGATGGATTTGAGACTGGGCTTAAACATGCAGCACCTCCCCGCCGGTGAACAGCATCAAGAGCAGGCGCACGCAGCTGGCCACCAGCAGCAGGCAGAGCAGGGTCTTCACCACGCCTTGCTTGTCCATCCAGTTGGCGATCAGGCCGGGAATGATGAAGCCCACGGCCTGCATCTGCAGGTCCACGCCGAACATGTCGTAGAACGTGGACTGGCGCGAGAAGTAGCCCAGCACGAAACCGATCAGGATGGACAGCACCAGCCGGCGCCGCCCGTAGATGAACATGACCTTGGAGAGGCCCTTGATGATGCCGAAGGTGATGAAGCTGACCAGGAAGGTTCCCAGCAGGCGCAGCGGTTCGTGCATCTGCAGGGCCACGTAGCCCGGCACCACAATGCCGCCCGCCGACACGCCGATCACCTCCTGGAAGATCATGCTCAGGATGACGCCCAGGCCGACGCTGATTTCGATCATGCCGCACTCCTGTCGCGGAAGTAATGGGCCACTTCGTGTCCGCCGCCGTGGACGTTGCCGATGCCCATGACGGTCATGGTTTCAAACGGCAGGCCCACCACCGTATTCCAGGTGACTTCGGGATAGACCATGCCCAGGTTGATGACCTTCTCCTGGGGCAGGCCCATGCGGTAGCAGACTCCCAGCAGCTTGTCGGTGACTTCGCCGATCAGCACCAACCGGGAGTAGCTGGTGTCCTGGTGCACCATCTCCACCAGCTGCTCGCTGCGCTCGAAGCGGTCCTTGCGCGTGTTGAGGATGAACACCGTCGCGCCGGGGTCGTCCTGCACGCCCGTGACACGCTGCCAGATGGCCAGGGTGGATTCGGGATCGTTGGCTGCCAGGGCGTTGACGAAGGTGATGCGCTTGCCCTCGTGCACGGCGCTGAACTTCTTCAGCGCGCCGCAGTCCGGCGCGGCCCGGTACATGCCCTCCAGCGCCACCTCGCGCGACACGCCCAGCTGGGCGGCCACGGCCAGCGCCAGGGCCACGTTTTCCTTGTGCTCGATGTAGCCGAAGGGCCGCATGTCCTCGTCGCTGACGGGCTTGTCGGTGACCTCGTGGAGCTCCGTGCCCCGCCGGGCGGCCACGGTCTTCATCAGGCCGATGAGCTTGTGCTCGCAGGTGAAGGCCACCTTGCCCCAGGGCAGCGTATTGCACAGGCTGCGGGCCACGTTCTCCACCGTGGGACCCATTTCCTTCAAGTGGTCGGGCCGGGCGTTGGTGATCACGCCGATGGTGGAGCGCACCATCTTGTGTTCGGCGATCCACTGGTACTCCGGCTGCACGGCCATGCACTCGATCACCAGGGCGCGCGGTTTGCGCGCGGAGGCGAAACTGATCACCCGGGTCTGCTCGATGATGTTGGCCCCGCGCGGCCGGATGATCGGGATCTCCGAGCCGTCCTCCAGGATCACCTGGGGCGCGCTGCCCGTGGTCTTGGCCACGGTCTGGATGCCCCCGGCGCGCAAAGCGCCGGCGATCAGGCGGGTCACGCTGGATTTACCGCGCGTCCCGTTGACGTGGATGCGGATGGGGATGGACAGCAGATGACGCTGATGCCGCCGGAACTCGGCGATGCCCAGCAGGATGATCAGCCCGACCAACAAAGCAATGATGATCATACGCGTTCCGGACTAGATCCAGCACTTGGGACGATCCCGCCCTGTTCGCAGGTCGCTCCCCGCCGGCCCGCCGCCGCGCAAGCTGCGCGACACGCTGCCGAAGCTGCCGGGGAGACCATGCCGAAAATGGCCGGGCGATACGGTGCAAACGTGGAATTTTCTGCAGAAATCACGCCAGAATTGAGCCCGGACGGACAGGCGGGCCGCTGGAGCGCATCCCTCGGAGCCGCGAATTCAATCTGCCAGCTCAACAAAATAATCCTAAAGCGAAATCGCACTTTGTTCGGCGATTTCCCAGACTGGGGGCCGGGGCGGACCGGGGCCCGAGCAGCGACCTTCCCGCGGGGCTGTCTTGAATTCTTTGCACTTCGTTGCTCCCCTTCACGGAAGTGGCGCTCGAGGCCCGTTGCGGCGCTGGTTCGCGCCCCGGACGGGGGGTAAAATCAAGCCCCAGCCGCTCAAGGGGATGGCACTCTTTTTGCGACCCGGTTCATGAATGCAGACAGTTGATCGGTCAAGGCGAATGGCGTCCCGACACACACCGCGACACCCGGCATCCTCCCCGTCTCGCAGCGCGCACCAGCTGGGCTGGCTCTGCTTGGTCCTGTGTCTGGCCTGCTGCGCGGCCGGCGCCCGGGAGCTCCGCGCCCAGGAGCTGTGTCTGCCATCCAGCGCCCGGCCGGTGCCGGCCGTCACCCTGGAGGAGCACGCGCCGGGTGGCGAGCGCGAAGAGGCCTTGATCTGTTACCACCAGGGCTCTACGTACTACGTCAAGGAGCCCCATCCAAGCAACGGCGCGGTGGGACCGCTCTTCCAGCGCATCACGCCGGGCAGTTCGGGGCACATGAACGCCTTCGAACTGCGGCTGTACAACAACTTCCCGGGCAACCTGCGGCACGAGGGGCTGGTGCAGCTGACAGTCCACCGCCGAGTGGGCCTTCTGCCCGGTCCCTTCGAACAGATGTCCATTTTCAGCACGGACACGGTGGAGACCGGCGTGCTGAGCATCCCCTTGAGCCTGCCCTTTGATTTCGGCCAGGGTGAGGAGTTCTTCCTGGGCCTGAGTTTCCTGCCCGCCGCCTCCGTGGACACCGTCGCCTACGTCACGGCCGGCCTGGGCTCCTACACGGGCCACTCCTTCTTCCTGCAAAACGGCCAGATCGTCTGGTGGGGCGCGCCCGACGGCACACCCTTCGGCGACATGCACTTCTGTGCCCAGGTCTGGCTGGACACCGCGCAGGCCTATCTGCAGTTTCCCTGGACCCGGCTGGATCTGGGACGGGGCCCGGCGGGCCAGCCGCTGTCCATCACCGTGCCCGTCCTGAATCAGGGCACGGCCCCGCTGCAGGTGCAGGCTGAAACCGAGGGCCCGGGCTGGAGCGCCCGGCTGCTGGGGCCAGATTCCCTGATGCCGCCGGACACGCTCTTCCTGCAGGTCAACTGGGAGGGAAGCGGCGATTCCCTGGGCTACGGGGCGCTGCTGCTGCAGACCAACGCCACCAACAACCCCGTGCGCACCATTCCCCTGCTGGGGGCCACCAGCATGGCGGACCTGCTGATCGCGAACTGGGACGAATGGGCGCTGGCCACCGAGCAGCTGCTGGATTCCAGCGACGCCAACCATGCCTGGCGCCTGGTCCAGGGTCTGGGCCGGCCGGGCCCTTTCATGGGGCACGACGCCCCCATCCAGGGCCTGACCTGCGAAGACGTGGTCTTCCTGGGCGGCCTGCGCCTGCAGGAGGGGGCGCAACTGGGCCTGCGCTGGAGCCAGTACCGGCGGCACTCCTCGGGCCTGCGCCGGCACGCCTTCTGCTGGCGGCTCAGCGGCACGACCCAGTGGCAGATCCTCGCCGAGCCCAACTTGATCCAGGATCCCTGGCTGGGTCCGGCCGACGAGTGGTGGACCACGCCCTGGTTGCCGTGGACCGTGCCCGCCAGCGGCACCTTCGATCTGGGCCTGCTCTACGGCGGCGAAGGCGCCTATGACCGCTGGTACGTCGACGATCTGGAGCTCATGGTGAACGGGCGCTTGGCCCCGCCGGAGCTGCGCGTGAACAATTGGGCCGGCGCGCTTTGCCTGGCCTGGGATCCCGTGCCGGGCGCCTCGCACTACCGGGTGGATCGCGTGGATTGCCAACCGGCGCAATGCCTGGGCTGGACCACGGGCACCAGCTGGAAACTTGCCCGGGAGCAGCGGCGCGGGGCCGGATGCTACCGGGTCAGCGCCTGGAACGATCGACCCCTGCAAGTGGAGGATTGAGCATGACCTGGCAAGACCGCACCGTCCTGGTGACCGGCGCCGGCGGCTTCATCGGCCGTCACCTGTGCCGGCGCCTGCTGGCGGAGGGCGCCCGCCTGCGCATCCTCCTGCGCTATGTCTCACAGCCCGCCGCCCAGCGCCTGCCCGAGGACATCCTGCGCCAGGCGGAGGTCCACCGCGGCGACGTGGGCGACACGGCCCTCCTGCGCGCGGCGCTGCAGAACACGGAGGTGGTGTTCCATCTGGCCGCGCTGGTGGGCATCCCCTACTCCTATGCCTGCCCGGCGGAGGTGTTCCGCGTCAACGCCGGCGGCACCCTGGCCCTGCTGGAGGCGGCGCGCCAGCAGCGGCCGGAGCGCGTGGTGCTCACCTCCACCAGCGAAGTCTACGGAAGCGCGCAACAGGTGCCCATGCCCGAGGACCACCCGCTCTGCGCCCAATCGCCCTATGCCGCCTCCAAGATCGCCGCGGATCAGCTGGGCCTCGCGTATCACCGTTCCTTCGGTCTGCCCGTGGCCGTGCTGCGCCCCTTCAACACCTACGGCCCCGGCCAGAGCGGGCGCGCGGTGATCCCGTCCATCCTGGGCCAGGCCCTGGCGGGCGGCGAGTTGCAACTGGGCGCCACGGAGACCACGCGCGACTTCAACTACGTGGACGACACGGTGGAGGCCTTCCTGGCGGCGGGTCACGCCCCGCTGGCCCTGGGGCGGGTCACCACCTACGGCAGCGGCCGCGAGACCTCCATCGACGAGGTCATCCGCCTGGCGGGCGGCCTGCTGGGGCGCGAGCTGGGCGTGGTCCAGGATCCGGCCCGCCGGCGCCCCGCGGAGAGCGAGGTGCTGCGCCTCTGCTGCGATCCGGAGCCCGCCCGCCGCGTGCTGGGCGTCAGCGCGCGCGTGCCGCTGGAGGAAGGGCTGAGTCGCACCCTGGAATGGCTGCGCGGGCAGCCCCAACGCCCGGGCGGTTCCTATGACATCTGACCTGCATGGTGACGAGGCCCGCCTGCGCGAGCTGGTGGGTGTGGGTTGTGACACGGAGGAGCGCGCCCGCCTGGAGCGCACGCTGGAGCGGGACTCCGGCTTCCTGGAACGCTGGTTCCTGCCGCTGGAGCGCCAGGCCTTGGGCGCGGCCCCGGACCCCGTCGGCCTGGCCCTGCAGCTCTTCTGCCTGAAGGAGGCGGCGATCAAGGCGCTCTGGGCCCAGCACCAGGTGGGGCCGGATTCCGTGGAGTGCCGCTGGAGTTCCGACGCCGGCTGGAGCCTGCGTCTGCTGCCCGGCCGTCGTGGACTGCAACTGGAAGGTCAGGCCGGGCTGGAGGGCGACCTGGGCTGGGCCCGGGTGCTGGCCTGGCAGGGTCCGGAGGCCCGGACGGAAACGGGCCGGGATTCCTCCCGGCCCGCGCTCGGCTTCGGTGATCAGGGAACGCCCGAGACCCTTCGCTAATCCCGGACCGGGAAGTCCAGCCGGTCGGCCAGCGGCCGCTCCAGCGGAGCGAAACCCGGCCGTCCCATCCGCTGATAGGTCAGGATCTTGCCCGCCTCCACGCCCGGCTGGTCGAAGGTGTTGATGTCCAGCAGCTCGCCGTTGACGAAGGTCTCCAGCATGAAGAACTGGAAGAGCTGGCCCAGCCAGTAGGCGTCCAGCGTCGGCAGGGACAGCGTCCGGCTGCCCCGACCTTCTGCCCGCAGGGCCTCCGCCGTGCTCTCCTGCTCCGCGTTGATCAGCTCGGACAGGTCATGCCCGGCCAGATAGGCCACCTCGGGATCCTCCTCGAAGATCCGCGGAATCGGACTGGCGCCCTGGAAGGCCTCCAGTCGCACGAAGGTCAGCAGCTTGTCCGCCGGCCCCTCCATGAAGAGCTGCAGCAGGCTGTGCTGATCCGCGGCCCCCAATGCCCCCAGCGGCGTGCTGCCCGAATGCACCTCGCGGCCCTGGCGATCGCTGCGCTTGCCCAGGGATTCGCCCCACAGCTGGACGTACCAGTTGGCCACGTAGCGCAGGCGGCGGGAGTAGGGCATCAGCACGTGCACGGAACCCAGCCGTTGGAACCAGAGCCAGGCGGCGGCGGAGGCGCAGAGCACGCGGTTCTCCTGCCACGGGGAGCGGGCGGCGTCCAGGGTCAGGGCCTCGGCGCCGGCCAGCAGCGCGTCCACGTCCAGGCCCAGCACGGCAGCCGGAAAGAGCCCCACGTTGCTGAGCAGCGAGAAGCGTCCGCCGGTCTTGGGCGGAATGTCCAGCACGGCCAGGCCCTCCCGGGCGGCCAGGCGCTGCAGCAGGCCCTGACCGGCGTCGGTGGTCACCACCACGTGCTCGCGCCAGCGCTCGCCCAGCGCCTTGCGCAGCCAGTCGGCCACGGCCATGAAATTGGCGGCCGTCTCGGCGGTGGTGCCCGATTTGCTGACGATGTTCACCAGGGTGCGACCCGGCGCCAGCACGTGCAGCATTTCTCGCAGGGCGTCGGGGTCGCTGTTGTCCAGGACGTGGAAGCGCGGCCGTCCGCCCCGCAACTCGGGCCGGTCGTTCCAGAAACCGTGGCACAGCGCGGCCTGGATGGCGATGGTGCCCCAGGTGCTGCCGCCGATCCCGATCAGCAGAAAGTCGTCGAAGGACCCCGCCAGCCGGGCCGCCAGCGCCTTGGCCGCGGCGACTTCCGGGCGCCGGAAGGTGTTGGCGAAGGTGCCCGTCTCGCTCTCCACCATGGCGGCCAGCCTCGTGCGGATCTCTTCCAGTTGGGGCGCCAGCGCGTCCAGTTCGGCCGCCGCCAACCCGCCGCCGCCGCCCAGATTTCCAGCCAACATCCGGCTTAAATCAATACCCAGCAATGACTTCATTCAAACCCCAGGATTCTGGCCGGTGGCAGCCGGCGACCCGCTGACATGAGGAAAGCCACCCAGCCCCAGGGTGGCTTTCAGAATTTCCGGCTTCCCAATGCACAAACGGCCCGCTTCGGTTTGGGGAATCAGGCAGTCTGGGCACGGGAGACCGCGCTCAGGCTTTCGGCTTCTTCTCCTCGGCCGGGAGAATCTTGTACATGCCGGCACCGCAGGCGCTGCAGGCGCCCTTGACGGCATTCCGTCCATTCTTCATCGAAAGATTGGCCACATCCTTCATCTCCCGATGGGCCCGACAACGCATGCAATAGCCAGAGTGTGACATGACGCCTCCTTGTTGATCGCGGTCACAAAAGTGGGATATCCAACAAGAATCTTCAAAGCAAAAGTGCGGTCGCGTGAAGCTTGTCAAAGCCGGACCGCGCAGGCGTCGCACGGCTACGGAAAAACGGGCGGAATCCGGCGGCCACTTGCGTGGATCCCGGATCCCGCCCGCGCTTGGTTCAGGCCGCGGCCTTGTTCCGCCGCTCCAGATCGATCAGCTTCTTCTTGAGGAAGAAAACCACGAACAGTCCCAGCACCAGGAACAGCGATCCCACGTAGACCACCAGGTGGCCCGGGTCGTTGTTCACCGACAGGATGGTGGTCTCCTGCCCGCCCATGTTCTGGGCCCGCCGGAAGCTGGACTGGAAGAACTTGTAGCCCCGGTGAATCAGGGTGTTGTTCATGGAGATTTCGATCTCCTTGCCCGTGATCCCCTGCTCCGGGTCGTCCAGCACCACGAAGGACGCGTAGCCCGCGGCCATCATCGTGCCCGGGTAGCGGTCCTCGACGAAATCCTTCAGGGTCAGGCTGAAGCCCAGCGGAATGCGGTTCTGCTCGAAGCCGATCAGCCAGAGTTTGCCGTCCACTTCGATGGGCTTGCGCTGGCCCATGCGCAGCCACTTCTGCTCCACCACGCCGTCCTTGTCCAGGCGCAGGCGCAGGGCGGGCATCTCGCCCTTCACGCCGATGTTCTCCATGTCCTCCTGGCGCCAGGCCTTGCGCAACACCTGGTCCACGGAGAGCTGGAAGCCCATCCAGGGCAGGGTGAGGGCCGCGCCGCCCACGGCGACGGGCTGCTCCACCAGCTTGCCGCCGGCCATCCAGGCCGCGCGCACGTCCTGCCCGATCAGCCCGAAGCGGATCTGCTTGTCGCCCAGGTCGTGGTCGGAGAAGACCGGCTGCCACTGAAAGCCGGAGAGGCGCGTCAGCGTGGGCTCGTTGCCCAGCAGCGGATCGAAGTCGGGCATGTTCTGGAAGTAGACGTAGCGGTCGCTCTGTCCGCCCTTGGCGAGCAGGAACTCCAGCGCCGGATTGGCGGCGGGTCCGGGCATGTCCAGGGCCGCGCCCTTCTCGTTCATGGAGAAGTTGCGGTACACCTTGACCAGTTGCAGGCTGTGGCCGCCGGACAGCGCGACGGACTCGCCCGGCGCCGGCAGCTCCACGTTCTGCCGGGCCCCGCCCAGCAGGAAGGCCAGGCTGCCGTTGCCCGCCGAGGCCAGCGACGCCAGCCAGCTGGCCTGGTCCGGAGCCTCCACGGCCTCGAACTGCAGCATGCCGTTGAAGTCGCGCACGTTCTCGCCGGGCCGGCGCGGGAAGAGCCAGACCTCCTCCGAGAACATGGCCGACTTGAAGAGGAAATGCAGGCCCGGATTCTCCACCGGGCCATCCTCCTTCACGTTCAGCTTGGGCTGGGCGTCCGTGTAGTAGCGGTCCGCCGTGAAGCTGCCGCCGCCGGGGATCTGGTACTCCTCGTTGAGGAATTCCTGGGGCGGACTGCTCTGCAGATTGGTGGGGAAGACCACCACCGGCACGTCGAGCTTCTGCGGATCGTAGACCGTCAGCACCAGCTCGCGGGTGGAGATGTAGTCCGACGAACCGCCTTCGTCGATGCTCATCGTGCCCTCGAAGCCATACTGGCGGGTCATCCACGCGCCCACCAGGATCACCAGGATGGAGGTGTGGATGCAGATCACGCCCAGATGCCGCAGGCGCCAGGGACGCAGGTTCCAGGTGGCCAGGCTCAGGTTCACGCCGAACAGCGCCAACAGCAGGTCGAACCAGACGGTCCGGTAGATGTAGGCCTGCACCAGATGCGTCGAGGTGGACGACTCGAATTTGGTGGCGAAGGCCAGGATGAGCGCGATGAGGAACAGCAGGCTGACGCCGAGTCCAAGCGACGACAGGATGCGATAGAGTCGTTTCAACAGGTTCATGTAGGCGGAATCTTTCTTCGTTTCGTTTCTCCCGCAAGAAGATGGCAAATGCACCTTCTAAGGTAAGCCTTGATCATCAAGGAGATATCGAGGAAGGCGTCACGCGTCGGGCACAAACCAGATGGCGCCGCCAATAACCTTCCTCCAAGGTGTTCCACTCCACGCCCTGGGTGGTGCTGGAATGGATGAAGCGGCCGTCGCCGCCGTAGATCCCCACGTGCGAGATGCGCCGCCCGCCGCTGGTGGCGAAGAAGACCAGATCGCCGGCCTCCAGCTCGCCCCGGGAGACGGGCATGCCCAGCTTGGACATCTCCGCGCTGTTGCGCGGCAGATCCTTGCCCCAGGCCTCCTGCACCACGCGGCGGACCATGCCGCTGCAGTCCATCCCGCGCTCCGTGTCGCCGCCGAAGCGGTAGGGCGTGCCCAGGAACTGCTCCGCCGTCTCCACCAGGTCGGAACTCTCCTTGGAAAACAGCCGCAGGCTGGGCAGGCCGCCGCCCCGCCGGGCGTCCTTCTTGCGCTTGGTGCGCAAGGCGCCGCCGGACTTCTCCGGCTCCGGCTTCGAGCCGCGCGGCTTGGCCTGCTTGCCGGCGGGCGCCTGGGCCGGCGGCCGTTCGGACTCGGGGGTGCGAAAGCGCGGTTGGCTGCGCAGGCTGGCGCACCCGCTGAAGGCGAGCACCAGGCTGAAGGCCCAGAGCCAGCCCAGCGTCCGGCGCGTCCGGCGCAGGAAACCCGGCCGGCGCCCGCTACCGATAGCCTGAGGCACGAAAGCGCTCGATGTAGGCCTGATAGTTGGCCGCGCTCTGCCTGAGCTTGGCCACTTCCTCGGCGCTGAGCGCGCGCTTGACCTTGGCCGGGCTGCCCGCCACCAGCGAGCGCGGCGGGATGATCATGCCCTCCAGCACCGTGGACCCCGCCGCCACCAGCGATTCCGTGCCCACGATGGCGCCGTCCAGCACCGTGGCCTGCATGCCGATCAGGCAGCCGTCCTCGATGGTGCAGCCGTGCAACATGACCATGTGGCCCAGCGTCACTTCGTTGCCGATGCGCAGGGGCGCGGTGTCGTGGGTAACGTGCAGCACGGCGCCGTCCTGCACGTTGCTGCGCTCGCCGATGCGGATCCAGTTCACGTCGCCGCGCACGACGGCGTTGAACCAGACGCTGCTACCGGCGCCGATCTCCACGTCGCCAAGGACGATGGAGCCCGGCAGGAGGGCCACATCATCCGCCAGCCGCGGGCTTTTTCCTTCGAAGTCCAAGATGGTCCCCAGACGCATGGATTCTCCTTGCCAATCGGCGATGTGCTGTCATCCCGGCATTTGTCCGGGAGCCTTGTTTTCCACCTTTCTGCTTGCGCCAGAAAGGTGGAGCCAAAGAGGCGCTTTTTCTCACCCGCCAGAGTCAGCCCGCCTCCCGGCGGGCTTCCGCTGGCGGCAGCAGCTCCTTCCTGTCTCCAGCTAGTTGGTTCGCGCTTCGCGCTTCACCCATTTTCTCGTTCAGCCCTGCGGGCTTCACCTCACGTGACACAAACTGTCTTTGAGTCTTAGTGCCTTCGTGTTCAAACTGACTCTCAGATGAGCCAGCCCCGACCCAGGCCAACTCCAACTAACTCTCTGTGCCTCTGCGCCTCTGTGGTTCAACTCTTCAGCCGGTCGCCCGCAGTCGGCCTTCACCTCACGTGACACAAATCGTCTTCGAGTCTTCGAGCCTTCGTGTTCAAACGGACTCTCGGATGAGCCGGCCTTCGATCCAGGCAAATCCAACTCAACTCTCTGTGCCTCTGTGCCTCTGTGGTTCAGCTCTTCAGCCGGTCGCCCGCAGTCGGCCTTCACCTCACGTGACACAAATCGTCTTCGAGTCTTCGAGCCTTCGTGTTCAAACGGACTCTCGGGCAACCGAGCCTCGACCCAGGCAAATCCAACTCGAAGCTCTGTGCCTCTGTGCCTCTGTGGTGATTCCCACCCCGGGCTCTCAGCCCTGCACGGCCTTGGGCGCCGCCTGGAGCTGGATCCGGAAGGTGATCCCCCGCCCGGGCCGCGTGTCGTGCACGAAGATCCGGCCGCGGTGGTAGTCCTCCACGATGCGGCGGGCCAGCGAGAGGCCCAGGCCCCAGCCGCGGCTCTTGGTCGTGTAGCCGGGTCGGAAGATCTGCTCCTTGAGGGAGGGGTCCACGCCCTTGCCCGTGTCGGAGACATCCAGCACCACGCGCTGTCCCTGCCGCGCCGTGCGCGCCTCCAGGCGGATCTGCCCGCCACACTGGCCGATGGAGTCCAGCGAGTTCTTGACCAGGTTCTCGATCACCCACTCGAACAGAAAGGCGTTCAAACGGGCGGAGGGCAGCCCGGGTTCCACCACGATCTCAAAGAAAATGTCCCGCCCGCCCCGGGGCAGGCGGCTGCTGAAGTAATCCACCACGCGCTCCAGCAGCCGGGGCAGGTCCACCGGAGTCAGTTCCACCTCGGAGCCGATCTTGTTGAAGCGCGCGGCGATCTTCTCCAGCCGGGCCGTGTCCAGCTTCATCTGATCCAGGGCCTCGCCCATACCCGGGTCGGACTCCAGCACCTCGATCCAGCCCATCAGGCTGGAGATGGGCGTGCCCAACTGATGCGCCGTCTCCTTGGCCATGCCCACCCAGACGCCGCTCTCCTCGGCGCGCCGGATCTGGCGGAAGCCCAGGTAGCCCAGAAAGCCCACCAGGATCGAGGCCACCAGCGTGTAGACAGGAAAGAGCTGGACGCGCTCGATGAGCCGGGAATCCCCGTAGTGGAAGTAGTCCGTCAGCGTGTCGTACTGGAAGGGGATCGGTTCGTGGACCACGTCCATCTGGCGGATCATGCCATAGAGCAGCGTGCTGTCCGCGGCGGACAAGGTGTTGGGGGTCTTGGTGCTGTCGAAGGCCGAGTCCAGCGTGCGCCAAAACTTGGGATTGCCCCGGGCGTCCGTGACGATCAGCGGAAAGTCGATGGTCTGCAGGAAATCCAGCACCTGCTCGGGATTGTGCGTGGCCAGCAGGCCGTAGTGCTCCACGCGTACCGTCAGGTTGCGGCGGGCTTCCGCGCGCAGATCCTCCACCAGCTCGCGGGCCAGGAACAGGATGAAGATGGCCGCTGCCACGCCCAGCAACAGCACCAGGCTGCGCATCCCGCCGCCGCGCAGGATGACGGCTCGCCATTTTCCCCGCATGTGCCTCCGTTCCCACCCGGTGGTGTTCGCTTGCCTCCCGTACCGGTCAGCGCCCTGTCGGATTGGAGCGTTTCGCGGCCAGCACCAGCAGGCAGCCCCCCCGGCTGCGCCGGCCGCGCAGGTCCAGTTCGTTGAGCAGGCGCACGGGCAGCAGCATCAGCGCGGACCAGACCAGCACGAAGGGCAGGGTCCAGAAGCCAAGCTTGAGCGCGCGCAAGGGGCCGCGCACGCCCAGCCGCCAGGCCAGCCCGCCCGCCGCGCCATAGGTCGGGCGCAGCTCCAGCTCCTCCAGGCCCGCCTGGGCCAAGCGTTCCCGCATCATCGGCCGCGTGTAGCCCTCGCGCGCGTGCTCGCCCACCGCCGGCGTGCGGCGCAAGACCTCGGCCTCGCTCAGTTCGTCGGCCATGGCCGGCGTGTGCAGCAGCAGGCGGCCGCCCGGCGCCAGCACCTGGGCAAAGTTGCGGAACACGCGCCGATCGTCCTCGATGTGTTCCACCACGTCCACGTTGAGCACCAGATCCACCGCTTCGTCCAGCTCGAAGTCCAGCAGGTCGGCCACCCGGGCCTCCACATTCGTCACCCCGCCGCGCCGGCAGAGGTCCTGCAGCTGGTCCACGCAGGCCGGGTTGATGTCCACGGAAAGGATGCTGGCGCCTGGGAAGAAGCGATTGAGGGCCAAGGCGTACTGCCCGTAGCCCGTGCCGGCGTCCAGGATGCGGCGCGGCCGGAATCCCGATTCCGCCAGGGCGCGCAGGGCGCGCCGGACTTCCAACTCCCGCAGGAAGACCTGGCGTGACAACAGGAAGAGCAGGTGCTTCAGCCAGGTCTGGCGCAGGAAGAGGCGGGCCAGCCGCCCCTTGATGGGTTCGTAGTCCATGCGGCCAACATAGGGCCCAGCCCCGCCCCATGCAAGGTGGGAGGTCTGGCCGCCGGCCGGGCCGGGGCACGGGTTCGGCGCGCAGCTTTCCAGACAACTGGCAGGAGCCGTCGCCAACCTATGTCTCAAAGCTGACCGGTTCTGCACACTTTCGCCAGCTCCGGTGGAGGCTCCTGCGGCCAAAGACATGATCCGCAAGCAATTCCAAAGCTGGAACAGGATTTGCACGAGCCCCTGTCGCTCTAGAACCTGTCCGATCCGTTCCGGCGACCGCCGGACCCGAACATCGGACCCAGTGCAGCCGAACCAGAACGGCCCGGGTATCCCCTGGGGTTGTTCGTCATGACCGACGGTCGGTCTCCGCCCGCGTTCAGGCCTGTCCCGCACCCGACGCGGCCCAGGCGCGGCGCTTGTTGGATGTCTCGGGGTTGGCCTTCAGGCGATCCAGTGGCGTCGTTCAGTGAAGTCCGGAGCTTGAATCCTGCGCCGGACGCAGGCGAAGACCCTGTAAAGCGGCCCTGCGGGGCCGCTTTCCTTGTCCGGGCGGCTTGTCCTGCTTGCCCCGAATCGCCACTCTGCACCCCGGAGGAACGCATGACCGTCGCACTGGAGATCAGTCACCGTCCCTGGGGCCACTACGAGGTCCTGCTGGACGATCCCGAACTCAAGGTGAAGCGCATCGTGGTCAAGCCCGGCCAGCGCCTTAGCCTGCAACGCCACCAGCAGCGGCGCGAGCACTGGTTCGTGGCCGCCGGAACGGCGCGCGTGACCCTGGACGAGCAGGAGCTGGACGTGGCAGCGGGCGGCTCGCTGGACATTCCGCTGGGCAGCTGGCACCGGGTGGCCAATCTTGGCCCGACGGACCTGGTGCTGGTGGAAGCCCAGACGGGCAGCTACTTCGGCGAGGATGACATCGAGCGGCGGGAAGACGACTACGGCCGCTTGGAGGGCTGAAACGAGACGCGGCCGACGCCCCCTCGGCGCCGGCCGCAGCACGTGCTGTGTGTTTGCAAGTGATCCTCTAGCCCCCTGAGGACCACCACGGAAAGTGCAAACCCCGTGCCCATCGCTTTCCGCGCGGACCGGCCCTTGAGCAGCTTTGAGTTCACTCCACGACTGCGGAAACGTGTTCAGCATCCGACCGCAAACCGCCCGATCCAGCACAGAGTCGACAAGTTGGACCCCCGCCGCCCGGGGCCGCCACTCCCCACCGTGGACACAGATTTTCGTTGCGATCGCCGTCCCGGGCACCCCACATTGGGTACGCCACAGGGAGGCCGCCAAGTCCGACAGGCGGCCCGTCAGCCAGCCACACACCAGCAACAAACAGGAAGGCCCATGGCCAAGGTAGTCGTCATCGGGGCCGGCTTTGCCGGCCAAACCGCCGCGCTGTACCTGGGTCGCGCCCTGGGGAAGCAGCACGACATCACGGTGGTCAACGCCAGCGACCACTTTTACTTCATCCCCTCCTTCGTCTGGGTGGGCACCGGCCGGATGGCCCCGGCCCGTACGCGCTTTCCGCTCAAGCCCGTGCTGGACCGCTTCCACGTGCGGCTGGTGCAGGGGATGGCCCGCGCAATCCAGCCGCTGGAACAGTGGGTGCGCGTGGAACGGCCCGGGGCGGCGGGCGACCTGAAACTGGACTACGATTACCTGCTGGTGGCCACCGGCCCCAAGCTCAACTTCGAGGGCACGCCTGGACTGGGACCGCACGGCGGCCACAGCCAGAGCATCTGCACGCTGCCCCACGCGGAGAACGCCCGGGACCGCTACCTGGAGCAGGTCGAGCGCATGCAGCGCGGCGAGCGCGCCCGCCTGGTGATCGGCACGGGCCATCCCGGCGCCACCTGCCAGGGCGCGGCCTTCGAGTACATCAGCAACCTGCACAAGGATCTGGTGGCCCGCGGGCTGCGGGACAAGGCCGACCTGCACTGGCTCTCCAACGAGGCGGCCCTGGGCGATTTCGGCATCGGCGGCATCCACATGCCACCGGGTTCGCGGGCGGAAACCAGCGAAGCCTTCCTCGGCGCAGCCTTCAAGGAATTCGGGATCAGCTGGGACGTGCAGAAAGGCGTGAAGGCCGTGGAGCCCGGGCGCATCTACTGGGAAGACTATGAGGGCCGGCCGGGCGAGACGCCCTTCGATTTCTCCATGCTCATTCCCCAGTTCCAGGGCCAGCGCCTGAGCGTGGAGGGCGGCGAGGGATTGGCGGACGAGATCTTCAACCCGGCGGGCTTCGTGAAGGTGGACGGGATCTACGGGCTGCCCTACGACCAGCTCCAGCAGACGCCGGAGGCCTGGCCGGCGGACTACCGCAATCCGCGCTTCCCCAACATCTTCGCCGCAGGCATCGCCTTCGCGCCGCCCGGGCCCATCAGCCAGCCGCACACCACGCCCACGGGCCTGGCCATCACGGCTGCGCCGCCGCGCACGGGCATGGTGGCCGGGATCATCGGCCGCCTCTGCGCGCTCAACATCATCGACCTGGTGACCCGTGGCCGCACCAGCCACTCGGAACGAATGACGGAGATGGCCGCGGCCTGCATCGCCAGCATGGGCGACAGCCTCTGGGACGGATCCGCGGCCACCATCCTGATCTACCCCGTGGTGCCCAACCACAAGCAGTTCCCGGATCAGAACGGCCGCGATCCCTTCGTAACGCACATGGAGATGGGTCTGGCCGGCGCCTGGATGAAGCGCATGATCCACCACACCTTCATGCACAAGCTGCAGGGCCGCCCGGGCTGGCAGTTCATTCCGGAATAGGAGCCTCGGATGGAAATCACGCAGAAGGACCGCTTCTGGATGAACAACAAGCTCTTCCAGCTCATGCGCTTCGTGGTGTTGAATTTGAAGATCCTCAAGGCCGTGGATCGGGCCAAGCGTTCCTGACCCTCCAGCGAGGGGGAATCACCACAGAGACACAGAGTCACAGAGAAGAATTGAGTTGGAGTTGCGCGGGCCTGGACAGCTGACACGTCCAAGTCACAAACCAACACTCTGCTCTGTGTCTCTGTGTCTCTGTGTTGAGATGTGATTTCGTGCGAGAGATTAGAACTGGTCGCCTTCGCCCAGCGACTGCTCCATTTCATCGGCGCCGCGACCCACCAGCCCGATCAGCCGCCGGAGCTGCTGCGGATCGCAGGTGGCCGGGGCATTCAACACGAACACGGCGGCCGTTTGCTCGCCGATCTGCCGGAAGCCCCAGGCTCCCAGCAGTTGGTCGGGATTGGTCCGCAGCAGCAGTTCCATGGTCACCGGCTCCTGCAGCGCCGCGCCCATTCCCGCCACAGACCAGATCTCCCGCAGTCGCCAACCGTCCAACTCCTCCGTGCGGGAATTGACGAAGACCTGCTGGCTGCGGCCGGACTCGTACTCCAGCAGGAGGCGGCAGTCGCCGTCGGCGTCGGGCTCCCAGACCAGCTTGGCCTCCTGCAGGCAGGCGGCGAGCTCGCCGTCCACCGGCGGATAGGCCACTTCGTCCTGGGCGAACCCGGTTCCGCCCATCAGCAGCAGACCGAGCAGCCAGCCGCTCAAGACTCGCGGAATCATGGGCACCTCCGTTCTTGTGGGCCGGGTCCGACGCCCGACTGCGCCGGACCGCCGCTGCGGAACCTACGCCCGCAGCTCGAGCAAATCCAGCACCAGTTTGAGCAGCGTGGCCGCCACCACCAGGCGGAACATCACCCGCACCAACCGCACGTGGCGGCGCATCACCAGCCGCGATCCCAGCCGCGCGCCCAGAAACTGGCCCGAGCCCATCACCAGGCCCGGCAGCAGCAGCACGTGGCCGCCCAGGGCGAAGAAGCCCAGCGAGGTCACGTTGGAAGTGAAGTTGACCACCTTGGTGCGCGCGGTGGCGGTCTTCAGGTTGAGTCCCAGTCCGGCCACCAGGAACAGGGTCCAGAAGGTGCCGGTGCCCGGACCGAAAAAGCCGTCGTAGAAGCCCAGGGCCAGCCCGGCCAGGGGCAGGAAGAGGCGTGCATCCAGCCGGGGGTGCTCGTCGTGTTCGCCCAGTTGGGGCGAGAGAAAGGTCCAGACCAGCACGGCCGTCAGCAGGATGGGAATCAGCAGGCGCAGCAGACCCGGACGCAGGGCCTGCACGGCCAGGGTGCCCGAGGCGGCACCGATGAAGGTGAACAGGATGCCGACGGCCAGCTCGCGGAAGCGCACCAGCCCGCCCTGGCGGTAGTGCAGGGCCGCGCTGAGGCTGCCGAAACTGGATTGCAGCTTGTTGGTGCCCAGCGCAAGGTGGGGCGGCAGACCCGCGGCCAATAGCGCGGGCAGGGTGATCAGGCCCCCGCCGCCGGCGATGGCGTCCACGAAGCCGGCCACCAGCGAGGCCAGCCAGAGCAGACCGAGGGTGAACCAGGACAGGGACGTCTCCACGCGGGGTCTCCTGGGCGTTGTGTGGGGCGTGACCCCGGCTTCCCTGTTCGTTCAGCGGACGACCCAAGGTAGGACAGGCCGGCCCGTCCTGCCGCAGGGTGTCCCGCCGGCCAACCAACGGCTGTTCAGGAATGAGGACGATGTGGATAAGGTGCCAGGCACCGGCCTGGCACCGACCCGGCACCGGCCAGGCACCGACCCGGCACCGACCTGGCACCGACCTGGCTCCGACCTGACCCTTCCCCGACAATTGTCACGGTTGCCGGACCCTATCTTCAGGCACGACAGAACCCAGGAGACCCATGACCACCACCATTCCTGCCGCCCCGTTGCGCGGCCGACTCGCCAATGTCCTGCTCTGGACCCTGGCCGTGCTGATCATGTTCGCAGCCATCGTCTACCAGCGCCGCACAGGCCCCACCTATCCGCGCCGCGGCGAGCTGGTCGTGGCCGGGGAATCCCTGCGCTACAAGCTGGTGCGCAGCCAGGAGACATCCCGCGAGGCCTGGGTGATCCTGCCGGCCGCGGGCGGACAGGTCAGCGCCACGCTCTACTGGAAACGCTACAAGGTGCAGGAGCCCTTCATCCCGCTGGATCTCTGTCCGGCGCTGGAGGTTTTGCCCAACCTGGGGGCGAAGGAGGCCGACGAACTCCGCGACAAGCTGGTGGCCGCGCTGCCCGTCCAGCCGCCGGCGGGCAAGCTGGAATACTACCTGGAGGTCACCACGCCGGACGGCTCCCAGCGCATTCCGCCCGCGCCCGAGGATCCGATCATCATCCGCTACAAGGACCCCGTCCCGGGCTTCGTCCTCTGGCCGCACGTGGTGATGATGTTCTTCTCCGTGCTCTTCGGCATGCGGGCCGGTCTGTCCGCGCTGGTCGATCCGGGCCGGATGCGCCGCCACGCCTGGGTGGCGCTGGTGGGCATGACCCTGGGCGGCATGATGCTCGGCCCCCTGGTCCAGAAATTCGCCTTCGGCCACTTCTGGACCGGCTTCCCCTTTGGCAAGGACCTGACGGACAACAAGATGCTCATCATGTGGTTGAGCTGGATCGTGGCCTGCAGCCTGGTGGGCCTGCGTCCGCGGCCCAAGGAATGGCCCAACCGGCTGATCATCGTGCTGGCCGCCGTGGTGATGACCGGCGCCTACATCATCCCCCACAGCATGCGGGGCAGTGAGCTGAACTACCAGCAACTGGAGCAGGGCGTGGATCCGCGCAAGGCCATCGGCACGAGCGCCAACTGATGAGCCCCTTGCACGCCCATCTGGCCCTGGTTCATCTGCCGGTGGTGGGATTCCCGCTGATCCTGGCCGGCTGGGCGCTGGCATGGCGGCGCGCCGAGCCGTTCTGGGAGCGCCTGTTCAGCTGGCTCTGGCTGCTGCTGGCACTGTTGGCGGGCGCCGTCTACTTCAGCGGCGGCGCGGCCTACGAGCACCTGCGGCTGACGGCGGAAGCCACGGGCGGCGTCTGGTCGCTCCAGGCCGCAGCCGAGACCCACGGCGTGGCGGGCCGGGCGGCTTTCCTGGTCTTGCTGCTCGCGGGAGCCGCGCAGCTGCAGGGCGTCCTGGCCCGGTTCCAGGGACAGGAGCCCGCGCGGGCCCAACGTTGGACAGCCCTGGGCCTGGGCGTCGCGGCCGCGCTCTTGCTGCTGCTGGCCGCCTGGCTGGGCGGCGCCGTGGGACACCCCGAGCTGGGCTAGACTCGCGCTTCGAACCTCTCACCACAGAGACACAGAGACACAGAGACACATTGAAGAATAGAGAGGAGATTCCGCCTGGCGGAAGACCCCATCTCAAATTCTCTGTGCCTCTGTGTCTCTGTGTTGAGTATCTCGGGTTGAGTTCCCCCCGAGAGATCAGCGCGCGTGCAGCAAGCGCCAGCCCGTGCGGGCCAGCCGCTTCAGCCAGGGGTGGTAGACCTGCATGTGGCGGGAGATCTCGACTTCCCGGCCGCCGAAGCGCCGTTTGAATTCCGCCGGCCCGTAGGACTCGCCCACCCGGCCGCCGCCCCCGAAGTCGAAGACCCGCAGGCCGCGGCTGTGGAGATCCGCCAGGATCTGGTCCACCAGCCAGGTGCCCACCTGGCTCTCGGCCCAGGACTCGGAGGTTCCCGTGTACCAGTCGATGGCCCGCCCCTGGAAGAGCAGTTCCACCCGCGCATTCACCACCGGCCCGCGCCCGCTCGAGGGCGCCGCCAGGTAGATCCGGCACATGCCCGCCGGCACCAGCTCGTGATGCACGGCCTTGAGCAGGCCCCAGGGCAGTGGGGGTGCGCCCACCCGGCGGCTGGTCTCCAACAGCAGGGCGTGGGCTCCCACCAGCTCCTCCGGGGTGCGCGCCAGGCGCCAAAGGAAGCCGTGGACCTCGGCGGCGCGGATGTTGCGCCGGATGCCCCGGCTGTAACTGGCGCGGATCTGCTCCAGCGGCCGGTCCAGGTCCACCAGGAAATTGCGGTGGCGGTCGGTGCGCTGGCCGCGCGCGGCCACCAGCCCGTCCAGCCCGCGATGGTCGAGGTATTGTTCAAAGTAGAGGCAGCGGGGGCGCAGCCGGCGGTCCAGCCGGTCCAGCAACTCCACCAGCGCCTCCTCGTCCTCCGCCAGCAGGCCGGCGGGAGCGAAGGCCTTCTGGCCCAGCAGCGGCACGGGCAGCAGGCGGTCCAGCAGCACCAGCCCCAGCCCGGCCAGCCGGCCGGCCCGCCGCACCGTCTCCACGTGCGCGCTCAGGCCGGCCAGTCGCAGGGCCCGGCGGAATTCGGGCGTGTGATACACGGAGGCCGCCGACCGGGAAGCCAGGAACTCCCGCCACTCGTCGTCATCCGGTGGGCGCCCGCTTCCCATCAGGCCTCCTGGGGAAGTTCGGCCAGCCCCGCCGCGTCGGCCACGGGTCGCTCCGTGCGCATGCGCAGGGCCAGCAGCAGCGATCCGCAGGCCAGGAGCATGCCCAGATAGAAGGTCAGGCGATAGTCCAGGGCCCACATCAGGCCGCCCAGGGGCGGGATCACCACGGCGGCGATGTGGTTGATCGTGAATCCGGCGGCCATGCTGGGCGCCACGTCGGCCGGGTCGGCGATCTTCTGGAACCAGGTGCGGATGGCCATGGACATCAGGAAGAGCAGCTGGTCCGTGACGAAGAGCAGGGCCAGCAGCCAGCGGCTGTCCGCCACCGTGTAGCCCCAGAAGACGAGGATCAGGCTGGAGTACTCCAACAGCACGACGAAGCGCTCGCCCATCCAGCCCACCAGCCGGCCGATCTGCGGCGCCGCCAACAGGGTAACCAGGCTGTTCAACAGGTAGAGGCCGGTGATCTCCTTCACCGTGAAGCCGAAGCGCTCCACCATCAGGAAGACGGCGAAGGCCACGAAGATCTGCCGGCGCGCCCCCGCCAGGAAGGTCAGGGCGTAGTAGAGGCTGTAGCGGCGGCGCAGGATCATGTGCTTGTGCTGGGGCACCCGCTCGCGGAAGTGCGGCCAGCGCAGGCCGGCGAACAGCGCGCCGCCCACGAGCAGGGCACCGCCCGCCAGCAGCAGTTGCCGCTCGTCCAGCCGCCCGCTAAGCAGGAAGGCCAGCCCCAGGCCCACCAGTCCGGCCAGGCCCGTCCAGCTGCCCATCTGGCCCAGGAAGTGCGGCAGCCGGTCCGGCGGCATGTGCTGCAGCGCCAGACTCTGGGCCACGGTCTCGAAGTAATGGAAGCCCGTGCTCATGATCAGCGTGGTGAGCAGCAGGCCGGCGTAGCTGGGGAAGAAGCCCGTCATGGCGATGCCCAAGCCCATGGAGGCGGCTGCGGCCAGGGCCAGCCGGTGCTCGGGCAGCAGGCGCAGCAGGAAGATCACCAGCACGGCCAGCAGGCCCGGCAGCTCGCGCAAGCCCTGGATCATGCCCATCTGCGGGGCCGTGATGCCCGCGCTCTCCACGGCGAAATTGGTGAACACGCCGCGCCAGATCTGGAAGCCCACGAAGGAGCAGATTCCCAGCAGGATGAGGTAGTGACGCATCCGGCGCATGTCCGGATCCGTGTCCTCCACCCTGGGCACCAGCCGGCGCCAGATTCCGCTCCCCATGCCCGCTCCCTTCGGTGCCGCAGCCGCGCGCTGCGTGTGACAGCGCGACCGGCGGTCAAGGTTGCATTTGCCCGCGATTCCTACGTTTTCGCCGGAGGTGACATGGACGTCCTGCCCCTGCAGATTCCCGAGGTCCGGCTGGTGCGCCCCACGGTGCACGGCGACGAGCGCGGCTTCTTCCTGGAGGTCTGGCACCAGACGCGCTACGCGTGTCTGGGCCTGGACCGGCCCTTCGTGCAGCTGAACCACAGCCGCAGCCAGCAGGGCACCCTGCGCGGCCTGCACTTCCAATGGGTGCGGCCCCAGGGCAAACTGGTGCGCCTCCTCTCCGGCGAGGTCTTCGACGTGGCCGTGGACCTGCGCCCCGAGTCCCCCACCTTCGGCCGCTGGGCGGGCAAACACCTGACAGCGGAGAGCCACGAGCAGATCTGGATTCCCGAGCGCTTCGCCCACGGGTTCTGCGTCCTCACGGCGCAGGCGGACTTCGAGTACCTCTGCACGGAGCCCTACTCCGCCGAGCACGACGCCGTGTTGCGCTGGGACGATCCCGAGCTGGCCATCCCCTGGCCGCTGGCGAACCCGCGCCTCTCCCCCAAGGACGCCGCGGCGCCGCGGCTGGCGGAACTGCGTGAGCGCCTCCAGCACGCCTGGCACGGTTGACCATCCCGCGGAGCAATGACAAGTTGCAGCCCGCGCCGGGAGCGCCCGGCCATTCTTTTCCAGTCACCACGTTGTAGGGGTGCCGTAACCGGCTGAGAGTACACCCTCCGAACCTGATCCGGATAATGCCGGCGCAGGGAACAGCGGATTCCTTTCCCCAGCCCGCCTTGTTACGTGCCCTTTCTCATCCAGGAGGAAGGACGATGTTCCGTGTCCCATCCCCGCGACTCCGGCCCGGCCCGGAGCGCCTGGCCCGGCTGACCGTCCTGGCCGCCGGCCTGTTTCCCTTGTTGTTGCAGGCCGCCACGCTGAGCGGCCGCGTCCTGGACGAGGCGGGCCGACCGCTGGAGGGCGCGCACGTCCAGGTCAGCGGCGAGCCCCGCGGCTGCGTCAGCGACGCCCAGGGCCGCTTCCGGCTCCCGCTGGAGGACGGCCGCGCCACGCATCTGCGCGTCAGCCGGGTGGGGTACGCCACCCAGGAGGTGGAGGGCCGGGACAACCAGGTCCTCACGGTGACCCTCGTCCAGAGTCTGCTGGAGGGGATTCCCGTCACGGTCACCGCCAGCCGCAGCGCCGCAGCGGCCGGCTCCCTTGCGCACACCAACCTCAGCCGCGGCGAGCTGGAGCTGGCCCACCACGGCCAGGACCTGAGCCGCCTGCTGGAAGGCACGCCCTCGCTGATCACCACCTCGTACTCGGGCACGGGCATCGGCTACAGCGAGATCCGCCTGCGCGGCTTCGACCAGAAGCGCGTGGAAGTGCTGGTCAACGGCGTGCCGCTCAACGACCCCGAGGACCACTACGTCTACTGGGTCGACCTGCCGGACCTGGGCCGCAGCCTGCGCGACGTGCAGGTGCAGCGCGGCACGGGCAGCGGCCACTTCGGCGGCAGCAACTTCGGCGGCAGCGTCAACCTGCTGACGGATCTGGGCGAGGAGCCCGGCCTGCGGCTGGAGACCGGCCTGGGCAGCTTCGGCACCCGGCGCCAGAGCCTGGGCTGGTCCAGCGGCGTGGTGGAGGGTCGCTGGCAGATGGACGCGCGCTGGAGCGAGGTCCGCAGCGACGGCTTCCGCCAGGCCAGCGGCGTGGACACCTGGGGCGCCTTCTTCTCCGCCCGCCGTTTCTGGCCGGGGGGCGCCCTGCGCCTGACGCACTACACGGGCCGGGAGCTGACCCACACAGCCTGGGACGGCGTTCCCCTGACCCTGCTGCGCGGCCTGGACGGCACACCCCGCCAGCGCAGCCAGAACAACGACGCCGCCTACGACAACAGCATCGACGACTTCCGCCAGCCCCACAGCGAGGCCCAGCTGCTGCTGGCCCTGCCCGACGGCTCGGAGCTGGAGGCCACGTTGTATCACGTGGACGGCTCCGGCTTCTACGAGACCTGGAAGACCGGCCGCGATCCGCTGGACTACGGCCTACCGGAGCTGGAGGACGGCGGCCCGGTGGACGTGGTCAACCGCCGCTGGATCGACAAGCGCCAGAGCGGACTCAACTTGTATCACCACCGCGACTGGGGCGGCGGGCGCCTGACCCTGGGCCTGAACGGCTACACCTACGACGCCGAGCACTACGGCCGGGTGATCTGGGCCAGCCCAACCCCGGGTGGCGAACTGCCCAACGGGCGCTACTACACGCACCGCACGGCCAAGGAGAAGGCCGGCCTGCTGGCTTCGTGGGCCCGACCGCTGGGGACCGGCTGGCTGGGCACGGCCACCCTCGCGCTGCAGCACTCGCGCTACGCCCTGCGCCAGCTGCCAGGGGGCTCCTTCCAGGGTTCCCTGCTCAACCGTTTCGAGGATTCCCAGCTCTTCCTCAATCCCTCCCTGGGCCTGAGCTGGTCGCCCCGGGCGGAGCTGCGCGCTTTCGCCAGCCTGTCCGCCTCCAGCCGCGAGCCCAGCCGCAGCGAATACTGGAACGCCTTCGCCGGACCCGACGACCTGGGACAGCGGCCCATGTTCGCCCGATCGGACACCTTGGCCGATGGCAGTCTGGAGTGGTCCGACGCCCTCGTGCAGCCGGAGCGCATGCTGGATCTGGAGTTGGGGGGCGAGTGGCGCGGCGCGCGGCACCTGCTGGGGCTGAATCTCTATTGGCTGGAGATGCGCGACGAAATCGTGGCCTACGGCGGCATGGACGAGGAAAGCCCCGTGCGCGGCAACGCGCCGCGCAGCCACCACGCCGGCGTGGAGCTGACGGGCCGCCTGCGCCTGCACTCCCGCTTGGAGACGGGCGGTAACCTGACCCTGAGCCGGAACCGCATCGACGAACTGGTGCTCCACGAGACGCACTACGGCGCAGATTGGTCGGAGAGCGTGGTGCGCCGCGACATGGGCGGCAACCCCGCCGCGCTCAGCCCGGCCCTGCTGGCCAACCTCTGGCTGGAGTGGCGGCCCCTGACCGGCTTGGTGCTGCGGCCCCGCTTGCAGCACGTGGGCGAGCAGTACCTGGACACCTCCGGCGACGACGGCTTCAGCGCCCTGGATCCGGCCCTGATCGATCCGCGGCTGCTGGACGGATCCGGCGGGCTGCGCCACTCCAAGACCCTGGACGCCCACACGGTGCTGGGGTTGGACGCCCGCTGGAGTCTGCCGGTCTGGCAGGGTCAGGAACTGGCCGTCAGTCTGCAGGTGGAGAATCTGCTGGACCTGGAATACGAGACCGCGGGCTACTGGAACGATTGGCTTGATCTCAACGGGGACGGTCTCTATGAACCCCAGCCCTGTCTGTATCCTGCGGCGGGGCGCAATTGGCTGCTGGGATTGCGCTGGAGCCTGTGAAGCGAAAATTGCCCCGAAACGAAGCGCAAGGTCAGTGTTTTTAACAAGTTGACTTCACGGATCGGGAGGTCAGGAGCCGGGCATCGTCCCCCCCTTGCCCGGCACACCGGCTTCCCGGTCCGCCTTGTTTTCCCCACCAGCCCCATGGCCCGACCAGCTCCAGGCCGGAAGCCAGGCTTCAGGCGGAGCGCGCCCCCTTGCGGGCCTTTCCCGGGCCGAGATCCGGATGCTGCTGCTTGCGCTCCGGCGTGTAGTCCCACCAGGGCCGGGCCGGAGCCCCCTCCATGAAACGCACGGCGGAGAGGAAGACGTCCAGCACGCAGGGATCCTGCCGGCAGTGCGTGAGCACGCACAGTCGATCATAGAGCGCGCGGGGATCCTGGCCGCACAACTCCGCCGGCTCGCGGATGCCCAGTTGCCGCAGATCCTCGGCCGTGGCGCGGCCCACGTTGGGCAGGTCCTCCAGGCGCCGGATCTCCGGCCGCGTGGGCCAGACAGGCTGGTTCATGCCGGGTCCTCCTCCAACACCACGAGGCGCAGTTCCTTGCGCATCACCACCTGGCAACGGCTGATCACGTCCCGCCCCCACCAGTCTTTCAGTTCGTCCAGCGTCCGGTTCAGGCGGTTCTCCTTCTCCGGTCGGCCGCCGTCCAACAGCCCCAGCTGTTCCGTCTGACGGTCCAGCGGGCTGAGCCGTCCGGCGGAGACGCCGATCAGCCGCAGCGGTTCGCCCTCCTGCCAGTTTTCGTGCAGCAGGTGCCGGGCCGCGGCGTAGAGATCGGACTCCCGCTGGCTGGGCCGGTGCAGGGGCTGCTGGCGAAAGCGGTTCTGGAAATCCGGGCTGCGCAGTTGCAGGGTGAGCTGCCGCGCGGCCAGCCCGGCCTCGCGCAGCCGGCGACAGACCCGCTCCGTCAGGTCCAACAATTCGGCCTCCAGGGCCAGCCGGGTCTTGAGGTCCCGCCCGAAGGTCCGGGAATGGCCCACGGACTTCTCCTCCCGGGAATAGCCGAAGGGTCGGGTGACGCGCCCGCCCTCGCCCCGAGCCAGCCGCTGGAGGTTGCCCGCCAGCACGGGCCCGTAGCGGCGCGCCAGGATGGCCGTGGGAAAATCCGCCAGTTGCCCCAGTGTGTGGATGCCCAATTCACGCAGTTTGGTTGCCGTGGATTCCCCGATGCCGTGCATGGCCTGCACGTCCAGGGGCGCCAGGATCTGTTGGGCTTGGTCCGCCGGGATCTCGAAGAGCCCGGCGGGCTTGCGCAGCTTGGAGGCCATTTTGGCCAGCAGCGGATTGGGGCCGATGCCGATGCTGCAGCTCAGGCCCAGCTCGCTCCTCACCCGGGCCTGGGCCGTGCGGGCGATCTCCCAGGGCCCGCCGAAGAGCAGGCTGCAGCGGCTCACTTCCAGGCTGGCTTCGTCCACGCTGAGCACGTCCAGATCCGGCGTGTACTGGCCCAGGATGGCCATCACCTGCTCGGAGGCCGCGCCGTACTTGCCCCGCGAGCCGGGCAGATAGACGGCGTCCGGGCAGCGCCGCCAGGCTTCCGCGATGGGCATGCCCGAGTGGATGCCGTAAGCCCGAGCCTCGTAGGAACAGGTGGTGACGATCCCCCGGCCGGAAAAGGCCGCCTCCGGCGACTGGGCGTCCTCGCAGCTGCGGGCGCTCAGTTGGCGGCCCTCTTTGCCCCAGGGCGGCGGTCCGCCGCCGATCACCACCCCGCGGCCGCGCAGGGCGGGGTTGTCCCGCTGCTCCACGGCGGCGAAGAAGGCGTCCATGTCCACATGGAGGTAGCAGCGCTCCATGGTGCCCTCCGCCTGGATGGTGTCTGGCACGGTGCCTGACACCACTTGTTCGATTTGTCCAGTGGGCCGGACCCCGGCAGGGCCGGATCCATCAGCCCGCGGCGTTTCATCTACCGGCAGCGGCTTCACCAGCGGGTTTCGCCGTCACGGTACCTGGGTCCCGAACCACCAGGAGATGCCGTTGGCATCCAGCACGCCGCCACGCTTGTCCCCGTCGCCGGCCGCCACCGGCTCCTGCAGCGATTGGGCTCCCGCAGCCAGTGCCCGCCGATAGGTCTCGTCCACGTCCGGGACGTAGACATGCAGGTGGGCGGGGAGCGGCGGCCACTCCGGCTGCGCCTCCCCCAGCATCAGCACGCTGTCGTCGATGCGCAGAGCCGCATGCTGGATGCGGCCGTCCGGGGCCGTGTGGCGGGCGAGCTCCACCCCGTCCAGCACGCCCTGCACAAAGTCGATCAGTGCCTGGGCGTCCGCCACCACCAGATAGGGTGACAGGCTGTTGTAGTCCTGCGGTTTGTAGTCCATCTCCACACCCTTTCCCTTGCTCCCTGATTCCTGTCGCCCCGTTCCGGCCGCTCAGCCCACCAGACAGACACGAGTCAGTTCCCAGTGCTGGCTTTCGATGGCGTAGCACAACTCGTAGACGTCCGGCCCCTCGGCGCAGACCGCGAAATGCTTGCGCCGGTTGTAGCCCTCGTCGCTCACCCAGCCGCCGTTCACCCGGCTGACTTTGTAGACGTGGTTCTTCCAGCGGAACCGCAGGGGACTCATGGTCCCGTTGCGGAACAGGGTGATCACCTCGATGGGATCCCCGATCTCCTCGTAACGCATGCTTCACCTACCGATAGCGGCGCATCAACCCGACCACCTTGCCTGCGATGCGGAACTCCGGGCTGGCGGGCTCCACGAAAATGGGCTCGTAGCGGGGGTTGGCCGGCTGCAGTCGGACGCGCTCCTGTTCCGGGAAGTAGAACTTGACGGTGGCCTCCTCCCCGATGAGGGCCACCACCATGTCGCCGGCCCGGGCCGAGTCCTGCACCTGGGCGAAGACCAGATCCCCGTCCAGGATGCCCGCCTCCACCATGCTGTCCCCGCGCACCTCCAGGGCGAAATTCTCTTCGCCGCGCAGCAGCTGGGCGTCCACCTGCAGCATGTCCTCCACGTGCTCCACCGCCAGGATGGGCTCGCCGGCCGCCACGCGCCCCAGCAGCGGCACGCTGCGCACGCTGAGTTCCAGGTCCCGGCGGTCAGTGAGCGCCGAGGTGGTCAGCTCCAGGGCCCGGGCCCGGCCGGCCACGCGCTGCAGGTAGCCCTTCCGCTCCAGGGCGTCCAGCAGGACCTTGACCCCGTTGGTGGATTTGATGCCGAAGCGCTCGCCCAGTTCGCGGTAGCTGGGCGGCGCGCCACCCTTCTCCAGGGCCTGGCGCAGATAGTCCAGCACCTCTTCCTGCCGACTGGTGAGGTTGTCGTTGGCGCCACGCGGGCTCATGGGACCTCCGGGGTTTTGTTCACATGCTACTGAACAAATGTTCCCGCCGCAAGAGAAATCTCCACCGAACGACCTTTCCTCCGCCGCAGGGCGGCTTGTGTCCCGGCGGGAAAATTCCTGCATGGACGCCCGCGCACTCCCATCTTGCTCCTGAGTGGACCACCCGGCCCTGCGGCCCCCAGCACGAGGCAGCGGCACCCATGAACAGCACGCCCTCCCGCCATCCTTCCCGCGGCCGCCGGTGGCTGGGCGCGGGGCTGGGCTTCTCGGTCCTCTTCTTCCTGCTCATGATGCTGTTCGCCTGGATCCGGCATCCCCAGCGCGGCCCCAACGCCCTCAGCCGGCAGGCGGGCGTGATCGCCCTGGCGGCGCTGGCGGCCGGCGGCCTGTTCGGCCTGGTGGCCTCGCGCCGGCCCCCGAAGCAATGACCTTCACGGCGGACTCCCGGACGCCAACGGCCGGGAACCCGCTCCAACCGGAGATCCACCCATGGCCGTCGAATTGAACGCCACCCTGGCCCAGCACATCGAAGTCTCGCCCGGCCTGGCCATCCTGCGCGTGGTGCCCGACGGCTGGGAGCCGGCGGAGTTCCAGCCCGGCCAGTTCGGCGTGCTGGCCTTGCCGGGCAGCGCCATCCGCTGTGTCACCAGCGAGCCCGACGAGGAGCCCGTCGAGCCGGAGCGCCTGATCAAGCGCGCCTACTCCATCGCCTCCTCTTCCGTGATGCGCGAGTTCCTCGAATTCTACGTGGTGCTGGTGCCCTCCGGGGCGCTGACGCCGCGGCTCTTCGCCCTGAACCGCGGCGACCGCCTCTGGCTCTCGCCCAAGTTCAGCGGCATGTTCACCCTGGCGGAAGTCCCCGCGGACCAGCACATCGTGCTCGTCTCCACGGGCACGGGACTGGCGCCCTACATGAGCATGCTGCGCTCCACGCTGGTCTGCGGCGGCACGCGCCGGATGGCCGTGCTGCATGGCGCGCGCCACTCCTGGGACCTGGGCTACCGCAGCGAGTTGATGACCCTGAAGCGCATGTGCTCCAACTTCACCTACCTGCCCATCGTCAGCCGGCCGGGGGACGAGAGCAGCCGCTGGGCCGGCGAGTCCGGCTACGTCCAGGACCTCTGGACCCGGGGCACGCTGGCCGAGAGCTGGGGCTTCGAGCCGACGCCGGCGGACACGCACGTCTTCCTCTGCGGCAATCCCGCCATGGTGGAGACCCTCCTGCTCACCCTGACGGCGGAGGGCTTCACGCGGCACACCAAGCAGCAGCCCGGCCAGATCCACGTGGAGACCTATTGGTAGAGGTCGTTGTAACACAAGCCGCGCCGCCGGACTCCAACCCGACAAACCGAATCAGGGGAGTCAGCATGTCCGCACCGCTTCGCACCCTCCGCGCCAGCCTCCGTCGTCGGCTGCTGCCGGCCGCCGCCGGCCTGCTGCTCCTGTTGTCCGGCGCCGCCCAGGCTCGGCCGGACCTCGCCCGCCTGGACGAGATCGTGCGCAGCTACGTGGACAGCGGCGAGTTCATGGGCGCCGTGCTGGTGGCGCGCGGGGACAGCGTCTGGCTCAGCCGGGGCTACGGCAGCGCCAACCTGGAGTGGGGGATTCCCAACGCCCCGGACACCCGCTTCCGGCTGGGATCGATCACCAAGCAGTTCACGGCGGTCGGCGTGCTGGCGCTGGTGGAGCAGGGCCGCCTGAACCTGGACGATCCGATCGGCACGTGGCTGCCGGAGTCGCCCAAGGCCTGGAAGGCGATCACCCTGCGGCACCTGCTCACGCACAGCTCGGGCATTCCCAGTTTCACGGACCTGCCGGACTACCAGGCCAGCAAGGGGACGGCGAGCACGCCGGAACAGCTGGTGGCGCGCTTCCGCGACCTGCCCCTGGAGTTCCAACCCGGCGAGCGGTTCAACTACAGCAACTCGGGCTACGTGCTGCTGGGCCATCTGATCGAGCGGGTCAGCGGCCAGTCCTACGCCGATTTCCTGCAGGAGCGGCTCTTCCGCCCAGCGGGTCTGCAGGACACGGGCCAGGACTCCAACCGGCGGGTGCTGGCTCGGCGCGCGGCCGGCTACGAGCGCGGCGCGCAGGAACCCGTCAACACGGACTTCATCCACATGAGCGTGCCCTTCTCCGCCGGGGCGCTCTATTCCACCACGGAAGACCTGCTGCGTTGGCAATTGGCCCTGTACGACGGGCGGCTGCTGGGGCCGGACGCCCTGGCCGCCCTGCTCACCCCGCACCTGGACGACTACGCCCTGGGCGTCATGGTGCACGTGGTGAACGGCCACCGGGTGGTGGAGCACGGCGGCGGCATCGAGGGCTTCAACACGCACCTGGCTTGGTATCCCGACGAGCGGCTGAGCGTGATCGTGCTGGGCAATCTGAGCGGCCCGGCTCCCGGGGACCTGGCGGGCAAACTGGCCGCCGTGGCCTTGGGCGAGACGGTCACGCTGGCCCGCGAGCGCCAGGAGGTCGAACTGCCCACCGAGGTGCTGCAGCAGGTGAGCGGCAGCTACGAGCTGCGCACGGACTTCCTGATCGACGTGTTTCTGAGGGACGGTCAGCTGATGACCCAGGCCACGGGCCAGGAGGCCTTTCCGCTCTTCGCCGAATCCGCCTCGCTGTTCTTTCTCAAGGTGGTCGACGCCCAGTTGGAGTTCCAGCGCGACGCCGCGGGCCGGGTGACGGGAGCCGTGCTTCATCAGGGCGGACAGGCGATTCCGCTGAAGCGGCGGTAGTCGCACACTTATGAACCATGATGGACCCAGCCGGGGAGACCTGCAGCATGTCGCGCTATTCCTACGAGACCGTGGAAGTGGAAGCCAGCCTGTGGACCAGCGAGCCCAAAGGGCTGGAGACCACCCTGAACGAGTACGCCGCCCGTGGCTGGCGGCTGGCCCACATCCTGCCGCCCAACTCCGGCGGCCTCTCCAAGTACATCCTGATCTTCGAGCGCGCCGTGGCGTGACCTGGCCGATCTCCAAAACGCCGTTGATCACGGCCATGGTCGTGCGGGTCTCCCGAGCAACCGCTTGACTCCAAACCGACCGTTCGGTATGTTCATCCCATGAGTCGAACCGCCCACAATCCCGAAGCCACCCGCCGCGCCCTGCTGGAGAGCGCCGCGACCCAGATCCACCGGCTGGGCTTCCAGGCCACCAGCCTGGACGCCATCCTGGCCGAGACCGGCGTCAGCAAGGGCGCGCTCTACCACCACTTCGCCACCAAGCACGACTTGGGCCTGGCCGTGGTGGACGAAGTCTACCGCACGCCCTTCCTCGACGAGTGGCGGGCCGGGCTCAGCCAGGGCGGGGATCCGCTCACCGACCTGCTGGTGCTGCTGCGGCGCAAGCGCGACCAGGCCTCGCTCTGCACGGTCCAGCACGGCTGCCCGCTCAACAACCTGGCCCAGGAGCTGGCCGGCCTGGACGAGGAGTTCCGTCGGCGCATCGAGGCCGTGATGCGGGACTGGCGCCTATTGATCCAGGACGCCCTGGAGCGCGCCCGGCTAGCGGGACTGCTGCGCCCGGGCGTGGATCCGGCGCGCGAGGCGGCCTTCGTGGTGGCCGTGGTGGAAGGCGCCACGGGCACGGCCAAGACCGCGCAGGATCCGCAGCTCTTCGCCGACACCCTGGCCACCCTGGAAGAACACCTGCTGGCTCTGCGCCTGCGCAGCGCCTGATCCGCCCGGCCCGCTTGCGGGCCGTTGGCGGATTCGCCATCAAACCAACCGGTTGGTTTGATAACAAGACCGCGACGTGAACAAGTCAATCATAACCAGGAGCACCCCATGAGCACGCTTTTCGAGAGCCTCGACCTGAACGGACTCAACCTGGCCAACCGCGTGGTGATGGCCCCCATGACCCGCTGTCGCGCCGACGCCGAGCATCAGCCCACGGCGCTGATGGCCGAGTACTACGGCCAGCGCGCCGGCGCCGGACTGATCATCACCGAAGGCGTCTCGCCCTCTCCCAACGGGCTGGGCTACACGCGCATTCCGGGCCTGTTCACGGCCCAGCACGTGGCCGGCTGGCGTCCGGTGACGGAGGCCGTCCACGCCCGGGGCGGGCGGATCTTCGTGCAGCTGATGCACACGGGCCGGGCCAGCGTCCAGGTGAACATGCCCGCCGGCGCGCGCGTGCTGGCCCCCTCCGCCATCACGCTGGACGGCGAGATGTGGACCGACGCGGCGGGCCTGCAGCCCTACACCACGCCCCAGGCGATGTCGGCGGAGGAGATCCTCGCGGCCTGCGCCGAGTTCGCCGACAGCGCGGCCCTGGCCGTGGAGGCGGGCTTCGACGGCGTGGAGCTGCACGCCGCCAACGGCTACCTGATCGAGCAGTTCCTCAACACGGCCAGCAACCAGCGCACGGACGAGTGGGGCGGCAGCGTGGAGAACCGCGCCCGCTTCGCCCTGGAGACGGCCCGCGCCGTGGCCGCCCGCATCGGCGCCGCCAAGGTGGGCATCCGCCTGTCGCCCTACGGCGCCTTCAACAGCATGCAGGCCGACGCCGACACCGACGCGCTCTATTCCCTGCTGGCCCGCGAGCTGGGCGCCCTGGGACTGGCCTACGTGCACGTGGTGGATCACAGTTCCATGGGCGCGCCCGCCGTGCCGCAGGAAATCAAGGACGTCATCCGGCGCAACTTCGGCGGCGTGGTGATCCTCTCCGGCGGTTACGACCTGGCCCGCGCCCAGGCCGAGCTGGCGGCGGACAAGGGCGAGCTGGTGGCGTTCGGCCGGCCTTTCCTGGCCAACCCGGATCTCGTGCGGCGGCTGCGCGAGGGCCTGGAACTGGCCCAGCCCGACTTCGACAGCTTCTACACGCCCGGGGAGAAGGGCTACACGGACTATCCCGCCCTGGCCTGATTCGGCCAAGGCTCCCGGCGGGCGCCGCGCGCGTCCGCCGGGCCTCCCCCTGCCGCCACGGCGGCCAAAGACCTATCATCGTGACGACAACGAAAGGCCGTCCCATGCGAGTCCTGCTCTTCGGCGCCACCGGCATGGTGGGCAGGGGCGTCCTGCTGGAGTGCCTGGACGATCCCGCGGTGGACGACGTGCTGGTGATCGGCCGCCGTCCCTGCGGCCTCGCCCACGCCAAACTGCGCGAACAACTGCAGTCTGATTTCCAGGATTTCAGCACCTTGGGCGGGCAGCTGCAGGGCGTCGACGCCTGCCTTTTCTGCCTGGGCGTGTCCGCGGCGGGGTTGAGCGAGGCGGAATACACGCGTCTCACGCTGGACCTGACCCTGGCCGCCGCCCGGGCCGTGCTGGAGCAGAGCCCCCGGGCCGCCTTCTGCTACGTGTCCGGCCAGGGCACGGACTCCACGGAGCGCGGACGGCTGATGTGGGCGCGGATCAAGGGGCGCACCGAGAACGCGCTGCTTGGGATGCCCTTTCGCGGCGTCTGGATCTTCCGGCCGGGCCTGATCCAGCCGCTGCGCGGCGTGCGCTCGCGCACCCGCCTCTACCAGGCCTTCTACAGCGGTCTGGGCTGGAGCCTGCCCCTGCTGCGGCGCTGCTTCCCGCGGCAGATCACCAGCACGGTGGATCTGGCGCGGGCCATGTTGCGCGCGGCCCGCGAGGGCGCGCCGGAGTCCGTGCTGGAGACGTGGCGGATCAACGAACTGGCCCGGGCGGAGAGCGCCCGCCGCAACGACGGCAAGCAAGGAGCCTGAGGCATGCAATTCATCGTCAGCGCCTGGGACGGCACGGACTCCATGGCCCTGGAACGGCGTCTGGCCGCGCGTCCCGCCCACCTGGAACTGGGTCGCCGGCTGCGGGCCGCAGGGAGCCACCTCTACGGCGTGGCCCTGCTGGACGAGTCCGGCCGCATGGTGGGCTCCGTGATCATCGCCGAGTACGCGTCCCGCGCCGAGTTGGACGCCTGGCTGGCCGAAGAGCCCTACGTGACGGAGAAGGTCTGGGAGAAGGTGGATGTGCGCGCCTGCCGGGTGGGGCCCAGTTTCGTGGATCCGCCGGCGGCCGTCTGACCCCTCACATGTGTCACAGACCCTGAATCGGGAGGCAAGATGTACGATTCGCCCCGCACCCTGCGCCGCTCCAGCGACGCGTTGATCGCCGGCGTCTGCGGCGGCCTGGCCGAGCACCTGGGCTGGCCGCCCAACCGCTTCCGACTGGGTTACGTGCTGGTCTCCATCCTCAGCGTGGCCTTTCCAGGCATCCTGGTCTACCTCTTCCTCTGGTTCGTGATGCCCGGACCCGAGAGCCGCTGACCGGAAGGCCCGCAACCTGAAATCAGCCGAACAGGACCCATGGAAGACTTCAGCCACCTGCTCCAGGCCACGCTCACGCCCGTGGCGCTCATCTCCGGCGTGGGTCTGCTGCTGCTCAGCATGACCAACCGCTACAACCACGCGCTGGACCGCATCCGCCACCTGCTCAAGGAAAAGCAGGCCCAACCGATGGCGGACTGGCGCAAGGTGGACCTGTCCATCGGGATCATCTACGGGCGCTGCAAGATCATGCGCAAGGCCATCCTCTGCGTGTCCAGCAGCATCGTCTCCAGCGGCGCCATGATTTTCGCCACGGCGCTGGAGGGCCTGGGCGGCCTGGAACTGGGCTGGCTGAAGGCCCTGCTCCTGATGGTCTCCATCGGTCTGGTGGTGGTGGCCTCCATCCTCTTCGTGATCGAGGTGGGCTACTCGCTGCGGGCCATCACGCTGGAGATCGAGCCCGGACTGCCGGCGAACACAACCCGGGGAACCGAATGAGCTGGACCCTGCGCCTGCCCGCCGACCGGCCCTGGTTGGAACTGACCTATAGCGGCCTGGTGTCCCGGGCCGAACTGCACGAGGCCCTGCAGGCCGTGCTGGAGCTGGTTCCCCAGCTGGAGCACCTCCTGCTGTTCGCGGATTGCCGCGACCTGGAAGGGGGCCATTCCCCCGTCGACCTGCTGCAACTCATCGAGCACATCGATGCGCTGCCGCTGACCAAGCCCTTCCGCGAGGCCATCCTGATGCGGGAGGGGCGGGCCGCGGAGGCCGTGCACTTCTACGAGATGGCCTGCCGGAACCGGGGCATCCAGGTGCGGGTCTTCGAAGAACGGTCGGCGGCCGAGGCCTGGCTGGAACTGCACGCCCAGCCCCCCGAGCGCTGAGTCCGGCGTTCCGGCCACGCGGCTCCGGACGCCCACAACAAGCCAAATCCAAGAGGTGTGAGACATGAAGATCGGCGTACTAGGATCCGGCGTGGTGGCCCGCACCCTGGCCGCGGGCTTCCTGCGGCACGGCCACCAAGTGTGTCTGGGCACGCGGGACACGGGCAAGCTGGCGGACCTGCAGGCCGCCCAGCCCGGCCTCGAACTGGGCAGTGTCTCTGCCGCGGCGGAGTTCGGCGAGCTGCTGGTGCTGGCCGTGAAGGGCACGGCGGCGGTGGCGGTCCTGGAATCCGCGGGCGAAGAGCGGCTGGCGGGCAAGGTGGTGCTGGACGCCACCAATCCCATCGCCGACCTGCCGCCGGAGGGCGGCGTGCTGCGCCTGTTCACCGAGGAGGGCGAATCCCTGCTGGAGCGCCTGCAGGAGGCCTTTCCCGCCGTCCGGCTGGTGAAGGCTTTCTCCTGCGTGGGCAGCGCGCTGATGGTCAACCCCGAGCTGCCGGGCGGCCCACCCAGCATGTTCATCTGCGGCGACGACCTTAAGGCCAAGGAGAGCGCGGGCCGGATCCTGGCGCAGTTCGGCTGGCAGAGCGTGGACATGGGCGACGTGCGCGGCGCCCGGGCCATCGAACCCCTGGTCATGCTCTGGTGTCTGCCGGGTTTCCTGCGCGGCGAGTGGAGCCACGCCTTCAAGCTGCTGGCGTCGTGACCGCGGCGGCCCACCGGCACGCCGGAGGCGCGGAAGGCCTCAGTCGGCGGACTGGGCCAGCAGATCTTCGCCCATCTGCGTGATCGCCTCGAAGCAGATCCGCGCCCCGTCCAGGGCCGCGGGCCAGGCGCTCTCGGGCAGGGCCTCGTCCAGCGCGGCGCGGAAGGCCTGCCAACGGACGGGCTGGGCCTCGCCGTAGGGGTCCAGGTTGCGTGTGCCCTCCACGCCCGGCAGGTTGTAGGCGACGCGCAGGCCGCGGGCCATCATGCGCGAGCCGTTGCTGCTGCCCTCGAGCACGTAGAGCGCACCCAGCAGGGCGGCCGGCGGGTCGTCGGGCAGGCTGGCGAGCTGGGCCAGGAAGCGCTGGGTGGCCGCGCCGGGCTCCGCCAGGATGGTCCGCTCCAGGCTGAGCAGATCCTGCTCCAATTGCACGCTGCGGCGCCGGTCCGGGGCCGTCAGCTCGCGCCAGGCCGGGGAGTCCCAGTTGAGCCACAGTCGGGCCTCCAGGGCCTTGTGGACGGCGCGCAGCTGCTCCAGCCAGCGCACGTACTGCTCCAGTGGTAGTTGGCCAGCGAACAACAGGCGCTGGAAGTGGGCGCCCTCCGCGCGGCGGTGATGCTCGGCGGTCTGCTCGCGCAACAGCAGCGCCAGTCCTCCCGGTCCCCGGACGCTCTCCGGCGCAGTCAGGCCCCGCAGCCCTTCCCCGCGATCCACATGGGAATCAACAGCCATGACACACCTTTCAACATGAAAAACCAGAATCCCACCCAGCCGCCCCGGCGAATCCAGCGCTGCAAGGCCATGCCACAACCTCCATCTGACCGGCTCAATATGCGGCATCGGGATTTGTTAGACAAGGCTAACTTTGGGAAGGCGGGGCGAATCAGCCCACGCGGGTGTCCAGCAGGAGGGTCACGGGTCCGTCGGCCAGCAGGTTGATGTCCATGTGCTCGCCGAACACGCCGCGCGCCACCGGCAGACCCGCCGCGAGCAGTCCTGCCGCCAGCTGGTCCAGGAGGGTCTGGGCCTGGGCGGGAGCGGCCGCGGCGCCGTAGTAGGGGCGCCGCCCCCGCCGGGTGTCGGCGTGCAGGGTGAATTGACTCACCAGCAGCAACTCACCGGGGCTGTCCGGGGTCCCCGTGACGTGCCGGCCCGCAGCGGCGGAATTCATCTCCAGCAGCGAGAGGTTCATCACCCCGCCGGCGTCGGGAAAGAGGCGCAGGTGCGGCAGCTTGCCCAGCAGCTGGAGCACGTCTGCCGGTCCGTCGCTGTGCTCCACGCCCACCAGCACCACCAGGCCCCGCCCGATGGCGGCCCGGTGTCCGCCCGCGCAGGTGATCTCCGCCTTGGCCACGCGCTGCAACAGGGCCCGCATGCCGACCTCCCGTCTGTGACCCGGCGTCCTGCCCGGCCTGTCGCAAGGTCCAGGATCGGCGGCAGGGGAGCAAGCGGATTTCCGGGCGCCGCGGGCCGGGACTAAAGACGGGCCACCGGCGGGACGATGTAGGAGGGGTCACCCGTCCGGACCTGTTGGGAAGCCAGGTCCGCCAGGGCGGGCGACAGTTGGATCACCCTTTTCTGCTGTGGCGGGCGCCCGCGGTTCCACAAGACCGGCGGGCGCTCATTTTATGTGGCGGAGCGCAGCTGCCGGGCCAGCCGCCAGCGCGCCAGCGCGCCGTAGACCAGCAGCTGGCCGGCCAGCAGCAGCAGCTCGGGCCGGATGTGGCGCAGGCCGGCCCCGGTCTGGGTCACGCGGACCAGGGCCTGCAGATAGGGCGTGCCGGGCAGCAGGCGCGCCAATAGAGCCAATGGGGCGGGCATGGCCTCCAGCGGCCACGAGGTGCCGGAGAGCAGTAGCAGCGGATAGGAGCTGAAGACGAAGAGCTGCAGCACGGCCAGTCGGTCGGGCAGCCAGGAGGCCGCCAGCCAGCCCAGGCAGGCCAGCGTCGGCAGGAAGAGCAGGGTCAGCAGCAGCAGGGCGGCGGGACTCCCCGCCTGGCCCAGCCCGTAGAGGCGCACGGGCACGGCCTGGATGAACAGCGCGTGCCCCGCGTACACGACCAGGACCGGCAGCAGCAAGCCCGCCAGCGCGGCCAGCGGCCGGCCCCCGGCCCGCCGGGACACCTCGGCCAGCCCGCCCGAAGCGCGCAGGCCGCCGGCCAGCAATCCCACGGCGATCAGCAGGGTCTGCTGCAGGATCAGGCCCAGCAGCACGGGCAGCAGAAAGTCCCCGTAGGCGTCGCGCTCGTTGAAGAGCGGCCGCTGCTCCAGGCGCAGGGGATCCGCCCGGCTGGGCAGCTGGTCCGCCCCGGCGCCCCGGGCCCGCCAGCCTTTCATCACCACCCCCGTCCCCAGCGTTCCCACCACTTCGCCCACGGCGCGGTTGACGTCGTTGGCGGGCAGGAAGCGGCTGGCGTCGGTCCACAGCTCCACCTCCGCGGCCTGCCCGGCCTTCAGGCGGGCGGACAGCCGCCGGGGAATCCAGAGTACGGCCTTGACCTGCCCGCGCTCCAGCTCCAGCCGGGCCTCCTCGCCGGACGCCGGCGTGCGGGTCACGGCCAGCATGGGGTGGGCCTCCAGGCCGCGGACCAGGGTGCGCGAGAGCGCGCTGCGGTCCAGGTCCAGCACGGCCAGCGGCAGATCGGCCTCCACCTTGTGCAGGTAGGCGCTGCCGTAGAAGAACAGGTAGAAAAGCGGCGAGACCAGCGCCACCAGCAGCCACTCCCGGTCCCGGAGCAGACCCCGTGTGACAGCGCGCTGCACGCTCCAGCTCTGGCTCCACCCATTCACCGGGCGTCCTCCCGCAGCGCGGCCCCACGTCGCAGGCCCCACAGGCTGGCGCCCCAGCCCAGGCCGGCGAAGCCCAGCAACTGGAGCAGCGGCCCGGCCAGCGTGCCCGCTCCGGCGCCCTTCTGGTACAGGGCGATGAAGCCCTCCAGAAAGGGCGTGCTGGGCAGGAGCCGGGCGAAGACGCGGTGCAGGACGGGCATGGCCTCCAGCGGAAAGGTGTAGCCCGAGAAGATGAAGGCCGGCGTGCCCAGGAAGACGGCCGCCTCCAGGGCCAGCAGGCGCGAGGGCAGCCAGAGTCCCAGCGCGCAGGCCAGGCCCAGCGTGGTCCACTGGAAGAGGACCAGCCAGCCCAGCAACAGGGGCCAGGGACTGCGGGACCCGATCCCGAACAGCGGAAAGACCAGCGCCAGCAGCAGGACGGCCAGCAGCGCCTGGCGCAGCAGGTGGGGCAGGGCCTTGCCCAGCAGCGCGGGAAGCGGACGGTCGCCGCCCGCCCGCAGCAGATCCGGCAGGGTGCCCCGGGCCCGTTCGTCGGAGCAGGCCCCCACGCCGTCCAGCAGGGCCAGCATGAAGAGCAGGGCGCCCAGCAGGCCGGGCACCAGGAAGAACTCGTAGTCCGTGGCGGGATTGTGGAGGCTGCGCGCGTCCAGCCGCAGGGGCTGCACGCGGGTCGCGGCGGACGCGCCCGCCCCCAGGGCCTGCTGCCGCCGCAGCGCGATTCCCAGGGACAGCGTGCGCAGGGCCGCGCTGCCGTCCTTGAGCAGCAGGTTGCCCACCACCAGGTTGGACGTGTTGCGGTAGAGACCCACCCCGGCGGGCCGGCCGGCCTGCAGCGCGGACATGGTGCCCGCGGACAGTTCGAACAGGCCCAGGATGCGCCCGGCGCGCAGGTCGTCCAGCCCCTCCTCCAGGCTGGCGACGGAGCGGGTCACCGCCAGCGAGGGCGTGGCGTCCAGGGCCCGGACCACCTGGCGCGACAGGACGCTGCGATCCAGGTCCAGCACGCCGACAGGCAGGTCCCGTGCCTGGTGCCGGGCATAGAGGGCGCCCAGCAACAGGAAGAGCAGCAGCGGCGCCAGCGCCCAGCCCAGGTGGCCGGGACGCAGGCGCGCCTCCTCCCGCCGGACCACGCGCACCAGATCGCGGAGCGCCGGGCGAAGCGGATTCACCAGGCCAATCTCACGCTCATGCCCGCCCGCAGACCGGCCAAGGCCGTGCGCGGACGCAGCTGGACCTCGAAACTGCGCAGGTCCAGATCCCCCTTGCGGCTGGTGGAGCGCCAGGTGGCGAAGTCCGCCAGCACGGCCACGCGCGTGACCTCGAACTCGGCGCGGCGGCCGCCCAGCGCGGGCAGGCTGCCCGTCACGCGCCGCCCGCCGGCGGCCCCCTGCAGTTGGTCCTCGCGCAGTTGCAGCACGACCCAGACATCCGTCGTGTCCACCAGCGTGACCACGGGCACGCCCGTGGCTGCCAGCTCACCCGCGTCCAGCACCAGCGAGTGCACGCGCCCCGCCCGGGGGGCCGTCAGCCGTGTCTCACGCTGATAGGCCTGGGCCTCGGCCAGCGCGTTGGCGGCCTGGTGGGCCAGGGCCCGCGCCGCCTCGATCTCCTCGTCCCGCGCGCCCTTGCGCACCAGATCCAGTTTGGCCCGGCCCGTCTCCAGCTGTTCGCGCGCCGCCCGGTACTTGAACTCCACCTCGTCGCGCTCCTGGGTGGAGATCACGCTGTCCGCGTAGACGGCCTGCACGCGCGACCAGGTCTTCTCGGCCAGTTCGAACTGGGCCCGGGCGCTCTCCAGCTGGCTGGCCATCGCGCGGATTTCCTCCGGGCGTGCGCCGCTGCGCGCCATCCGCAGGCGCGCCTCCGCCGCCTCCAGCAGCCCGCGGGCCTGTTCCACCCGCGCCTCGATCTCGTCGGAGCGGATCACGGCCAGCAGGCGGCCGCGCTCCACCCACTGCCCCTCCTGGACCAGCACACAGTCCACCCGGCCCGGAATCTTGGAGGCCACGTCGATCTCCGCCATCTCCACCAGCCCGACCTGATGGGGCGCTTCCCGCCCGCATCCGCCCAGGCACAGGGCCAGCGCCATGCCCGGAATCAGCCACGCACGTCGCGTCTTCATCGTTCCTCCCCACTCCGCCAGATCTCCACGAAGCGTTCGGGTTGTCCGGAGGCCGTCGTCAGCTCGGACAGCCCCAGGTAGTACTGCTGCAGCGAGGCGAGCCGCTCCAGCCGGATTTTCTCCTCCAGCAGCCAGGCGTCCACCACGTCCAGCGAGGTGCCCAGCCCCGTCCGGAAGCGGGCCTGGTTCAGGGCCAGATTCTCCCGCGCCAATCCGCCTTCGGCTTCCAGCCGCCGGTAGCGCTCTTCGGCGCTGCGCAGCTGGCTGTAGGCGCGCCGCACCCAGAGGTCCACCTGGCGCCCGGCCTGCTCGCGCAGGTCGTCCACCTCCCGCGTCTGGTGCCGGGCCTCCTGCAGCCGCGCGGCCTGCCGGAAACCCTGGAAGAGCGGGTAGTCCAGCCGCAGCCCCACCACCCAGCGCGGCTCCAGGGCCGAGAGGTCCTCGTCCAGCAGTTCGTAGCGACCCACGCCGGCCAAGCGCGGCAGCAGGTCGGCGCGTTCGGCCGCCACCTTCTGGCGCACGGCGGCCTGCTTGCACTCCAGCTGCGCCAGCAGGGGCTGACGCCCGCGAGCCGCCGCCAGCCAGGGATCCAGCGAATCCGCCAGGGCCCGGAAGCGCAGGCTGTCCACCAGCTCGAGCTCCGCGTCTGCGGCGCGGCCCAGCGCGTGGCGCAGGGCCTGCTCGGCCAGATCCAGCCCGCTGCGCTCGTCGAAGAGCTTGCGTTCGGCCTCCGCCACGGCCACCTCCGCCCGCATCACCTGCACGCGATTCAGCAGCCCTTCCTGTTGCAGGCGCCGGGCGTCCTCCCGGTGGGCGCGCATGCCCTCCAGCACGGCCTGCCGGACCGCGCAGGCCTCCCGCAGCAGCAGCACGCCCAGATAGGCCCGCAAGGCCTCGCCGCGCACGTCGGCGCGCGCGCGCTCCAGTTCGGCGCGGGCCGCCCCCGCCTCCGCGCGGGCCGCCCGGCGTCCGGCCAGCAGCTTGCCGCCCATGAAGAGCGGCTGCACGCCGCTCAGGCTGGCGCCATGGTTGTTTTGATCCTTGAGGACGGACTCGAAGGGCGGCAGCAGGCCCTCCAGTCCGGCGGCGAAGGTCTGCGCCAACTCGGCCCGCTGCCCGGCGCTCAGGGCCGGGTTGCCCTGCAGCAGCCCGTAGACGTTGGCGAACTCGGTCTGGTTGGCGGCCTGCAGCTGGATCATCGCCGAACGGATGGGGGACAGGTCGAAACTGAGGGGCGCGTCCAAGTGCTGATAGGTGGCTTCCAGCCGCAGCGTGGGCAGAAAGTGGCCGCGGGCCTGGCGTTCCGCCGCGCGCCGCTGCTCCACCCGCTCGGCGGCGGCCCGCACGGCGGGATGTCCGGCCAGCGCCTCGTCCAGCGCCTGCTCCAGGCTGAGCGGCCCGGACCAGGCGGCGTTCACCAGCAGCAGGCCGGCCAGCGCAAGCAGGGGGATGGGTCGGCGCTTCATGCCTCCGTCCTCCGGGGCAGGAGGCCGCGCAGGAGCAGGTCGGGCAGGTGGGCCTTGATCCGGGCGCCGCTGCGGATCAGCGCGGCGGTGGGATCGGCCTCGCCCAGCGCATCGCCCAGCAGCTGGACGATGCTGGCGTCCAGCACGCGCAGCAGCAGCTGCGCATCCGAAACCTCCAGCTCACCCGCGCGCCGGGCCGCCGCCATCCGCGCCTCGAAGACCGGCAGCTGCCGCGCACGCACGCGCTCCACGGTGGCGGCCACCTCGGGCTGCCGCGAGCCGTGGGCCAGCTGGACCAGGCGGAAGCCCTCCGGCCGGGCCAGGAAGTAGTCCACGGCGCCGTGGATGATCGCCCGCAGATAGTCCGCGGGCCGGGTCTCGCCCGCCGCCTGACGGTGGATGCAGCCCAGCGCGTCCTCGAGCTGGTATTCCACCGCCGCCAGGAAGAGCTCGTCCTTGCCGCGGAAGTAGCGGTAGAGCGTGCCCTTGCCCACGCCGGCTTCCCGGGCGATGCTCTCCATGTCCACCAGGTGAAAGGGATCGAAGGCGAAGCGCCGGACGGCCGCGGCCAGCACGTGCTCCCGGCGCAGGGGTTGGGCGGATGGGGCGCGACTCATGGGCCCTCCATAAATGACTGACCAGTCAGTTCTAATAGAAAATTCCATTTCGTGTTATGCAAGCGGAGGGCGGGATTTCTCGGCCGGAAGGACACAGAAAACGGGCCGACTCGGCCGGGGCCGACGGCGCGCGAGGCTGGTTGCGCATTGATGTGGGGAAGCGGATGGGGATAAAAGCGCAAGTGGCTCAGGCTGGGATGCCTGAACCACTTGCAAACACACAGCTAAAAGAGGGGCAGTATCATGGCGGATGGTGGGCCGGATGACCGGCCAGGGCCCGCTCCACGGTGTGGATCAGGTCCGCCATCCCGAAGGGCTTGGGCAGGAAGGCCACGGCCCCCTGCTGCAGGGCCTGCTCTTCCTGCCAGACCCCCGTGAAGCCCGTGGTCAGGATCACGGGAATGTCCAGGTGCAGGTTGCGCAGTGCCTTCAACAGGCCCATGCCATTCAAGCGCGGCATTTGGATATCGCTGAGGATCAAATGGAAGCGTTCGCGCTCCATCCGACCCAGGCCGCTGATTCCGTCCGGGGCCTGACAGACCACATAGCCCACGCTGGACAGCATGTCGGCGATGATCTCGCCCAGCTCGCGGTTGTCTTCCAGCAGCAGAATCTTGGTCAGCAGGTTGCCCAGATGCCGGGGATGCGGGTGGATCAGATTGACGAAGCTGTTCAACACCTCCTGGGGGAACTGGGTCTCCAGTTCCGGCAGGCCGGGTCCGTCCAGACCGCCCGCATCCGTGAGAAAGAACAACTCGGCCACTTCCAGCAGCTGCAGCAGCCGCGGCTCCACGCTGTTCTCAAGCCAGGCGTAGTGCATGAAGCTGGCCGAATATAGCAAGCAAAAGCTGTGGAGGAAATCTCCCCCCGGTTCAAAGGAGATCCGCTGGACTTCGGCCCGGGTGTCCACGCTGAAATTCGGCTCGACTCCGCCCAGCCGCCGCTGCAAACCCGCCGCCAGAGCCGCCATGAACAGGGTGCCCTGGGCTTGTCCGCTCAGTTCGCCATTCATCAGCTGATAGGCGGAGTGCAGCTGCTCCACCTCGTCCCCCAGGCCGTCCAGGTAGGCCAGCGGCCGTCCCAGACAATCCTTCACGGAACGAAAGTGATTGGCGGCCAAAGCGAAAAAGGTGGAAGTCGGTTCCAGTCCGGCCCGGTACACCAACTCCAGACCCTTGATCCCCTCGCCCTCGGCGGGGAGGCCCTGGATGCGCTCAAACATGTGGATCTGGCTTGCTCACAGGCTGTAGATCGGCCAGCGGCCCGGCGGACTTAAACCCGGCGCACGAAAACGCGAGGGAAATCCTGGCCGCTTTTCTGATTGACCCGCCAGTCGGTCCCGGTCCGGTTGCGGCATGGTGGGGCATCCTCTACTTTGCAGCATCAAGATCCGAGGCCCGCATGCATTCCTTCTCCAATCTGCGCGTCGTGCAGCATCCGCTGATCCAGCACTACCTGACCCGCTTGCGCGATCGGGACACGCCGTCCGAGGCCTTTGCCAAGTGCGTGGAGCAGGTGGCCTCGCTGCTGGTGCCGGAGAGCACGCGGGACCTGGAACTCGAAGCGGTGACCGTACGCACGCCGCTGGAGGACTACGCGGGCGACCGGCTGGCCCATCGGCTGGTGCTGGTGCCCATCCTGCGGGCCGGACTGGGCATGGTGCCCGGCTTCAAGCACCTGGTGCCCGACGTGTCGGTGGCGCACCTGGGGCTCTACCGCGACGAGGTCAGCCTGGAGCCGGTGGTCTACTACAAAAAGCTGCCCGCCGACCTGCGCGGCCGGGATCTCATCGTGCTGGATCCCATGCTGGCCACGGGCGGCACGGCCTGCGCGGCCCTGCAGTACCTGAAGGAGCGCCAGCCACGCTCCCTGCGCCTGGTCTGCCTGCTGGCGGCTCCGGAGGGCGTGGCCCAACTGGAGGCCCAGCATCCCGACGTCCCCGTGGTGGTGGCGGCGCTGGATCGCGAGCTGAACGAACGCGGCTACATCCTGCCCGGCCTGGGCGACGCGGGCGACCGCATGTTCGGCACGGAATTCTAAGCCCCGTGTTCCGTCGCTCCAGCCTGCGCTTGCCCTCCTGCCTCTTGACGGGTCTCCTGCTCCTCCTGCTGGGCGGGGTCTCGGCCGCGGCCGCACCCGCGCCCTGCCGCCCGGACACGTCCTTCGTCCCCGCCATCAACCAGGCCGTGGAGGCCTGCATCCGCCAAGACTGGAACGGCGCGTTGCGCCGCATGAACGAGCTGGTGGTCCGCGAGGGCTGGCACCCCGCGCCCTGGTTCTACCGCGCCACGGTGTTCTCCTACCGCATGACCGACGAGGAGAGCTTCCGCTGGGAGGGCGCTTTCCTGGCGGACCTGGACTCCGCCGGCGTACGCATCCAGCGGCTGCGCGCGGCCAAGTCGCGGCGGGTGCCGGACTGCACGCTGCGCTTCCTGGAGGGCAGCATCCAGGCCTGGCGGGCCTACCACGCCGGGCGGCGGGAGAGCTGGCCCCCGGCCCTGCAGGCGGGCCTCTCCGCCTCGCGGACCTGGGAGGCGCTGTTGAAGGATTGTCCGGGCTGGGCGGACCTGGAGCTGGGCATCGGCAATCTGCGCTTCTGGACCAGCGTGAAGTTGCGCCGCCTGAATTGGCTGCCCTTCATCGAGGACCGGCGCGGCGAGGGTCTGGCCATGGTGGAGCGGGCCCGCCGCCTGGGTCGCTTCAGCCCCTGGCTGCCGGCCGCCAACCTGTGCTGGATCTATCTGGAACTGGGCCGACCCGACTCCACGCTCTCCATCTGCCGGCAGGCGCTGGAGCGTTTTCCCGGCAGCCGGCTCTTCCTCTTTCCCCAGGCCGAGGCCCTCGAGGCCCAGGGGCGGCTGCGCGAGGCGGACGCCGTCTACGCCGCCCTGCTGGCCAGCTTGGCGCAGGACAGCTGGCCCCAGCGGGTCAACCGGCTGATCTGTCTGGAGAAGCGCAGCGCGCTGGCGGAGCGGCAGGGCGACCGCCCGGCGGCCCGCCGCCTGGCCCGGGAAGCCCTGGTCCTTCCGCTGGAGGCTCCCGAGCGGCAACGGCTGACGGACAAGCTGGAGCGCCTGCGCCGCCGGGCCAGGCTCAAGTAGCCCGGCCCTTTCCGTCACCGCGCGTGGCGCGGACCACCTGGCCCCTCAATCCACCAGCAGCTTGCCCGTGGCCTCCACGTCCGCGGCCTTGAGGCTGCGCACCACGTACTGGCCGTTCTCGTCCAGCAGGCTGTAACTCAGCGCGGGCAGGCGCAGGCGCACCCGGTAGAAGTACACGCCCCGGGCCAGCGGATCGCCCTGGTCGTTGCGCGGCTCCCAGGCTTCGCTCCAGATGAAGTCCGAGGCGCCGCTCAGCGCCAGCCGCCGGCTCGCCACCCGGCGACCCTTCACCGTGTAGACCAGCAGGTCGCAGCTGGAGGGCGCCTCCTGCTGGGCGCCCAGCAGCCGGAACGTGAACTGGGTGCGCTCGCGGGCCGGGTTGGGGAAGTTCACCACGTCCGCCAGGGCCGGCGTGCCGGGATCCAGCACCTGGAACTCCACCTCGGCGTAACCCGGATTGTTGAAGGTGTCGAAGGCGCGGGCCCGCAGGCGATGCGACCCCGTCTCGAGCAGGGGCAGCTCCAGGCGCGCCTCGCCGCGCGTCCAGTCGTCCAGGTCGTACTGGAACGAGGCCGTCAGGTCCCGGGGCGTGCCGCCATCGATCTCCATCTCGATGCGGTGCCCCAGCTCCCCCGTCAGATTGACGCCGGAGGAGTCCTGCACCTGGAGGATCACCACCGAGTTGGGCGCCACCCAGTCGCTCTCGCGCCACTGCGGCCCGTTGAGCAGCAGGCGCAGGGTTGGCGCGCTGTCGTCCAGCGCGGGATTGGGATTCTGCGCCAGCGGCAGTTCGGCGTAGACCAGCCCGTCGGAGGTCGCCCCCGACCCGGTCCGGCCCTGGTAGTAGCAGCGCAGCTCGGCGGGGTGCTCCAGGTCGCCCAGCTCGCCGGGCAGCATGAAGCGGTTGACGGCCTGGCCGGCGGCCAGCGTGGAGACGCCCGAGAAGATCAGCGCGCCCGGACTCTCGTAGTCCAGATGGATGCCGTGATACACCGTGCTGTTGGTGAAGGGGTCGTAGTTGTAACGCCGGGCCAGCGGCGCCTGGCGCATCACGGTCGTGTTGAAGCCGTCCTGCACGGGATCCGTCAGCAGCGTGTCCGCGTGGGTGCTGAAACCCGCCAGGGCCTGGCTGAGCAGGGTGTCCGCGGGCTGGCCGCCGCTGGTCAGATTGTCCAGGTGGCCGGTGCCCCGGGGAAAGCCCGGTCGCAGGCTGGGATCCCCCAGCCAGACATAGCGCCGGCGGTTGGTGTCGGAGGCGTTGAGGTTCTTGGCGCGCATGATGCTGCCGCCCAGCACGGGCCACTGGCCGTCCCCGTCCCGCTGGAACAGCTGCTGCATCAGCGTGTTGGCGAAGAGGAAATTGCTGGTCGCGCCGGTCTTGCGCGTGGCGGCCAGCACGCCGATGGCCCCGCCCCCGTCCATGTTCACCAGCTGCTGGGGAAAGGCCTCGCCCAGCGGCAAGTCGATCTCCGCCCAGGAGCAGGTGGCCGCCAGGAAGATGGCCGGCCGGCCCGTGGCCTGCAGCAGCTGGAAGTGCCGCGGCGCGTAGAAGATGTACTCGTGGGTCCAGGTGATGTTGTTGCCGTGGCCCATGTAGTTCACCAGCGCGACGCCCTCGTTGAGGGCCTCCACCAGCCGGGCCTCCGCCTGGGGCTTCTCGCGGATGCGGATGGCCGGATTGTAGACCGTGGGATAATTGAAGACGTAGAGCCGCTCCACGTCGAAGGTGCCCGGCACGCGCGTGCGGATCAACTCCTCCGTGTCCTGGCTATGGCTCATCTCGAAGGTGTCCACGCGGTCGTTCTCGCCGTGCTCGTCGTCGCCGACGAAGAGCATGCGGTTGCGCCAGAGACCTTGGTCCGCGGCACCCTCGTAGGCCTGCAGCTTGCGCGTGTAGGCGCGGACCTCGGACTCGCTGTTGGCCGGCAGCCGGCCGATGGACAGGCTCATCAGCGAACTCGACTCCACCTGCGCGAACCAGTCGTCCACCATCCAGTCCGCGTCGGTGAGCGAGGAGATCTCCCAGTACCAGGCGGGCATGCGCAGGGGGTAGGCCCCGGCCAGCAGGCCGCGGTAGTCGTAGTGCCCGTTGCCCACGAACAGCGCGTGCTCCGCGGGCGTCTCGGCGCTCAGCACCTCGTGGCGCAGGAAGTTCCGCAGCGCGCCCGGATCCGCCACGCCGCCGTTGAACTCGCTGTAGACATCCTCCAGCACGGCCAGCCGCGCGCGGGCGGGGCCCAGGCTGTTCTTGTAATCCACCAGCTCCTGGGCGGCGTCGGCAAAGGCGGCGGGCGCGATCACGATCAGGTTCGCCGTCCCGGCCTGGGCCTTGAGGTCCGGCATCTGCGCCAGGCTCAGCCCGCCGGGCGTACGCAACCCGGCCTCCGTGGCGCCGAAGTAGCGGCGCGCGCGCCCCGTGGGGCTGTTGGGCGTCAGCGGCTTCACGCGGTCCGTCAGCAGCGCGCCCTGTGTGACACGCAGCGAGTCGAAGTCCGTCACGTCCACCAGCCAGAAGGTGGCCGGCGGATCCTGCACGTTCACCTGGTAGCTGCCCGGCACGGGGGGCAGCTCGAAGGAGATCTCGTCGTCCACGAAGCGCGCCGGCGCCTCGAAGCTGGGGCAGAACCAGCTGAGGCGGATGGGATAGCCCGAGTCCACCAGCCGCTCCACGCCCAGGCTCAGCTGCTCGCCGGCCAGGGACAGCTCTCCCTCCAGCCGCGTGCTGTGCGGCAGCCCCTGCACGGGGAAACTCTGCCCGTTCAGGTCGAAGGCGATCAGGTCGTTGGGCATGGTGATGGTCGGGTAGAAGTCGTACTCCAGCCACATGGTGGCCGCCACTCCCGGCAGCGGGGCGGGGAAGGTGTAGACCGCCCGCGTACCCTCGTTGAACACGTCGCCCATGCAGGCCCGGGCCGAGGTCTCGCCGTAGCCCTTGTGCTCGTTCAACAACCCGCGCCAGCGCACGGCGGAGAGCAGGAAGGGCTCGGCGCCCGAGTCGTCGGCCAGGGCGCCCATCTCCAACCCGGATTCCACGCCGCCCAGCAGCAGCCAGTAGACGTTGGTGTCGCTGTAATAGTGGTCCTGCACGCCGATGGAGCCGTTGGCCAGGGGCACCAGCGCCGAGGTGCCGCGCCCGTAGAAGAGCAGGCGCTCGCCGGACTCGAAGGCGCCGTCGCCATCGTGCTGGCGCAGGGCCGGCAGCTCGCGCGGCGCGAACTCGTTGTTGCGCGCGGCCAGCGGATTCTCGGGGATCAGCGCGCCGCCGTAGCCGTAGAGTTTGAACGTGCGCGGATCCAGCGTGGCCGGATCCAGCCCCAGCTGGGAGAGCTGGCCGGGCGTGATCTGGTACAGGCCCTCGCGGGTCACCGGGATCCGCACCCACTGCGCGCCGTCCCACTGGGTCAGCCCATCCCGGGCCGCCAGCCGCGGCCGGGCCCAGCCCGCGGCCTGGCCCGGGTTCAGCACCAGCGCGGCCAACTCGGCAGCCGGCAGACGGCTGGGAAATCCCGCTCCGGCCTCGACGCCGAAGTCCACACGCACACGGACATCCTCGACCAGCGTGGCCTGGAGCCCGTTCTGGCGCAGCAGTTCCAGCCGGAGCACCAGCAGCCGCAGGTCGTGGAAGCCCACCTCCTCCCACTCCAGCAGCGGCACGGGGTTCTCGCCGGCGAAGTCCACCCCGTCCACGGGACCGGCCCAGGAACGCAGGGAACTGCCCGAAAGCGTCACCACCGGGCGGGCGCCGGGCGGCAGGGCCAGCTGGAATTGGCGATGAGGCGCGGCGTCCGTGCTGCCGCCCACCCGCAGGCGGGAGCGGCCCTCGGTCGTGATCCCCAGCTCCTGCACGCTGGGCCGCAGCAGGAACTCCACGCCCCGGGAGTCCTGGCGCAGCACCTGCACGTCCTCCCAGCCGGCGGCCGGCGCATCCGCCCACGCCGGCAGGAGAAGGGCCAGCAACAGAAGCAGGCCGGCCAGCCCGCCGGCGACGGCGGAACGGGGCGGGAACTGGATTGGGGAAACGGCGGCGCGGGCCTCGGCGGGGCGGACGGGGTACAGGCTCATCCTCATGGCTCCGGTTTTGCACAAGTCCCCGGGATCACGGCCGGGGTCCGCTGCGCCAGGAGTCTGTCGGGCTTGGACCTTGGATGGGATTCGCGTCCCAGTCGAGGCCGGCTTTTCGGAGATTTCGCAGCGCATACCGGGGGTATGGGCAAGAAAGCTCCGAAACATCCGGGCCGGGTGGGGCGATGAAGCCCGCCAAGTGGCCAAGTCCGACAGACTCCTAGCAGGGGGCGGCGCAAGGCTGAGCCAGGGATCGATGCACACTCCAGATTGGGGGCCGGCGGAGGGCGATTCCTCCTGCGGTGGATCGTGTCAGAATTGCAGCTCCGCCAGCACGGGACGATGATCGGAGCCGGCCAGATTCACCACCTGCGCAGTCAAGCTTCGCACTTTTTTGGAATGAAAGATATGGTCGATCTTCACGTCCAGGTTTTCACGGATGTTGAAGGTGCCGGTGGTCCACTCCTTGGCGGAAAAGGCGTCCAGGTACTCGCCGCGCATGATGCGCCAGGCCGACGAGAGCGGGAAGGTGTTGTAGTCGCCGGCCACCACCAGGGCCTCCTGCCGCCAGGGTTGCAGGGCGGCGATCAGCGATTCGCACTGCAGGGTGCGCAGGTTCTCGCCGAAGAGCTCGCTCATGATCATCGCCCGCTTGCCGTTCAAGTGGATGTCCGAGTTGGGCATGTGGACGCCTCCCACGCGCAGCACGCGGCCCTCCAGTTCCAGTTCGGCCAGGGCCAGGATGCGCCCCTCGGCCAGCGGCAGCAGGGGAAATTCACGGAAGCGCAGGATGCGGTGGCGCGAGTAGATGGCCAGGCCCATGGCGTAGGCGTCGGTGACGGAGTGGTCGTAGGCGAACAACGCCTCGTGCGGGTAGCCCGCCCGGCGCAGGGCCTCGCGCACCCGCCCGCCCCCCCGGGAGACGGGGAACTCCTGCAGCACCAGCACGTCGGCGTCCTGACCCGCGATCCCTTCGAGGATCAGCTGCCGGGAGTCGCCGTCAAACTGGTTGTGGAAGCCGTGCACGTTCCAGGAGAGCAGGCGGAAGGTCGTCTCCCCCGCAGGATGGGTCCAGGGAAACAGCCAGAGCAGGCCCCAGGCCAGCAGCCCGGCCAGGCCCAACCAGACCAGTCGACGGATCCAGCGTCCCAGGGTCATGCCCGCGTTTCCTTCCGGCCTTGTTCCGTCACAACACGATCTCGCCTGCCACCAGGCCCCGGCCCTGCACGCCGTCCAGGAACACGCTGTCCCGGGCCTCGCCCTGCCAGCGCACGCCCTCCCAGGCCACGCAGTTGCGGGCGTCCTCCGGCAAGAGGCTGCGCTCTCCCAGGCTGAGGGCGCGTTCGGCATCCCAGCGCGGCGCCAGCTCCAGCCGGTCCAGCAACCGGCGATAGGCGCCGTTTTCCCACAGTTCCCGGTGCAGGGGCAGATAGCGTTCCAGCCGGCCCAGGTCCTCCCAGAGCGCGCCCGTCCCGTCCGCCGCCAACGCCACCCCCCGGATGTCGCGCCCGGCTGCCGCCTCCGCCTGAAAGAAGGGAATCAGGTCCGGCCGGGTCCAGGCGCAGAGCCGCTCGCGGGCGGCCTCGCTCCAGACGTGGATGCCCGTGAACCCGTGCGTGCTGCGCGCCGGATCTCGCAGGCCCAGCACGCGGCCGGCGGGACACTCCACCACCCGGGGCTCGCCGCCCAGGGCCAGCGCCACCTCGGCGCCCCGCGCGCGCTCCAGCAGGCGCCCCAGCTCCCCGTCGTGCAGCACGTCGCCGTTCTGCACCAGCAGCGGACCGGGTGGCAGTTCGCGCGCCATCCGGGCCAGGCCGCCGCCCACGCCCAGCAGGTCGGGCTCGGCGAAGAAGCGCAGGTCCAGGCCGCCATCCGCAGCGCGCGCCTGCAGCCACGTCTGCACCGCCTCGCGCAGATGGTGGCCGTTCACGGCGATCAGCCGACAGCCGGCCTGCCGCAGCTGTCGCAGCCCGAACTCGAGCAGGGGAATGCCGTGCAGGGGCACCAGCGGCTTGGGACGCACCAGGGTCAGGGGGCGCAGGCGCGTCCCCAGCCCGGCAGCGAGTAGCACGCCAATGGGTTCCTTCACTTCATTCCCTCATAGTCGGCTGTGACACATCGATAGCAATCCCTTCCCCCTGCAAGGGGGAAGGTTAGGATGGGGGTTTTTCGCATCCCAATCATCTACCGGAGCCCTTGTTTGCCACCTTTCTGCTTGCGCCAGAAAGGTGGCGCCAAAGAGGCGCTTTTTATCAACCGCCAGAGTCAGCCCGCCTCCCGGCGGGCTTCCGCTGGCGGCAGCGGCTCCTTCCTGTCTCCTGGTAGTTGGTTCGCGCTTCGCGCTTCACCCATTTCCTGGTTCAGCCCTTCCGGGCTTCACCTCACTCGATCATTGAATTCAACGGTCTCACGATCTCACTGCGACTCTGTGCCCCTGTGTTAAAGAGCCACTACGACTACCCTGCATTCGCTTCGAGCCTTTGAGTCTTCGTGCCAACCGGACTCCCCGACGAGCCAGCCCCAACCCAGGCGGAATCCAACAATAACCCTGTGCCTCTGTGCCTCTGTGGTGAAAGCCACTCGGGGAACGCGCCTTAGCGGATCTTCAGCGAGAGCAGGCCCAGGAATCCCAGGAACAGCGCGATGATCCAGAAGCGGATGACCACCTTGGTCTCCGCCACGCCCCGGTGCTCGAAGGCGTGATGGATGGGCGCGCGATAGAAGATGCGCCGCCCGAGGATCCCGATGCCGATCTTCTCCTGGATCAGCACGCTGGCGCCCTCCAGCACGAACACGCCCCCCACGATGAGGAACAGCACCTCCTGCCGCATCAGCAGCATCACGGCGGAGAGCAGGCCGCCCAGGGCCATGCTGCCCGTGTCCCCCATGAAGACCTGCGCCGGGAAGAAATTGTACCACAGGAAGCCCAGCCCCGCGCCGATCACGGCTCCGCCCAGCACGGCCAGCTCGCCCACGCCGCGCACGTACTGGAACTGCAGGTACTGGCTGTAGACCTCGTTGCCCAGCACATAGGCGAACACGGCGTAAACCATGAAGGAGATGGCCGCGGGCACCACGGCCAGGCCGTCCATGCCGTCGGCGAAGTTCACGCTGTTGGACACGCTGAGGAAGACCAGCACGGTCCAGGGCACGCTCCACCAGCCCAGCTCCAGCACGGGGCCCTTGACGAAGGGCAGGTAGAGCTGGCTCTGCAGCGCCTCGGGCAGGGGCGACCAGGCGGAAAGCAGCCAGAGCGCGAAGCCCGTGGCGTAGAGGGCCTGCAGGGCCAACTTGGCGCTTTGGGAGAGACCGTGCTTGCCGCTGCCGCCCTTGAGCTTGCCCCAATCGTCCATCAGCCCCACCAGCCCGAACCAGAGCAGGGCGGAGAGTCCGGCCCAGGAGAAGGGATTGTCCGGCCGGAACCAGAGCCCGTACCCCGTCAGGATGGAGAGGATCATCAGCAGTCCGCCCATGGTGGGCGTGCCGCGCTTGTTGGAGACGTCGATGACGCCGTAGTCCTCCACCACATCACGGATCCGCCGCAGGTGCAGGAAGCGGATCAGCCGCCCGCCGATGATCAGGCTCACCACGAAGGTGGTCATGGCGGCCATCACCGTGCGGAAGGAGATGTAGTTGAAGAGGCGCAGGAAGCCGGGTCCCCCCAGTTCCTCGCGCAACAGATTGGCCAGCCAGGTCAGCATGGGCGCCGCCTGCCGGCCGGACTTCGCCGGGCCTGTCTCATGAGACCTCCCGCTGTTCGGCCAGGGCGCGCATGGCCTGTTTGAGGGGAAACTGCGGCCGGAAGTGCGTGCTGGTGAGCAGGAAAAGATCCAGCTCGCCCTGCAGGTCGGCCAGCTGCAGCTCGCCCTGTTTCACCTTGCGCTGCAGGGCCCGGATGGCCGCCTCGCGCACCAGGCAATTGGCGTGCAGGGAGAGCGGCAGGATCCACTCGCGCCAACCGGCGGCCGGCTGACAGGCCGCCCACCAGTGGGCCACGGCCTGGGCCTCCTCGAAGTTGCCCTGCCGGCGGAAGCGCTGCATGCGCTCCACCAGCGCCGGATCCGCCGGCCCCTCCTGCAGGGTCAGGGTGCGGATGGCCTCCACGCGCACCTCCCAGTAGGAGTCTTCCAGCGCCGCGCGGAGCACGCGGTCGGTCTCGGGCGTGGCCGGTAGCGCGGCCAGCGTGGTCATCAGGTTGCGCCGGATGAAGCCGTTCTGGCCCCGGCGCTCGCCCAGCAGACGGCGCAGACCGCCCACCGGCGTGGGATCCTCGGCCAGCCGGATCAGCAGCGGCAGGGCACGCTCCAGGCGCAGGGCCGCCGCCAGCTTGAGCCCCGCGTTGCGTTCCACCCAGGAATCGGAGCACAGGGCCGCCAGGCAGCGGTACTCTAGGTAGCGCCGGTCCTGGCCCTCGGGTTCCCGGGTCGCGCCCCGGCAGAGCTCCAGCGTGGGTGTGCGCTCCAGCGAGCGCGGACCCGGCGCCACGCGCTCTCCGGCGGGCCGCTCGCCCGCGGCCAGGGCGGTCGCCAGCGCGGCCAGCCGCTCGCGCGCGTCCGCGTGGAAATGCTCGCGGGCCCGGACTCCCAGTCCGGCGCGGCGTTCGGGGTCGTTCAGCAGGGTCTGCACCCGCTCCAGCAGGGCTTCCGGCCGCAGACCCGCCACGAGCCGGCCCTCCTCCGGCAGGGGCTCCTCCAGCAGGACCTCCGCCGCGCCCGCCTTCTCGGCGCTGCGCGCGTTGGCCGTCTGGTGGTCGCCGGGCAGGCCCATCTTGGGAATCAGCAACGCGGGCCGGCCCATGGCCAGCAGTTCGAACAGCGCGCCCGCGCCCGCCCGGCAGCAAACCAGGTCGGCCGCCGCGTAGGCCAGCTGGATCTGGTCGAAGTAGGGCCGGGCGTGATACAACGGCGCCAGCCGGCTCCAGTCCGGACAGTCACGCTCCAGCTGCTCCAGCTGGAGCGCGTGCTCGCGGCCCGCGTCCCAGGCCGTGCCGGCGGACATGCCCGTGCCGTGCAGCACCTGCACGCCTTGCCGCAGCAGCTCCGGCAGGATCCGGTAGAGCGCCAGGTTGATGGCGCGCGCGCCCTGGGAGCCCCCGAACACGAACAACACGGGTTTGTCGGAATTAAGTCCCAGGCTGCGGCACGCCTCCAGCCGGTCGGGCAGCCGCTCCAGCCCGGCGCGCACGGGATAACCGGTCACTTGCGTGCGGCAGCCGGGCAGGGCCGCGGCGGACTCGGGAAAGGTCAGCGCCACCAGGTCGGCCAGCCGCCCGGCCAGCCGGTTCATCAACCCCGCGCTGGCATTCTGTTCGTGGATGAGGATGCCGCAACGCAAAAGACCCAGCTTCCGGAGCAGGGCCGCGGCGAACACCGTCGGTGCCGAGGCGTAGCCGCCCGTGGCCACCACCACCTGGGGCCGGAAACGCAGCAGGTGCCAGGCGGCTTGCAGCGTCCCCAGCTTGAGTTTGAACAGGAAGGGCAGCAGGCGCGGACTGCGCAGGCCGGGGAAGCCCGTGGCGCTCGCGCTGCGGAAGGGCAGGGTCAGCGGACCGCCAGCCTCCAGGCTGGCGAGGATGCGCTCCTCGGCGCGGCCGCGGGTGCCGATGTAGAGCCCGTCCCAGCCGCCCGGACCCAACAGGGCCTGGGCGATGGCCAGGGCCGGATAGACGTGTCCGCCGGTGCCGCCTCCGGTGAAGACCGCGCGTCTCACGCGCCGCCCCCGTCAGCCGGGCGCAGCCGGTCCAGCACGCCCCCCGCCACCTGCTCAGCCGCAACCTGGGTCACCCGGCGCAGTTCCGGACAGCAGTCGAAGGCGGGCTGGACCAGGAGTTCCTCCAGGTGGCCTAGCGCCGCAGGCACGTGCTGCAGGAACCACCACTTGCCCTTCACCTTGCTCAGCAGACCGTAGGCGCCCAGGGCCTGCATCATGCGGTGGGCGGCCACCAGCGGGTACGCCTCAAGGAAAGACGCCGCGGACTCCAGTCCGCGCGCCGCGCGCCGCCGCGCGAAGCGCTCCACCAGCCGGGCGCGCAGCGGCGCGGGCAGCCTCAGGTAGGGATCGTTGACGAAGGAGGCCACGTCGTACTGGGGCGGACCCAGTCGCGCGCCCTGGAAGTCGATCAACCGCCAGCTGTCGTCCGTGCGCAGCACGTTGGTGGACTGGAAATCGCGGAAGAGCACGCCCTTGGGAGTGGAAGCTTCCACCCGGCGGGCCAGCTCCCCGCACTCGCCGTCAAACGCCGCCCGGTCCAGGGGCAGGTCCAGCAAGCCCTCGAGGAAGCGTTCGCGAAAGTAGCCGGATTCCCAGACCGTCATCAGTTCGAAATCGTAGGGCAGGGCATGCACGCGGGCCGGGTCGAAGACGTCCTGCAGACCGTGCTGGAGATCCAGCAGGATGTCCAGCACTTCCTCCATCCAACCCTCGACGCGCGGATCCTCACGCCCCGCCTCCTCCACCAGCGCCAGCAGCAGCGTGTCGCCCAGGTCCTCCACCAGGTACCAGCCCTGTTCCAGGTCCGCGAACACCAGCGCCGGCCCGTGTCCGCCCGCCTTGCGCAGCAGGCCGCCCACGTACCAGAAGGAGTGGTTTTCGTTCAGCGGTCCACCGAAGGTCTGGGGGTGGGGATTCTCCACCAGCACCAGGCTCTTGCGCTTGCCGCCGTCCGGCCAGATCCGGGTCATCACGCGGTCGCTGCCCCCGCCCGGCATGCGCCAGGCCCGCGGAAGGTGGTGGGGAATGCCGGCCGCCGTCAACCAGGCAGCGGGCTCAAGGGTGGGGTTGGGCATGTTCATGCAGGGCAAAATAGGGCTTTCCCGCGAGCCGACGGCAGCCGGCGAGCCCATCCGTGGCCTCGCGGACCAGGGAAGATCGCCTTGGCTGGGCGCCGGTCTTGTGATTCCCTCGCTGCCGGTGGATGGCTTTCCATCTCAGGGCAGAATCTTCCGCCAAGCGCTCCGCGACTCAAGTTTGCAGGTTTGGAACTCCAGAAGTCCCGGACTCTTGCCGATGAGGGATGCCGGACGACAATCCGCGCCTGCCCGGCCAAGCAGCCTGGGGCGGCGCCCAACCGTGAGGCGAAAATGGCGCTCCGCATCAACCACAACATCCCGTCGCTGTCCGTGCAGCGTGCCCTGGCCAACACCACCCGCGAGCTGGGGGTCGCCGTCGAACGGCTCTCCAGCGGCCTGCGCATCAACAAGGCCTGGGACGATCCCGCCGGACTGGCGGTCTCCGAGAAATTCCGTGCCCAGATCGCCAGCATGGTGGAAGCCGAGCGCAACGCCAGCCAGGGCATCAATCTGCTGGCCACGGCCGAAGGCGCCATGGCCATCCTCGACGACAAGTTGATCCGCATGCGCGCCCTGTCGGTGGAGGCCGCCAACGGCACCCTCACCAGTCTGGACCGCAGCTACCTGGACGTGGAGTTCCAGCAGCTGAAAAGCGAGATCACGCGCATCGCCAGCGTGACCAACTACAACGGCTTGAATCTGCTGGACGGCACGTACAGCCAGGGCAGCGCGTCCGGCGGCATTCGCCTGCAGGTGGGCACCTTTGCCGCGGCCAACGTGGACACCTATCAGATCACCATCAACGACATGACGGCCAGCGCACTGGGCCTGGCCAGCGTGGACTTGACCAACACCGCCTCCGCGCAAAGTGCGATCACCTTGGTGGACAGCGCCATCAACACCAAGGACACCGAGCGCACGCGAATCGGCAGTTACGTGGAACGCCTGCAGTACACGATCCAAAACCTGCAGGTGCAGCATGAAAACGCCGTGGACAGTGAATCCACCATCCGGGACGCGGACATGGCCGAAGAGACCTCGGCCTTCGTGCGGGCCCAGATCCTGATGCAGTCCGGCGTGGCCATGCTGGCCCAGGCCAACCAGATTCCCCAATTCGCTCTCAGCTTGATTTGATTCTCCCTGACTGTTGACGACCTGCTACAGGAAGCGGCCCGGAACACCCACTCCGGGCCGTTTTCTCGTGGGCCGCATCCACCGCACTGGACACGCGTAGTGCTCTGGCACCGGCCTGGCACCGGTCTGGCACCTGCCTGGCACCGACCTGGCACCGGCCTGGCACCGGTCTGGCACCGGTCTGGCACCGGCCTGGCACCGGCCTGGCACCGGCCTGGCACCGGCCTGGCACCGGCCTGGCACCGGCCTGGCACCGGCCTGGCACCGGCCTGGCACCGGCCTGGCACCGACCTGGCACCGGTCTGGCACCGACCTGGCACCGGCCTGGCACCGGCCTGGCACCGTATACTAAAAAGCCCCCGCCGCCAAGGGCGACGGGGGCTTGAGATCAGGCTGCGGACAGGTCAGAAATCGAAGCGCAGCGTGTACCACTGCGAGCCGTCGAAGTGCTCGTTGGGATTGTAGCTCCAGTCGATGAACAGGTTGGATTCGCCCAGGTCCACCTTGAAGCCCAGACCCGTGGCCCAGGTGTAGAGGTAGTCCTCGCCCTCACCCAGCGACGAGGCCGTCACGTAGCCCGCCCGCGCAAAGATCTGGTTGCGGAAGGCGTACTCGGCCCCGAAGCGATACTCGTCCGAGCTGTGGTGGTTGGACTGATAGGTGCCGTGGAAGCCCAGGTAGTTCACCGGGTTCTCCAGCGCCGCGTAGCTGACGCCGAACTGGAAGCTCGACGGCAACTCGAACTGCTGGTAGATGGGCTTGGCCACGCTGTGGTCGGAGCCGGGCTGGCCGTCCTCGGCGATGAAGCGCCGCTCCCCGCCGTAGCCGTCATAGCCCATGTCCGGGCCGAAGTTCTTCAGCACCACGCCGAAGGCCAGTCCATCCATGGGCGTATTCACCTGGACACCGAAGTCCAGCGAATAGCCCTTGGCACTCATGTCCTTGATCTTCTCGGAGAGCAGGTTCAGGTTGGTGCCCAGATTGACCCGGTCGGTCATCTTCTTGGCCCAGCTGAAGGTCACCGTGGAGAACTTGGGTTGAGTGATTTCGCCCGTGCCGTCGGGCATGGACTCGGTGGTCACATAGATGTCGCCCAGGTTCAGCACGCGGGCCGAGATGCCGAAAGTGCCCTTTTCCCCGAAGCTGTGCCCCGCCGAGAACTGCACCATCTCCATGTCGGCCCAATAGGTGTAGGAGCCGAACTGGGCCTGGGAGCCTTCCATCTGGGCCAGGCCGCCCGGGTTCCAGAACATCGCCTCCACGCCGCTCACCGTGCCCAGATTGGATCCGGACATGGCGGCACTGCGGGCGCCCACGGGGATGCGCAGCTCCTGGGCACCGGCGGTCCCCACGGATGTCACACCTTCCGCCCAGGCAGCCCCGCTGATCAAGACGCCCGCGAGGACGCCATAACATGTCGTTCGCATAGGTCTTCCTCCCGCGCCTTTGATCAATACTCTTTGAGCCGCTCTTCCTCGAGCATCACGGCCATCTTCCCGAAGGTGTCGCCGTGGCCCGGGGCCTCCACGTAGTACACGTATACGCCGCTGGCGACGTACACGCCGTACTCGTTCTTCAAGTCCCAGCTCACTTCATGAGCGGTGTCGGCGGACTTTTGCAGGGTCCGCACGTGATCGCCGGCAATGTTGAAGATCTTGATGGTCGCCACGTCCGGCAGGTTGATCAGCTTGACCACCTTGACATCGGACTTGGTCTCGTAGGCGCTGTGGCCGTAGTAGGGATTGGGCACCGCGCGGATCTCGCGCAGGGCCTGCTCGCCCGTGGACCGGGTCACGCCCGTGGTCGTGTAGGTGAACTCGTCCGCCGGGCTGTTGACGTAGTTGGGCGTGAAGGTGAAGGTGCCCGCGCCGGAGGCCAGCTGGGTGGCGAAGTCCGTGGCGGCGCTGCGCAGCATCGGCCACCAGGCCCAATGCACGTCGGCCGCAGGACCCCAGTTGGCGTCGTCGTCATAGTCCACGCCGCCGTTGTAGTCGCTGTCCATCACGAACAGGTAGTGGCGCCCGCCCAGCTCGGCGTCGTTGGGGTTCCACAGGCCGTCGGCCACGTCCGCGTTCTCCACGAAGCAGAGGTTCAGGCGGCGCGGGTTGGCCGGATCCTGCACGTCCCACGCACTGCCCGGGAACTGCCCCGTGCCGTCGCGCGCGTAGCCCGGCCGGATGTAGCGCGCGCAGTCCGACCACTCCGTGTTGTCGGGAGTGAGGCGCACTTCGACCTTGTGATACTGCGCCGGCAGCAGCGTGCTGCCGAAGAAGTTGACACCCAGCATCACGCCGCCGTTCAACAGCTCGCCGCCCGAGTTGACGCCCGTCAACCAGCGGGCCGCGCCGTCCACGCCCGTCCAGGAGTAGGACGCGCCGGTGAGGGTCGGACCCAGCACCGTGACCAGCGTGCCGTCCACTTCCGGGAAGCCCAGCGGGTGCAGCTCATAGTCCGGGTAGAAGTAGGCGGAGGCGGGGTCCAGGCTCTGGGCGCGGCCATTGGCGCGCGGCCCGGCGCTGTCGCTCACCCGCCACCAGGTCTCCGTCACGTCGAAGGTGTCCGGGTCCTGGATGACCGTGTAGGTGGTGTCGTAGAAACTCACCGAGTAGCTCATGTTGCGCAGCTGGGCTTCGTCGATGGTGTTCAGCAGCACCAGGCCGTCGCTGCCGCCCGCGCTGTGCGTGGCCGTGTCGGGCACCGCCACGGTGTGCCAGTTGCTGCCGCCGCCGCCGCGGTTCGGCGTCACGATCACGACGTCCTTGGAGGACTCCAGGTTGTTGGGGGTCTCGTCCGGATTGTAGCTGTAGGCACTCACGCCGAAGTAGTACGGGTGGCCGTTGATCAGCCCCGGATTGCCGGCCCACGTGTAGGCGTCGCTGGTGATCTCGATGTGCCGCAGCACGCCCGCATCCGTGCCGAACTGGGCCGGCTGGGAGAAGATCTCACCCGTCTCCGGATCGAAGGCGTCCTCGAAGATCGTGGCCACGCCGTCCACCAGGTCATAGGTGGCGATGCGCTTCCACGGGCCGGCTGCCGTCTCGCCTTGGTACACGTTGTAGCCCTGGAAGGGATAGCTGCCCGGCTCTTCCTCGCCCGCGCCGTCCCAGGTCAGGGTGACCTTGCGATTCATCTCGCTGGGGGTCACTTCCGGGATGGTCGGCGGCTGGGGCACCACGAAGTCCGCCTCATAGGCCGACTGGGCGAAGGTGTCCACGAAGCGCAGGAAGGTGATGGAACCCAGCCGGTTGGTGCCCTGGGCCACCAGCACGGCCGCCACCACTTCCACCGTGTCGCCGGGCTGCATGCTGAAAGGGCCGGCGGACATCATGAAGCGGCGGTCGGCGGGATCCGTGTCCAGCTCGCCTTCGCCGGTGACCGGGTCGCCGGACATCTGGAAGGTGGTGCCGTTGGAGAGCGGCGTGCCGTCGATGTTGAGCCCGCGCATGTAGTTGTAGCTGTCCAGGTAGGAGTGCGGGTCCGTGCCGTTGATGTACTTGTTGAACGAGGTCATGGGCAGGGTGGCCGGAATCACGCCCGAGTTGGGCGGCCACTCGATGCCGTAGCTGTTGGTCGGCCCCTTGAAGAAGTCGAAGCCCACCGCCGGCGGCTGGGCGCCGTAGGCCTTGTCCTGGTTCGTGGCGTTGTAGCAGTAGCCCAGGCCGATCTCCGGGTCGCAGCCCACGTAGTCGTCGCCCGAGCCGCCCATGTCCGGGTCGCTCCAGAGCGAGACGTAGGCCTGCTCCAGCGGCGCCGCGGCGCTCGCGCTGTAGATCAGCGTGTACTTCATGAAGATCACGTTGCCCAACGCGTCGCTGCGGTCGAAGGCGAAAGTGGTCTGCCGCACTTCGATCCCGATGGGCGCCGTGCCGCCGGCGTCGTTGCCGTGCACGGCCGCGTCCCCGTCGTTGTAGACCGTGTAGGTCATCTGGTCCGCGCCCAGCTCGTTGATCCACGGCGTGCCGTCCGTCCCGACGGGAGCGCCCTGGGCCACGGGCCAGCCCGTGTAGTCGTCGGCCGTCAGCGGGATCTGGTCCTCATGGTTGTCGGGGTTCCGCACCAGGAAACCCGCGGCCACCTTGTCCAGATGGTTCTTGTAGATCTTGTAGACGCGGTTCTCCGGCAGCGAGGGATCGGTGCCCAGCATGCCCGGGACGAACTCCTGGGAGTACTCGGCCACGGTCACCAGGGTGTCCCCGCCGCGGATGCCGCCCAGCCACAAGCCGGCGTCGTAGATCACGGACTTGTCGGAGAGCGGGTAGTTGTTGGGGAAGTAGAGTCCGTCGGACTTGCCGCGGGCGTTGGATTTGTCATAGGCGAACACACCCACGTTGGTGACGAACATGTCGAGCTGGTTGGCGTCGATGGTCATCGTGGTGGATGTGACGTCGGTTCCGGGCGAGACCTTCCCCGCCACCTGCCGACGCTCGGCGAGCGCGGGAAGCGCGCAGGCGCAGGCCAGCAGGACGGACAAGGCCCCCGAGGTCATTTTTCGCTTCATCTATCGACTCCTTGCTTAGCCTAGTAGTTGACCGTCAGGCCCACCTGCAGCATGCGCGGCACGTTCCAGTTGTTCGGATCGTCCTCGCGCAGCTTGTACAGCTCCTCGCCGTCGATGCCCTGGGCCGCCATGCTGGCCATCCAGGCCTGGCCCTCGCTGGTCTCCAGCCAATAGGTGGTGCCCGGGTCCCCGGAGGAATCCCACACCGAGACGTAGTTCTCGGTGCCCAGCACGTTGATCACGTTGAGGAAGAAATCCAGGTCCACACCGTAGGCCTTGAAGCCCCGCGTGAAGCGGAAGTCGAGCTGATAGCTCCAGTCGATGTTGGAGGAGTTGATGGCGCGCTCGTTCTCGGGGAAGTTGGCACCCAGGGTCACCTCGTTGTAGACCTTCTTCTTCGTGTAGGGACGGCCCGAGGCTGCGTCCACGTTGAAGCCGAAGGTGGTGTTCTCGAGGATCGGGTAGTCCATGACGCGCGGTCCGTCGCCCGCGGAGAACTCGTAGCTGAACACGCCGCTGAAGTGGTGGCGGCGGTCAAAGACCAGCGGGTTGGTGAACTTCGGCGGCTCGCTGCCCGTCCAGGCCACGCGGTCGTTGCCGTTGTTCGAGGACCCGGTGCCGTTGGCCCAGGAGATCGTGTAGTTCAGGTTGGCGGAGAAGCGCTTGTAGGGATTCAGCCGGAACTCCACCTCGAGGCCCTTGGTGACGGCGCGGTCCATGTTGTAGTACGTGCTGTACTGGGTGGGCGTGGCCGGCACGCTGATGGCGTTGACGTAGTCGTCGATGGACTTGTAATACGCTACGAAGGCCAGGGCCGTGTACTCGCCCATGCCGTGGTCCACACCGAACTCGTAGCTGGTGGTCTTGCTCGGCGCCAGGTTCGGGTTGCCCAGCACCGTGTGGTAGCCGCCGTACTTGATCATCCGCTCGAAGTAGCCGTAATCCACGTAGTACGAGTAGAACGACGGGAATTGCGTGTAGCGGCCGTAGTTGAAGTGGAAGGTCGTGACGTCACTCACCGGGAAGCTCACGCCCAGGCGCGGGCTCCAGATGGAGAAGGCGTCCACCGCCTTGGTGTCCTCGCCCAGGATGAACTCGCCGTCGTTGCCGTCGTTGGGATCGTTTGTGTCACCCAGCGGGCTGGAGGGGTTCTTGATGTACTCGGCGTCGGGATCCAGATAGTCCCAGCGCAGACCCAGGTCGAAGCGGATGCCGTAGTCCAGGCGGATCTTGTCCTGGGCGTAGAAGCCCATGGTCACAGGTTCCGGCGGGGCCATGGTGTAGCCGCGGTCCGCCACGTCGCCGTTCGTGGTCAGGCTGCCGTTGCCGTCCGTCTCATTGCCCATCACGTTGTAGCCGAAGTTGTTCAGGTCGAACCAGCGCTGGTCGTACTCCGTGTTGGCCACGGCGTTGGGGAAGCCGTGCTCGTAGTAGCGCAGCTTGTACATCTGCATCTCGAAGCCGCTGCGCAGGTCGTGATCGAAGCCGATGGTCTTGGCCACGTCCGCCCGCAGGCTCGTGTACTGGGTCTGGCGCTTCATGTAGTTGCGGAACATGCGGCCCGTGTCCCAGAAGAGCGCGGTCTCGTCGTAGTTGGGCAGGCTGTTGGTGCCGTAGCTCAGGATGTCGTCACGGAAGGTGTCGTCCCCGCGGAAGCGGAAAATGTCCGTGAAGCTCGCCGTCAGCGTGTAGTTGAGATCCGATGCCACGGCGTGGTTGAAGCGCGCGTAGATCGCCTTGTTCTTGTCGTGGTAGTAGGGCATGTGCTCCAGGTCGAAGAGATAGGACTGGCGGAACTCGTTCCACTCGTCGTCCGAGTGCAGCAGGCCCAGGTCCAGGCGCATCTTGTCGGTGATGCTGTTGGTGAATTTCACCACGGTGGCGCTGCCTTCCAGGCCGTTCTTCTCCTTGGCGCCGTCGTCGATGAAGGACGGGCCGCGGTCGCCGTAATCCAGCGCTTCATAGGCCATGAAGAAGCGGTACTTGGGGTTGCCGGGAATCACGGGGCCGGAGAGGGCCACGCCCATCTTGGTCTGGTCGAAGCGGTGCTTCTCCGGGCTGATGGCGTCGGTGGTCAGCTCCACCGCAGCGTGGTAGTCTTCCTGGCCGCTCTTGGTGGTCCAGTTGACCACGCCCGACATGAAGCGCCCGTACTCGGCCGAGAAGTTGCCCTTGAGGAAAGCGAACTCGTCCCAGGCCAGGTCCGGGATGCGGAAGGTGATGAAGCCCGAGTAGGGGTCGTTCAACGTGACGCCGTCCACGTTGAACATCACCTCGTCCTCGCGCGAGCCACGCACCGAGATGCGCGGGCCGTTGGTGTTCTCGTTGTAGTAGCTGCCGGCGTTGGTCGTGTTGTAGTTATAGGTCTGCACGCCGGATTGGATCTTGATGATGTCGTTGTAACCACGCACGGGCAGCTCCTGCAGCTGCGCGGCGTCGGTGATCTGCACGGACGAGGTCTTGTCCAGCTCGATGAGCGGACGCTCCGCGAAGATGGTCACTTCCTCGCCCTGGAGGGCCGTCTCCTCCAGCGTGACGTTCTGGACCTTGAGCAGGTCCGCGCTGATGCGCAGATCCGTCAGATGGACGCCCTTGTACCCCACCGCCGAGAACTGCACCTCATAGGTGCCGGCCGGAATGTTGGTGATGTAGTACACGCCGTTGATGTCGGTGGCGGCGCCCATCTTGGTCCCTGCCAGCACCACGTTGGCCCCCACCACTGGGCTGCCGTCGCCGGCCCTGCTCGCCAATCCCTTGAGGCTGCCGGTGGTACCGGCCAGTGCAAGGGCGGGGAGAAGGAGGAGCCAGCAGCCAATTGCTGTCAAGCATCGTTTCATGCCGAACCTCCAGTTATCCATGGATGTGTGAGTACGCACAACGGCGCCGGCTTGTAGAACCGGCACATGGGACGCTACGCAAGGATTGGTGTCGATCGTGTGACGAAGTGGGGCAACACGCAGGCGTTGCCACTTGATTCAAGTCGCAACCTACACCTGTCGGCGTCTCAAGTCAAGCAGGAAAGCGCCTCGCCGCACAAGTTCCCTGGCTTTGGCTTGGCGGGGAGAACGAAATGACGGCGGTTTTTCGCGCGGCGCCGCACGTTGCGGGAAGCAGGCCGGGCTGAGAGCGAGTGGAGCGGGGGGCGACTCGGACTTGGCGGAGACTCAGCCTTCCTGCCGCTCGCGCTCCAGATAGCGGTAGATGGAGCGGCGTGACACATCGAGGAAGCGGGCCGCTTGTATCACGTCACCGTCGAAGTGCGCCAGGGTTTGGCGGATGGCCGCGCAGGCGGCGCGCTCCTGGATCTGCCGCAGGGAGGCGCTCCCCGCCGCGAAGTCCAGGCTCCAGGCCTCGCCCTCGGCGAAGTTCACGGCCAGCTCGCGTCCCGCGCCTGCGGGCAGGTCCAACTCGCGGCGCTCGGCGGCCAGGCGCTGGCGGGCGCGTTCCACCTCGGGCGGGCCGATCTGCTGCACGGCCTCGTGCCAGGCGTGATCCACCAGGTTGAAGAGTTCGCGCACGTTGCCCGCGAAGTCCAGGCTCTCCAGCACCTGCTCGGCCGCGTCGTCCAACTGCTTCCAGCCCGAGCCGTCCTGCAGGTTGAGTTGTCGGATGCGGTGCCGGGCCAGGTAGCGGATGTCCTCGCGCCGCTCGCGCAGGGGCGGCAGCAGGATCTCCAGCCGGCGCAGGCGATGGGCCAGATCCTGTCGGAAGCCCGAGTCCTCGCCCAGCCCGCGGTTGGTGGCCGCCAGCACGCGCGCCCGGCTCTTCAGGATCTTTTCGCTGCCCAGCCGGCGGTACTCGCCGTTCTCCAGAAAGCGCAGCAGCTTGGCCTGCACGGCCAGCGGCAACTCGCCCACCTCGTCCAGGAACAGGGTGCCCTCGCCGGCCAGCTCGATCAGGCCGGGCTGGTCCTTGGCCGCGCCGGTGAAGGCGCCGGCCACGTGCCCGAAGAGCTGGCTCTCGAACACACTCTCCGGCACCGCCGCGCAGTTGACGGGAATGAAGGGCGCCGCCGCCCGATCGCCGGCGTCGTGCAGGGCCTGGGCCGCCAGTTCCTTGCCAGTCCCGCTTTCCCCCTGGATCAGCACCGGCGAGTTGGAGCGCGCGTAGCGATCGATCCGGTCACGCAAGGCGCTGACCACCGGCGAGATTCCGATGATGCCGAAGCGGGATGGAACGAGGATGCGGTTTCTCTTCTCGGCGTCTTTAAAAACAGATGCACAAATTCGTTTTGCTTCTATGCCAAAAAACACGTTGAATCTTTTTATCCCCTCAGAAATCGATACAGCCAATTCGATAAGCTTACATTCATCATCTTTATCCATCATCGCCATCGCAAGTACAATGTAATCAGCTACCACCTTTGCAGGCCCATTGTACGAATTTACAACAACGAGGTCTCTGATTTCTCTAGCCTTGTTTAAATCATGCTTAATGTATCCATCAAAAACAGAGCGAAGGAGATTTATATTTAAGACTTCGTGACTTATATTCTCGTAAAAATTTTCTATCATCTTTATATCACGCTTATTTTCGCAAACAGCAACGAAGACGGTTTGGAAGTGTTTTCTTTCCCTATTTGTTTCGGATAAGGCATAGGCCGCTCTAACGTTTTCTATATTCAAATCATTTGCTTCACTTAAAAGCATGCTCCAACATTCTGATCTTACCTCAAAGAGTTCACATAGTTTTTTATATTCAGCATTGCATTCGATTGCATATTCGATGTCTTTTTTGAAAATTGCGGCAGTAATTAGGTTTATGCAAGTCTTAATCTGAGTATTTGCATCGCTCATGCCAGGTTCTAATAAAAATCTATAAATTGGCAATGCATAATCCACTTTCCCGACTTTAACAAGTGAATTTGCTTTTAAGAACTCCAATTCACTCTTGTGCTCGGCCTTACAGTTCGAAATTATGTCGTCTACAATTGACAAAAATTCATCGAATTTAAGCGAATTATAGAGCTCAATGCCGTCTTTTCTTTTAAACATCATCTTGTCTCCATAAAGTTCCAATCTCCTATAAAGATTGTTACTTTATAGAATCTGGCCCCGCTAGAAACAAGATTAGGGCAATATGAATGTCCTGGCAAAATAGTATCTGTCAACTGAAAGCCGCTGAAAGGCCAATTTGAAGAATAAACTCCGATTTTGCTTGGTATAATTGGAATTCCGTTAGTTGTCACATGGTATAATGGTGTATTAAGCTCGTAAACATCATCATCATCCACAAGCATTCCACCTGGTTCATTCATAAGTTTATATGGTATTCCAGGATCTACCCCATCTCTGACCCAGGGACCCAAAACCAAGGCGGGCTCGTCTACATAGGCGTCCGCCAGATCGATGGGGGAGGGACTGAGGTTTTCCACCAGGGCATAGCGGGAATCCACCAGATCGACGCTCTCCTCCAGGATGGGCGGCGTGGCCGTGGGCGCGATGCGGATGGCCCATTCGTTGCCCTGGAAGAGGCAATCGCGCAGGATCACCTGGTTGCCGGCGCCGATGCGCAGGCCTGTCCCGTTGGTCAGGAAGAGCGCGCCCTCGATGAGCACCGTGTCCACGCTGTCCAGCTCCAGGCCGGTGGCGGAGGCGCAGAGGTTGACGTCCTGCAGCCACAGGCGGGATTGCGGATGGGTGGAGCGGATGTTGGATTCCGTCGCCGCCAGGGTGGAGCCGCTCAAATGCACCTCGCCGCCCGCCAGTTCGATGGCGCTGGGCACGCCCTGGATCCAGGTCTGCTCCAGGGTGAGCTGCTGTCCCAGGGAAACCACCAGCGGCAGGCCGGCCGGACTGCGCCCGGCGGTGGCTTCCAACCGGCAGTCCACCAGGGTCAGCGAGCCGCCCAGCCACGTGAGCTGGCCGAGATCCACGGCGGGATGCTGTGGCGAACCGGTGATGCGGGCCGAATCGCCGGCCTGCAGGACCAAGGCGTGGGTGTCCAGCCATTCGGCCGGCAGATCGTAACTGGCGGCCCGGGCGGACCCCAGTGCAAGGGACAAGGCCAGAAGAGCCACAAGGTGTCGCATGAGCGTGACCCTGAATTCGAATGACCGGCGTGGGGGGGGGCTTGTGACGCCGGATCGTACTACAGATTGTGGCGGCAAACAAGGGAAAACCCGGCTTGGCGCCGAAATTGTCACGGTTTCAAGACAGGGATGGCACGCCGCCGGGCCTGAAAAAGGGGCCGCGAGGCCCCTGGATCAGACAGTGTCAGCGGCTCAGAACTGCTTGAAGGTCGCCTCGATGATCGCCAGCGCTTCGTCCAGTTGGGCGTCGTTGATCACCAGCGGCGGCGCGAAGCGGATGATGTGCTCGTGGGTGGGCTTGGCCAGCAGGCCCTTGTCCTTCATGGCCACGCAGATGTCCCAGGCCGTCTTGCCGTTCTGGGGCGTCACCACCACGGCGTTGAGCAGGCCCTTGCCGCGCACCGTGCCGATCATCGGGTGGCCCATGGCGGCCACGCGCTGGCGGAAGACCTGGCCCAGCCGCTGGGCGTTCTCCGCCAGCTGCTCCTCCTTCACCACCTCCAGGGCCGCGATGGCCACCTGGCAGGCCAGCGGGTTGCCACCAAAGGTGGAACCATGCTCGCCGGGCTTGATGCAGAGCATGATCTCCTTGTCGGCCAGCACGGCCGAGACCGGCAACAGGCCGCCGGAGAGCGCCTTGCCCAGGATCAGCACGTCCGGGCGCACGTTCTCGTGGTCGCAGCAGAGCAGGCGCCCCGTGCGCGCGATGCCCGTCTGCACCTCGTCGGCGATGAACAGCACCTCGTGGCGTGTGCAGATCTCGCGAACCTGGGTCAGGTAGCCGTCGTCCGGCACGAAGACGCCTGCCTCGCCCTGGATGGGTTCCACCAGGAAAGCGCAGACGGTGGGATCCGCCGCCGCGGCCTCCAGCGCCGCCAGATCGTTGTAGGGGATCTTCACGAAGCCGGGCAGGAAGGGCCCGAAACCGTTGGTGCAGTCCGGATCCGTGCTGGCGCTGATGATGCCCAGGGTCCGGCCGTGGAAGTTGCCCTCGCAGACGATGATCTTCGCCTGGTCCGTCGGGATCCCCTTCTTCACGTAGCCCCACTTGCGGGCCAGCTTGCAGGCGGTCTCGTCGCCCTCCACGCCCGTGTTCATGGGCAGGACCATCTCGTAGCCGAAGGTCTCCGTGACATAGCGCTCGTATTCACCCAGCACGTTGTTGAAGAAGGCCCGGCTGGTCAGGGTCAACACGCGGGCCTGCTCGATCAGCGCCTGGACAATGCGCGGATGGCAGTGCCCCTGGTTCACTGCGCTGTAGGCGGAGAGGAAGTCGAAGTAGCGCCGGCCTTCCGGATCCCAGACGTGCACGCCCTCGCCCCGGGCCAGCACCACGGGCAGCGGGTGGTAGTTGTGCGCCCCGTAGCGCTCTTCAAGTTCCATGGCTTCGCTGGACGAGACGTGTCCGTGGGCGAGCGGGCTCATATGTGGAATCCTCCTGGTTGATGGTGGTCGCGAAACGCGCGCCCCAAGTTCGAAAATGCCCGCCAAGGGGCCAACTCGCGCTTGTCCGCGGACCAGCAAGACCCTGGCCCGGCTTGGAATCAACCTGATCCTCTTCTACTTTGGCCGGTTGCCCACGCATCCATTGTTTCGGAACAGGCCGGGTTCGCCCGGTCGTGGGACGTTCCCACCCGGACCTCAAGCACGAGAGAACACATGTTTGGATTTCTGAAGAGCATCTTCGGAGGCAAGACCGACCGGCGGGCCCACACCCTGGCCACCTATCAGCCGGACGTGGACAAGATCAACCAGATCTATGCCGCGCTGGCCTCCCTGACGGACGAGCAGCTGCAGGCCAAGACCGGCGAACTGCGCCAGCGGCTGCAGGACGGCGCGTCCACCGAGGACATCCTCCACGAGGCCTACGCTGTGGTCAAGGACGCCTGCCGGCGCAACCGCGGCGTGGAATACACCGTCATGGGCAAGACCATGACCTGGGACATGGTGCCCTACGACGTCCAGCTCATCGGCGCCATCGCCCTGCACCGGGGCGGCATCGCGGAGATGGCCACCGGCGAGGGCAAGACCCTGGTGGCCGTCCTGCCCATGTACCTGAACGCGCTCACCGGGCGCGGCGCCCATCTGGTGACCGTCAACGATTACCTGGCCCAGCGTGACAGCGAGTGGATGGGCCTGATCTACCGCTGGCTGGGCATGAGCGTGGGCGTGATCCTCAACGGCCAGGATCCGGTGGTCCGCAAGTCGATGTACCTGTGCGACATCTGCTACGGCACGAACAACGAGATGGGCTTCGACTATCTGCGCGACAACATGGTCCTGCACCTGGAGGACCGCGTGCAGCGCGATTACCACTTCGCCATCGTGGACGAAGTGGACAGCGTGCTCATCGACGAGGCCCGCACGCCGCTGATCATCGCCGGCCCGGTGGACAAGTCCACGCACAAGTTCAACGAGCTGAAAGAGCCCGTCCGGCGGCTGGTGGACGACCAGTTCCAGATGACCCAGGGCCTGATCCGCGAAGCCCGGGACTTGTGGAAGAGCGAGAAGGACAACGACCGCTACGAGGCGGGCATCCGCCTCTTGTTGGCCCAGCGCAGCGCGCCCAAGCTCGCCGAGTTCATGGATATCGCCAAGGAAGAGGGCATCAAGCGCATGATCACGCGGGTGGAGAACGACTACCTGCGCGAGAAACGGCTGCACGAGCTGGACGCCGAGCTCTTCTTCTCCATCGACGAGCGCGGCCACACCATCGACCTGCAGGAGAAGGGCCGCCACAAGCTGGCCATGTACACGTCCTCCGGCGAGGAGATGTTCGTCATCCCCGACCTCTCCACCGAACTGGTGAAGATCGACGAGGACCCCGCCCTGGGCGAGGAGGAGCGCCTGCGGTTGGTGGACGACCTGAACCGCATCTACGGCGACCGCAGCGAGCGCATCCACAACATCAGCCAGTTGCTGCGCGCCTTCACGCTCTACGAGAAGGACGTGGAGTACGTGGTGCAGGACGGCAAGGTCCAGATCGTGGACGAGTTCACGGGCCGCATCCTGCACGGGCGCCGCTTCTCCGACGGCCTGCACCAGGCCCTGGAGGCCAAAGAAGGCGTCAACATCGAGCGTGAGACGCAGACCGTCGCCTCCATCACCCTGCAGAACTTCTTCCGCATGTACGAGCGGCTGGCGGGCATGACCGGCACGGCGGCCACGGAAGCCAACGAGTTCTTCTCCATCTACAAGCTGGAAGTGGTGGAAATTCCCACCAACCAGCCGGTGATCCGCAACGACCGCGACGATCTCATCTACCGCACCAAGCGGGAGAAGTACGTGGCCATCACCGAGCGGATCCGCGAGCTGCACGCCGCCAAACGCCCCGTGCTGGTGGGCACCATCAGCGTGGAGGTCTCGGAGATCCTCTCCGACCAGCTGCGCAAGGCCGGCATCCCGCACAACGTGCTCAACGCCAAGCAGCACCGGATGGAGGCCGAGATCGTCGCCAACGCCGGCCAGCCCGGGGCGGTGACCATCGCCACCAACATGGCCGGGCGCGGAACGGACATCAAGCTCGGCGAGGGCGTGGTGCAAACCGACGCCCAGGGCAACAAGACGGGCGGCCTGTTCATCCTGGGAACGGAGCGCCATGAGAGCCGGCGCATCGATCTGCAGCTGCGCGGCCGCTCCGGCCGCCAGGGCGACCCGGGCGACAGCGTGTTCTTCCTGAGCCTGGAGGACGACCTGATGCGCCTCTTCGGCTCGGAGCGCATCGCCGGCGTGATGGACCGGCTGGGGATTCAGGAGGGCGAGGTGATCAGCCACAGCATGATCACCAACTCCATCGGCAAGGCCCAGCGCCGGGTGGAAGAGCAGAACTTCGCCATCCGCAAGCACCTGATCGAGTACGACGACGTGATGAACGTCCAGCGCAACACGGTCTACGCCCGCCGCACCAGCGTGCTGCTGGGCGAGGACCAGTCCAACACGCTGGAAGAGATGATCGACGACGTGCTGGACACGCTGGTGGAGAAGCACTGCGATCCGCCGCTGCAGCCGGAGGACTGGAGCTGGGTGGCGCTGCGCCAGGATCTGCTGCGCATCCTGCTCATCAACCTGGTCCTGCCCGAGGAAGAGATGAACTCCATGGCCGTGGAGACGTTGCGCGAGAAGCTGCGTCAGCTGGGCCGCGAAACCTACACGCGCAAGCGCGAGCTGCTGGGGCCGGAACTGATGCCCCGGCTGGAGCGCTTCGCGCTGCTCACCGCCTTCGACCGTCGCTGGAAATCGCACCTGGCGGAGATGGACGAGCTGAAGGCCGGCATCGGTTTCCAAGCCTACGCCCAGAAGAATCCCCTCGTGGAGTACAAGAAGCAGGGTCTGGACATGTTCCACGACATGCTAATGGGCACCTACGAGGACGCGCTGCAGATGATCACGCGGGCCAACCTGGAAATCCGCCAGGAGGACACGGAGTTCAAGGGCCGCGGCGACGAGGGCGCGCAGACTCACCATCAGGAGGCCGGGCTGCTGCAGTCCGGCGGCAGCATGGCCCCCAAGACCACGTCCCGGGAGGAATTGGAGGCGGCGCGGGCCAAGAAGGAGCCGATCAAGCGCGAGGGGCCGCGGGTGGGCCGCAACGATCCCTGCCCCTGCGGGAGCGGCAAGAAGTACAAGGCCTGCCACGGCAAGGAAGACTAGGGTTTCGGGCAGGGACACGACGTGTCGTGTCCCTACGAAGCGCCCGGCTTGACAGGGCACGGCCCGGACACTATACTGTGCGCTTTGCAAGCCATCCTAGCTCAGTTGGTAGAGCAGCGCATTCGTAATGCGCAGGTCGGGAGTTCGAGTCTCCCGGATGGCTTGATTCATCAAAAGGGATCGCCTCGCGGCGATCCCTTTTTTGTTGCCAGAATCCGGGGGTTCGTGGCGGCCCCTTCTCAGGCCGTGTCACCCTTGAGGGCTTGGAGTTCCGCCTCCGGGCGCGAATCGAGCGGTCCTCCGGTCCGGCTGATCCCCCGGGTCATTCCCCCACATGTCGGGCCGCCGACAGCACGAAGATCTGGAAGCGCTCATCGCCAGCGTCGCCCGGATTCAGGAGCTGAACATCAACTCGGCGGCAACGAGACCTTCTGCCTGGATGCCGGCCGAATCACATCGAGCGACATGGCTCCGCCCCGGCTGGACGTCCCCTACGGTTGCAGATGTTCGCGATAGTAGGCGGCCAACTCCGGGTAGAGAGTCGATTCCACCCGGATGAAGTCCGCAGCCTGTTCCAGGGGGACGAAGTCCTCCTCGCCGGGCACGCGGCCTTCGTTGTAGGAGTGCCAGGCGCCCCACACCAGGCCGCATCCCATGCCCCACCAGTCACAGGACTCCAGGAAACGAATCAGCTCACCCAGGGTGTAGGGCCCGTTGCTGCATTGGACTTCGAAGGGCTCGGAGTCACCATCGTGCAGACCCACTTCGTCCACGACGTAGATGACATACTTTCCACAGGCCTGACTTTCGATCCACTCCCGCTTCTCTAGAAACTCCTCCCGGACCGACTCATCAATCTCATCGTCTTCCCCTTCGTCGTCCTCCTCCAGCTCATCATCCAGCTCATCGATGGCCGCCGGATCAATCCCCAGGGACTCCGCCAACTCGGCGATGCAATCCGCCTCCCAGGTGGAGGCCGGACAGGCGTACACCGCCGTGACCTCGTTGTGCACCGTGCCGTTGAACCAGATGCGGCAGAGCTCGACGGCGCCGTCCGACAACTCCGGCAGGTCCTCGCCGGAGAGCGCCGCCGGGCCGGCGATGTCGAACAACAGCTTCTTCTCCCGCTGATCCAAGCTGGGCGCCAGGGCCGAGTCCAGCCCCTCCTCCAGCAGCCGGCCGACCCCGACGTCCTCCAACAGGGCCCGCCGCAGGGTGCCCCGCACCTCCTGCGCGGGGTCGGAACGATACCAGCGGGGGCGCTGGTCCAGATCGTAGCGGTCCTCAAGCCTGGCTTCCGGCGGCCGGGTCTGATCCGCCAGTTGCGTCGGATCTGCCGGATTGTGGGGTTGCGGGGTGGCATTCCCGCAGGCCGGGGTGAGGTGGGAGTTGGACATGGCATCCTCCTGAGACTGGTGGAACACACGGCGGCGTCTCCACCCAGGAGGCGCCCGCTTTAGCAGCATTTGTACCCCGCCCTGCAAGCTGAACATCAACTCGGCGGCAACGAAAAATCCCGCTTGGGCGCAGCGCCAGCGGGATCAAAGCGGTCGAACGGCTCGATCACACTTTAGCTGCATTTCTTACGCGCCCGCAAGCGGAGGCAAATCGGCGCGGGGCAAGTGTGGCGTTCCCGGTTGAGAAAGGCAAGCCCGATTTGAACGTCCCGCCCGGGGTCATTCGGCTCCGCGCGGCAGGTCCCAGGCAGGGACGGGCTCAGCACCGGGCCTTGTATCTTGGGACACGCGATGATCCCTGTGACCACGCCCCCGGCAGGGCCAGACCGGCTCCAGCCGGACCTGCGCGGATCCAGCAAGTTCGGAGGGGCGATGCCCGCTTGGCCACCCGAGTCGACAACCTGCGGCCTGGTCCTGGAAGGGGGCGGCCTGCGCGGCGTCTACACCAGCGGCGTGCTGCGCGCCCTGCACGACCTGGGCCTGACCTTTCCTGCGGTGATTGGCACGTCCATGGGCGCCTGCAACGGGGTCAACTGGGTGGCCGGACAGCAGGAACGCAACCGCATCGTCAATACGCGCTTCGTGCGTGACACACGCTGGTTTAGTTGGGCGCGCCTGCTGCGCTCGGGCGAGGCCTTCGGGATGGACTTCATCTACGGGGACGTGCCGCTGCGTCTGGTGCCCTTCGATTTCGCCGCCTTCCGCGCCAACCCCGCCGGCTGGACCACCAGCGCCACGGACGTGGACACGGGCGCGGCCGTCTACGTGGACAAGCCCGGGCTGTCGGATGCGGAGTTGATGACCGTGTTGCGCGCGGCCACCAGCCTACCCTGGATCGGCAATCCGGTGGAGTTTCGCGGCCGGCGGTTGATGGACGGCGGTCTGGTGGACAGCGTCCCGCTGGCCCGCAGCGAGGCCGACGGACTGTCGCGCAATCTCGTAGTGCTCACCCAGTGCGCGGGCTACCGCAAGCAGCCCGCCACCACCGGCTGGGCCCTGCGTCGCCGGCATCCAGGCTGCCCCGGGCTGTGGGGCGCACTGGCCCGTCGTCACGAACAGTACAACGCGTCACTGGAGCTGGTAGAGCAGCGGCGGGCCGCCGGCAGCGCCTTCGTGCTGCGCCCCGGCTCCACGCTGGGCATCGGCCGTGTCACGCGGGATCCCCAGCGTCTGCTGCAGCTCTACGATTTGGGTTATCATGAAACGCTGGCCCGCGCCGCGGAACTGCGCGAGTGGCTGGTGATGTAAGCTGGCTTGGATGAGGGGTCGGATGTTGCGCGCGACCCGCGCGACTCAGTTCCCCAACTGGAAGAGCAGATCCAGCCGCCAGGTGCGGCCGGGCATGCGGTAGCGCTCCATCTCCTCGTAGGCCACGTCGCCCAGATTCTCCACCGAACCCGCCACCTCCACTTCGCCCAGGCAGTAGGCGGCCTTCAGGCCCAGCAGCGTGTAGGCCCCCGGCGCGTCGGAGAGATAGAAGCGCACGCGCTCGGTCTCCGAGACCTGGCGCAGGCTGGTGCTGAGCCGCCACTTGCCCGGTGTCCAGCTGGCGCTCCCGGTGAGGGAATGCCGCGGCTGATAGGGCAGGGGTTCCCGCGTGTCCTGGTTCAGCGCGTCCACGAACGTGTAGCCCAGCGTCGCGCCCAGTTGGTTCCAGCGGCACTCCGACGAGATCTCCCAGCCCTGGATGCGCGCCCGGCTCAGGTTGACGATCTCGAAGACCGACACGTCCCCCGTGTCCCGGTAGTGGATCATGTCGCGGTACTGGTAGTGGAAGTGCGTGACGTCCACGCTCAGCCGGCGGCCGCGCCAGAGCAGGCCGCCCTCCCAGCTGCGGCTCTCCTCGGCCTTGAGATTGGGATTGGCGATGAAGCTGTAATCGTTTCCCGGCACGCTCTTCAGGAAGAGATCGGCGATGGCCGGGTTGCGGAAGGCCGTGCCCGCGCTGCCGCGCAGGGTCCACTCGGCGAGTGGTCCGGCGCCCTTGAAAATCACCCCGACCTTGGGCGACAGCTGCAACTCCGCGCGCCCGTTGTAGACCAGGTGCCGGTCCGCCCGCGCGCCCAGGGTCAGCAGCGGTTCCTCCAGCAGCCCGTCCACAGCCAGCGGCAGGCGGAGCTGATTCTGGGCGAAGGCGGCGTAGGTCGCCGTCTGGTGGGTGCCGTAGAAGACATCCGCCGGGCGGCCGTCCACCCGGTCCGTCTGGGCGTCCAGACCCAGGATCCACTCCTGCCGGCGCCAGCCCAGCCAGTCCCAGCTCAGGCGCGCGCCCAGCTTGTCCGCGTTGCTGCGCGTGTTCCGTAATTCCGCGTCGTGATACTGGGTGCGGCTGAGCCCCAGGTTGGCCCAGGCCAGGGCCTTGAGGCTGGAGCGGCTGCCCGTGCTCTGATAGGAGAGATCCGCGCTGGCCGCTTCCTTGGACTGTCGGTCGTCCAGCCACTCCGGGTGATGGTGACTGATGTGCAGCGGCCGGCGGCGGCTGTCCCAGCTGTGGGGAAAGCCGCGGTTGAGGCTGGACCAGCCCAGCGTGACCTCCCAGCGCCGGGCGGCCAGGGGAGCCCCGAAGCGGAAGCGGTTGCTCAGCGTGTGCAACAGGTAATCGCTGTTCTGGCGGTGGCCGTTGGCCTCGCGCTTGGTGTAGCTCAGGTAGTAGCCCAGCTTGGGCAGCTGGTTGGTGTGTGTGATGGAGAGGTGGTTCTCCGTGGCCGGCGTGTCACGGAAGCGCGCGTCGCCCGTGGGCAGCTCGCCCAGCCCGTAGCCCGCCTGCACCACCGTGCGGTGCTTGGGGAACTCGCGCATGGTCACCAGGTTGATCACGCCGCCCATGGCCGTGGAGCCGTAGAGCGAGCTGTAGGAGCCCTTGGCCACCTCCACGCGCTCCAAGATGGCCAGCGGGGCCATCGACCAGTCCGCGCCGCCCGTGTCGGCGGAGATGGCGGGCTTGCCGTCCACCAGCAGCAGCACGCGGTTGCCCACGCCGCCACCCAGCAGATTGGAGCTGCCGCGAATGCTGAGGGAATTGGTGGTGGCGCCGTCGGAGCGTTTGATGGAGATCCCGGGCACCACCTCCAGCACGCGGGAGAGTTCCTGGGAGGGCGTGCGGTCCAGCACGGCCCGTGACACGACGTCCACCTTGGTGGTGGCGTTGCGCGTGGTCTGCTCCCGGGCGTCCGAGCTGTAGACCAGTTCCTCGCGGTCCAGCCAGGTGGCGCGCAGCCGCACCAGCAGCGAGTCCGGCCCGCCCGCCAGCACGGCCAACTCCTGCTCCTCGTAGCCCACGTGACTGACCAGCAGCCGGCCCTGGCGCCGCTCGCCCAGCTCCAGCCGGAAGCGGCCTTCCAGATCCGCCGCCGTGCCCAACCGGGTTTCGAACACGCGCAGGTTGGCCCCGGCCAGGGCCTGGCCCGTGTCCTGGTCCACCACCCGCCCGACCAGACTCCAGCCCAGCGCGCCGTGGGCGGCCAGGAGCAGCAGGATCGCCTGTGTCACAGTTTTCGCGGACACACCTAGTCCCGGACGTTGCGGCAGGTGAGCACCAGGCCGCCCAGGCCGCTCTCGCCCTCCTGGAGCACCAGCGGCGTCAAGCCGGGCGGGGTGGCATCCCAATCCCAGCCGTAGCCGCCGTAGAAGGCCGCCCAGGGATCGGCGCCGTAGGGGAACCCATAGACGGCCAGGTGGCCCGTGACGGGGGATCCCACCTGGATCTCGAAGTCCGGACTGGCGGCGCTCACTTCCTGCATCGATGCGCCGGGATTGGAGGGCGCCGCGGGGTCGGAGGAACTCATGAACACGACGTAGACGTGCGCGTAGGCCGTCGGCCAGGAATCCGCGAACTCCACCGTGCCCGCCACCAGGCCGGGATCCAGCTCCACGGCGGGCGCGATGCGGTCCAGCCAGCCCTCGAAACTCAGTTCCAGTTCCTGTCCGGCCTGCAGCGTGACGGCCGCGGGCAGCGAGTCCCCATCGGCCAGGTTGGCGCCGTAGAGACCCAGCACGGGTTCGTCCACGCCCAGCTGCCCGCCGTTGCGCCAGCCCACCACCAGGCTGGGATAGCTGCCCGGATTGACATCGGGAATTTCGAAGGCCACCTGATGGACCTGCAGCGTGCTGTCGGGGCTGAAGAGCCCCTCCGTGTGGAAGTCCGGCGGGCCCTGGGGCGCGATGTTGATGGCCATCTCGGTGTGCCAGGTGGAGAACAGCGAAACCTGGATCTCGCCCTCCGCGGGCCAGTCCCCGTGCAGGGTCACGGTGCCCCGCAGCGTGGCCAGGCTGGAGCCGCCGCCGTCGCTGGAATCCGAGCAGCCGCCGGCCAGCAACAGGCCCAGTCCGGTCAATCCCAACAGCCAGATGCGCATCGGATTCCCTTCCACTTGTGGGGGATCAAGGTTGGACGCGACCCCGCGGCGAGTGTCAAATAACTGTCAGGTGGAGGTGGGAGTAACAAGGGCCCGCGACCGGATGGCCACGGGCCCATGTAATGGCTGTCGATTGGATCAGGCTTCCAGCCGGATCTCCGTGGCCGCGCCGGCCTTGTCGTCGGTGGGTTCGCGCACGATGTAGAAGCTCACCGCCTGGCCCAGCAGCTCGTCCGTGTACTCCACCCCCTGGGAGAGATCGGAGAAGTGGAAGAAGTAGTCGTAGCCTGCGTCGGACGTGATGAAGCCGAAGCCCTTGTCGAGTTTCAGCGTCTTCACGTGGCCGTAGGTCAGCTCGCCCGCCTCCACGGCCTTGTCGCGTTCGTCGTCGTAGCTGGCGGCCTGGCTCTCGCGCTGCTCCTCGAAGCGCGAGCGGCAATCGTCGCAGAAGAAGCGCTGGCCCGGACGCGGATAGTAGCTGGTCCAGGTCATGCGATCGCCCGTGTGGTCCGGACCCTGGCACTCCAGCATGTGCGGCTGGCGGACCAGCTGGATGGAGGACACCATTTCGTCCATCCAGATGGTGTCGAAGTCCGCCACCTGGGTGCGGTCCTCCGGGGTGGAGAACTCGGGCGTGCAGGCGTTTTGGATGCTGACGATGGCCGTGCGGCGCCCCAGTCGGCGGATGGCCCGGATGGCCGGCTTGTAGTCGCGGTCCCCGATGAGGAAGATGAAGATGTCGCAGGCGTCCGTGTAACAATGGTGCACGGCGGAGACCGCCAGGCTGATGGCGCCCTGGGATTCCCGCGGATGGAAGGGATCGCCGGGGTCCCGGTCGCTGCGGCGGATGCGCCGGCCCTTGAAGTTCACCGGGTAGGTTTCCACGTGGAAGTAGAACTCCTCGCGCAGGCGCAGGTAGAAATCACGCTGCCGCAGCGAGAGGGACTCGTCCTGGGGGTCGACTTTCACAGGGTAGGCACCGAAGCAGTAGCCGCGAATGAACTCGAACTGCGTGCCCGGGCACTGCTCCTTCAACTCGGACAGGATCACGTGGGGCAGTTTGAGGAAGTCGATCTGATAGTTGCGGTCTTCGGTGTAGTTGAGCAGTCGCGACATGTTCTGGTACAACCACGTTCCATCCACGAACAACATGACCCGGGCCATGGGATTCTCCTTACCTGATCCATGATGATGAAGGGCCCCGCGGGGCTCGCTGATGACAATGTATTGGGCGCCTGCCCAGGCGGCGGCGCCTGTATCTTGACGGCGAAGGAAGGTACTAAGTTGGGCCCGCGAGCCACAAGAGGAGGAAGGATGAACGAACCCGTCGAGACCCTGCTGTTCGGGCTGGACAAGCTGGACATGCTGCTGCGGATGTATACGCGCGACTTCGGTGCCGAGCACTGGTCCGCCCGCCCGGGGGACAGTCTGCACAGCGCCCACTGGATCCTGGCCCACCTGGCCCTCAGCCTCAACCAGGAAGCCGGCGCGGAGCGCGTGTTCAGCGAGGAGCTGGACAAGGCCTTCGACTTCGGGGCCCCCGGCACGGAGGATCCCGCCACCTGGCCCGGCGTCGAGGAACTCCAGGCGAGTTTTGCCGCGGGCCGCGCCGCGCTGGCGGAGCGCTGGCGCGCCCGGACGCAGGAGGAGTGGTTGGCACCTGTGCCGGAAAACCGGCTGGGGATGAAGAACAAGGCCCAGGGCGCCATGTTCGTCCTGGAGCACGCCGTGTATCACGTGGGTCAGCTCGGCGCCATCCGCCGCATGCTGGGACTCAAGGGCGTGGTCTGACCCCCACTCAGCGGGCCGCCGTCGCCCCCGGGGGATTCTGGCACACCTTCCGCGTCCACTGCAACGGCAGCGTGGCCGTCGCCGCGGGCAGTCGGACCTGCACCCACTGTAGGTCGTTGGGCGTGCGCACGGGCAGCGTCTGCTGGGCAGCCAGGTCCTGCCAGCCGTCCCACTCCACCAGGGTCACGTCGTCGAACCAGGCCGTGGCGCCGGCGGCCGGCGCCTGCAGGGCCAGCCGGAACTGGTAGAAGTTCGTCTCTTGGGGCGGGCTCAGGTCCAGCCAAGTCCGCGTCCAGTCCTGGGTCCCGGCCACGCTGGCCGTGTTGACCGACGAGAGCAGATCCGAGGTGCGGGTGGCGTAGTAGCGTGCCTGCAGGTTGGTGCTGGTGGCGTTCTGGCTGCGCGTCCAGCCGCACAGGCTCCACTCCGACTCCAGGTCCAGCGGCGCGCGCACCGTGTAATACGTGTAGACCGTGGTGCCCGCGTCCGCCAACCGCAACGAGCGCTCGCCCCGCCGGACCACGTCCGCGACATAGCCCTCCTGCGCGGAATTGATGTCCCAGATCCCCGCGCCCTCGTCCTCCATGTTGCCCCACCAGCACTGGTTGCGCCCCAGCCGGACCTGCAGGCCTGTGGCGGCGGCCGTGGTCAGCAAGCCGGCCAGTTCGCCCTCGCCGTCCAGCAGCACGGGCGGACTGGTGTACCAGCCGCCGCGCAGCTCCAGCGGAAGGCTGCCCTGGTAGCTCTGCTCCGCGAAGACCAGGCTGGTGGTGTCCAGGGCGATCCAGGCCTGCCCGGCGCCGGGTTGCCGCAGCACCCAGGTGTCAAAGGGACGCGAAATGCGCGCGAAGTGGTCCAGCAGCAGGCCCGCCGTCTCCCCGCGGCAGATCCGCGGCTTGTAGCCCTCGATGAACACGGGCTTCAACCAGGCTTCCTGCAGGGCCAGGCCGTCGTCCTCCACTTCCAGCAGTACGCTGGGCATGGTCTCCTGATAGCTCAGGTCCATCACCAGGTTGCCCAGGCTGTGGGCGATCAACCCGCCGTGATACGCCTCGAAGCCCTGCACGATGTGCGGATGGTGCGTGATGACCAGCCGCGCCCCCAGGTCGACGGCCTCGTGGCGCAGGGCGCGCTCCGTCTGGTCGGGCAGCAACTCGCGGGCGTAGAGACCGCGCAGCTCCGGATTCACCGGCAGGCCTTCCTCCGCCTGCAGGGCCGGCCCGTCCATGGCCGGCAGCCGGCTGCGGTCCTCGCCCGTGGCCTCCGGCCAAAATGCCAGGCTGCCGCTGGGCTCGGTGGAGTACTCGTTGCCCGAGTGGACCTGCAGCACCAGCAGGTCCACCTGGTCCCGCAGGGCGGGAATCAGGGTCTGCATGTCGCCGCGGCTCCACATGGCGAAGCCCGGCCGCGAGAGGCCGGCCTCCAGGAAGGGCTGGGCGTTGTTGTAATTGCCCGTCCGGTCGCAGAAACCCGCCACGCCCACGGCCAGACCGTTGGCGGACAGGGCCACCGGCCGGCGCGCCCGCGTGCTGTTCATCCCCGCTCCCGTGCCGGGGAGGTCCAGGGCCGCCAGTCCGTCCATGGTCTCCTGCAGGCCCGCCTCCATCCAGTCGAAGACGTGGTTGTTGGCCAGGCTCACGGCGTCCACGCCGGCGTTCTTGACGCCCACCAGATTCTCCGGCCGGCTCTTGAACGTGATGCTCTTGGTGGGGTGCTCGGTCTCCGCCGTGGTGTAGGGGCACTCCAGGTTCACGACGGCCAGGTCGGCGCCCTGCAGATCCGCGCGCAGGCTGTCGAAGATCGCGTCCACGCCCTGGGTCTCGATGATCCCGCCGGCATTCTCATAGACCCGGGCGGTCATCACGTCGCCGCCGAAGGTCAGCCGGACGCGGCGCTCCGCGGCCGGCCCGGGCACCACCAGCGAGCCCAGGTCCCAGCGGCCGGCCGAATCCTCGCTCAGCAGGGTCACCCGGTGGGAGCGCGTCGCAGCCAGCCGCACTTCCAGCGAATTCCCCGTCACCCGGCGCCCGTCGCCCAGATTCCAGCTCTCGCTCAGTTCCGCGCTGTGGGCGGCGTTCCAGAGCCGCACCAGCAGCGAATCCCCCACCTGGCCCAGGGACTCCCAGCGCGCGTCGGCCAGCGGCTCGGCGGCGGCGGGATCCACCCGGCGCAGGTCGTCGAACCAGACCTCGCCGGCGTCGTCGTCGCTCTCGTTGGCCCAGACCACGTGACACAAGCGCGGCAGATAGCCGTACTTGCCCACCCAGTCCTGGCCCACGGGCAGCAGGGCCTCCACCCACTGGTTCTCCGGGAACCAGCCCTGATAGCAGCTCACCTCCTCCTGCCCCGACTGGCCGGGCGTGTCGTCGTAACCGCCGCGGGATCCCCACAGCACGTACCACAGCACGTTGGCGCTGTCCGCCACGCCCACCATCTGCCGGTCGGCGACGCCCACCACCCGGGCGGAGACCCGCCAGACCTCGTCGAGGCTCAGGGCGGCCCCGGCCAGGGCCTGGGCCTTCACCGTGTTGCCGAAGAGGTGCAGACTGGCGGAGCCGTCCACCGACTGGCTGGGATCCTGCTCCCAGCCCGCGGGCGCCAGATCCTCCTGGGCCCAGGACTGCAGGCCGGGCATCCACTCGAAACTCTCGATGGCCGTGGCCACGGGCAGCTCGCCGGCGGCGGGCACCACGCGGAAGAAGCGCTGGCGCTCCCCCGGCAGCAGGTTCCAGGTCCAGGCCGGCAGCTGCACCGTGGCCAGCACCAGCGAATCCGCGAAGCCGGGATCCTCGGAACTGGAGACGGTCCAGGCGGCCTGGGGCCAGACGGGCCGCCAGTTCAGCTGGATCTGGTTCTGGGTGTAGGTGGCGTCCAGTTCGATGGGCGCGACACAGGCGGCCCGGAGGGCCGGAGCCAGCGTGCCCAGCAGGCACAGGGCCACAAGCAGGGATGAGTGGAACATGGGTTCAGCTGTTGTCACCCTGGGGCGCGGCGGGCCGCCAGAGCGGCAAGTCTCCAAATTGACCGCGCAGGACCTCGTCGCACGCGGCCTGGATGGAGTCCGCGTCGCCCAGGCTCATCACGCGGTCGGTGAAGGTCCGGCAGTCCTCCATGCGCAGGGCGCGGACCAGCAGCTTGATCTCCGGCAACAGAACCGGACTCACCGACAATTCGTCCAGCCCCAGGCCCAGCAGCAGCATCAGGGCGGCGGGATCCCCCGCCAGCTCCCCGCACAGACCCACCCAGATTCCCGCCCGGCGGGCCGCCTCCACCGTCAGACGAATGCTGCGAAGCACGGCGGGATGCAGGCTGCGGTAGAGATGGGCGACGGTGTGGTTGTTCCGGTCAACCGCCAGAGTATACTGGGTGAGGTCGTTCGTTCCAATGGAAAAGAAGTCCACCAGCCGGGCCAGTTCGTCGGCCACCAGCACGGCCGAGGGCACCTCGACCATGATGCCCGTTTTGAGCTCGCGGTTCCAGGGGATCTTCTCCGCGTCCAGCTCGGCCTTCACCGTTTCCAGGAAGTCCAGCGCCCGCCGCAGCTCCACCACGCCGCTGACCATGGGGAACATCAGCTGCACGTTGCCCTCCACCGAGGCGCGCAGGATGGCCCGCAGCTGGGTGCGGAACATGGCCGGTCGGTCCAGGCTGACGCGGATGGCCCGCCAGCCCAGGAAGGGATTGGCCTCGTGGGGGAACTGCATGCCGCCCGGCTGCTTGTCCCCGCCCAGGTCGAAGGTGCGGATGATCACCCGGCGCGGATGCACGGCGCGGGCCGCCTTGCGGTATTCGCGGAACTGGGTCTCCTCGCCGGGCATGGTCTCCGCGGCCAGGAAGAGGTACTCGCTGCGGAAGAGCCCGATGCCGTCGGCGCCCACCTTGGGCAGGTGCTCCAGCTCGGTGGGCAGTTCAATGTTCGCCGAGAGCTCCACCCGATGGCCGTCCAGCGTGGTGGCCGACTCGAGCGTGAGCTGGTCCAGCTCGAGCTGGAAGCCGGCGAACACGCGCCGCAGCTGCGAGTACTCGAGCATGGTGGAAGGATCGGGCTCCACCAGGATCAGCCCGGAGTTGCCGTCCAGGATGCAGACCTCGCCCTGCTTGATCTGCTCCAGGACGTTCTCCACGCCCACGATGGCGGGCACGCCCACGCTGCGGCAGAGAATGGCCGTGTGGCTGGTCTGGCTGCCCTTTTCGGTGACCAGCCCGATGACCCGGGTGGTGTCCAGGCAGGCGGCCTCGGAGGGGCTCAAGTCGTCGGCCACCAGGATGTGCGGACCGCTGGGCTGGCTGCGCGCCTTGTGGCTGCGGCCGCTCTGGATCTGGTCGATGAGGCGCCGTCCCACGTCCTCCAGGTCGTCCAGGCGCTGCCGGAAGAACTCGTCTTTGACGTCGCTGAAGGCGCGCTGGATCTCGCTCATGGCGGTCAGCAGGGCGAAGTCGGCGTTGAGCTTCTCCTTGCTGATCAGCTCCCGGGCCCGTCCGGTCAGCATGGGATCCTCGAGGATCAGCAGGTGGGCCTCGAAAATGTTGGCCGAGTCCGCGCCCAGGCGACGCCGCACCTGGGTGGAGACCCGGAGGATCCCGCGCCGCGACTTCTCCACCGCCCGCTCGAAGTGCCGCAGCTCGGCGTCCACCTGATCCACGGCCAGCGCCCGCGGCCGCACCATGAGTCGCCGGCGGGCGTGCACGCGGGCTTCGCCGATTACGATGCCGGGGCTGACACCGATGCCCTGGATCCGTTGTTCACGCATGGCCGTCCCCGTTCCTCAAGGATCCGCCCGGCGCGGGCCGGCGCGAACCGTCCATCCGGCTATTGCTCGTAGAAGAGGGCGTCGAACAGGGCCTGGATCTCGCGCAGCAACTCCTCGGCGCCCTCGCCGTCCGCAGTGAGGGTCACGGTGGAGCCCTGCTCGGCGGCCAGCATCAGCACGCCCATGATGGATTTGCCGTTGACGCGGTTGCCGTCCTTCTCGATGAAGAACTCGGCCTTGTGTCGCGAGGCGATCTTGACGATGTGCTGGGCTGGCCGGGCGTGGATTCCCAGCTCGTTGCGCACTTGCAGGGCGATGGTCACAAGATCCTTCCGATCTGTCTCACAGTGATTGGAACAGGAACACGGCGGCCAGCAGCACGGGCAGGGCCCAACTGCGGGCCGGCAGCTGCCAGCTCAGCACGGCGGTGGCCAGCAGGGCCAGGACGCCCAGGGGCTTGCCGCCCGCCCCCATGGCCGCCAGCAGGGGCAGGGTCAGGCCCGAGATCAGCCCCAGCGCCACGCCCGTCGCCGCCAGCAGCGGCAGGTGCGCCAGCTCGCGCAGCGCGCCGGCCAGCCCCAACCCCAGGCGCCGGCCGTCTCGCAGGGCCTTGCGCCGCCAATGGACGTGGATCACGTTGTAGCCGACGGTGGCGGCCGCGGCCACTCCCATGGCCGTCAGCCAGTGCCGGTCGTCCGCGACCGGCGGGGAAATCACCAGGACCAGGAAACCCAACATGCCCAGGACGCCGCTCAGGGGCTTCAACCCGGCCCAGAACAGCCGGTCTCCTGTGACGCCCAGCGGCGTCAACCCCGCCCGCTTGAGGCGCGAGAGGGCGGGACCCTGTCCCTCCGTCTCCAGGGTCGAGGCGGCTCCCAGCAGGTAGCCGCAAAGGTAAGGATGGGCGTTGTAGAACTCGGTGGCCCGCTGCAGGGCCGCGCGGCGCTCGTCCTCCGGCAGCCGGCGCACGATGGGCAACAAGGCCCACAGGTAGCCCAGGTGCTGCATGCCCTGATAGTTCCAGGCGCCCTGGATCAGCAGGGAGCGCCAGAACAAGGAAGCCGGCAGGCGCGCGCTCACGCGAACCTCCCCAGCCACCAAAGCGTGGCGACCACCAGACCCAGCAGCGCGCCGCTCCAGAGCGCGCGGTTGCCCCGCCGCCCCGCCGTGTGACGCCAGAGCCCGCCCACGGCCACGGCCAGCAGCAGCCAGGAGAGATTCAGTTCCAGCAGGCGCCCGCTCTCCGGCAGCGTCCGCCCCCAGTTGCCCAGCCAGGATCCGCCGACCTGGACCAGCCCCAGCGCCAGCCCGGAGACCAGCGCGGCCAGACCCGCGGTCTGCAGCAGCACGCGCCCCATCAACCGGCCGCAGAGCCCGTCGTCGCCGGCCTGCGCCGCGGCCTCGAAGCGGCCCCGCCACCAGCGACCGTTGATCCGCCGCTGGGCCTCGGTGAGCCAGGGGCTGGCCCAACAGAGCGGCACGGCGACGGCCAGGGCCGTGGCCACGCCCGCCTCGGTGGGCAGCTTGTCCAGCAGCGAGGGATTGCCCAGATCCAGCCCCAGCAGGGCCCAGAGACCGGCCAGCGCGGGATCCGGCGGCAAAGCGCTGCCCATGGGCAGGCTGCGCAGCGTGAGGGTCTCCAGCACCAGCCCGAGCCACAGCCCGACCCAGGGATGTCCCAGCGCCCAGCCCAGCAGGGGCAGCAGCAGCACGGGACGACCCAGCTGGAACTGGCCCACGGGCCAGGAATCCAGATAGACCAGGGTGCAGATCAGGATGGCCAGGGCAACGGGCACGCGGCCTCCGGCTTAGAAGGTTCGGCGCAGGATCCAGTCCGAAAAGGCCCCGAGCTCCGTCGTCCGCTCCGCGGGCAGCACGGCGGCCAGCGCCGCGCGTCCGCGCTGGGCCAGCTCCTCCACGTCCCGGCGGCCGGCTTCGGGGACGCCGCCCCGCTCCAGCAGGCCGCGGATCTCCGCCACGCTCTCGGGCCGGCCGTCCTGCAGCAGGATCCGCAGGCGCGCGGCCGCGTCCCCTTCCAGCAGCGCGCGGCCCTTGAGGGTCGCGTAGGTGGCCTTGTGCATGGCCAGGTCCGAACCCACGGCCTTGCCCAGCTCCTGGGTGGAGCTGAAGTAGTCCAGCAGGTCGTCCTGGATCTGGAAGGCCTTGCCCAGGCAGGCGCCGAACTCCTCCAGCGCGTCCACCTGCGCTGGACTGCCGTTCGCCGCCAGGGCGCCCAAGCGGGCCGACATGCTGATCAGCCGGCCGGTCTTGCGGGCGATCATCTCCTCGTATTCCTGCAGGCCGATGTCGCCGCGGCCCTCGAATTCCTTGTCCAGGGCCTGGCCCTCGCAGACCTCCACCACCGCGTCGGTGAAGGTGCGGATCATCTCGCCCATCCGCGGTCCGTCCTGGACGCTCAGGCAGCGGTAGGCCAGCCCGATCAGGGCGTCGCCGGCCAGGATGGCCGTGCCCTCGTCCCAGCGGGCGTGGATGGTGGGGTGGCCGCGCCGCATGTCGTCGCGGTCCATGATGTCGTCGTGCACCAGAGTGAAGGTGTGCAGCAGCTCCACGGCCACGGCCAGCTCCAGCACGTCCTCGTCCGCGGCTCCCAGGCTGCGGGCGGAGAGGACGAGCAGCAGGGGCCGGACGCGCTTGCCGCCGATGCGCATGACGTAGCGGATGGGATCGTAGAGGGAGGCCGGATAGGGGCAGGAATCCACCACCGCCTCGATGTGGCGGTCGATGCGGTCACGCAGTTCGAGGAAGGGGATCGCCACCCCGGATCAGCCCTCCATGGGGTCGCTGAAGGCCTTTTCGATCAGATTGGCCATGGACTTCAGCTTGACTGGCTTGACGAGGTACGTGTACCCGTCGTTCTCGATGGTGCGCAGAATGGTCTCGGAGGAGGGGAACCCGGTGATCACGATGACGCGCACGTTGGGGTCCCGCTGGCGGACGCGCTCCAGCAGGGTCATGCCGTCCATCCGGGGCATTTTGATGTCGGTGATGATCAGGTCGATCTTGCGGTCCTGGAACATCTGCAGGGCCATCTGGCCATCGGTGGCGGTATAGGCCTTGTGACCGATTTCGGCCACCAGGTTGGCCAACACGTCGCACTGGTCGGCGTTGTCGTCCACGATCAGGATATTGCGGCTGGTACTCACGAGGTCCTCCATCCAACGGCTGGTGGAATTAGCGGAACAGGACTGGATTATGCAACAACAGGATTCCCGGAAGCCCACCCAGCAGAAGACCGAAGCGCTCACCGGGCGCGGCGCGGTCTGGATCATCGGCATCGCCGGAGTGGCCATGGGCGGGCTGGCGATCTGCCTGCGCCGGATGGGGTACCAGGTGGGCGGCTCGGACCAGGGCGTCTATCCTCCCATGTCGGACATGCTGGCCGAGGCCGGCGTGCGCTGGGAGGACGGGTTCACGCGCGACCACGTCGCCGCCTGGCTCCAGCTTCATCCGGAATCCCGGGTGGTGGTGGGCAACGCCATCCCGCGCGGCAATCCCGAACTGGAGGAGGCGCTGGCCCGGGGATGCCGGCTCACTTCCCTGCCCGAGGTGCTGCGGGAGGACTTCCTGCCCGGCCGCCTGAGCGTGGTGGTGTCCGGCACCCACGGCAAGACCACCACCACCAACCTGGCGGCCTGGCTGCTGGAGCGGCTGGAACTGCGGCCGGGCTGGCTCGTGGGCGGCAAACCCGGCGGGCTGGCAGAGAGCCTGCGCCCGGCGGATCCCGGCCGGCCCATGGTGCTGGAGGGCGACGAGTACGACACGGTCTTCTACGACAAGCGCAGCAAGTTCTTCCACTACTGGCCGCAGATCCTGGTGATCAACCACGTGGAATTCGATCACGCGGATATCTTCGAGGACCTGGCGCCGATCCTCACCGCCTTCCGCCGGCTGGTCAACCAGGTGCCCGAGAACGGTCTGGTGCTGCTGAACGCCGAGGCCGACGAACCCTGTGCCGTGGCGGCGCGGGGCTTGGCTCCCCTGGTCGGCTTCGGTGCCGCAGAAGACTGCGCCTACCGCCTCTTGGACGAAGTGCCCGTGCCCGGCGGCAGCCGCTTCCGCTTCCGACTGCCCCCGGCGGGTTGGCTGCGCGCGCTGGAGCGGACCGGCGAGCCCGCCGCCGCGCTGGAGGCCCTGGTGGCCGCCCGTCACCCCGGCCGCGGGGCCGCCCACCTGAGCGAGGCGGAACTGGCCGCGCTGGGCCGGTCCCGGCTGCTGCGACCGGAGCAGGGTGTCGAGGTGGAGGTGGAGGCGGCGCTGAGCGGCGCCTACAACGGGCGCAACATCCTGGCGGCCCTGGCCATCGTGGACGCCTGCGGGGGCGATCGTGCCCGGGCTCTGGAGCTGCTGCGGGAATTCTCCGGCCCCGCCCGGCGCATGGACGGCTTCAGCTGCGCCGACGGCCTGCTGCTCTACGACGACTTCGGCCACCACCCCACCGCCGTGCGCGAGGCCCTGGCCGCCCTGCGCCGCCGCCACCCGGAGCGCCGGATCACGGCCATCGTGGAGCCGCGCTCCAACACCAGCGTGCGCAACGTGCTGCAGGAAGCCTGGATCCAGAGCCTGGGCCAGGCCGACGCGGTGCTGATGGGCGCCCTGCACCGGCCCTGGAAGTACGATCCGGCGGAGCTGTTCGACTTCGCCGCGGCCGCGCGGCGGCTGGCGGAGCGCGGCGTGCCCTTCCAGCAGCTGGACGATCCGCCGCGCATCGCGGCATTCCTGGAAGAGCTGCTGGCGGGGCGTTGTCCGGCAAGGGGCTGGGAGCAGGTGGCGACCTGGGCGCCCTCGGACCACCTCTGGGTGATCTTCAGCAACGGCTCGTTCGGCGGCCTGCGTCAGCAGCTGCTGGAGCGTTGGCAGGGCGTTCCGCTCGCTTGATCTGACAAGGTCATCCCCTGGCTTAGGCGAGGCGAAGCCACTTCCCTTCCCTCGCGCCCCGCGGGGGAAGGCGCGACCCGGCAACGCCGGGGCGCGATGGGATGGGGGCGCGCCCATTACTCACTTCGGAGACTCCCGGGAGCCTTGATTGCCACCTTTCTGCTTGCGCGCAGAAAGGTGGCGCCAAAGACGCGCTCTTCTCAACGGCTAGAGTCAGGCCACCTCACGGTGGCCTTCCGCTAGCCGCTGCCACTCCTTCCTTGTGCCAGGTAGTTGGTTCCGCCTGACGGCGTCACCACCTGGTTCTGGTTCAGGCCTATAGGCCTTCACCTCGCCCACTCACAATGACCTCAGTGGCTCTGTGCCTCTGTGACTCTGTGGTGAAAACCAGGTCGGTGTTGAACGTCCCCGAGCCGTCCACCACGTCCCGGCTACTGGTCCGCGCGCAGCGTGTCCAACCGCACGACCAGATCCCCCACCGGGCAGGCCACGGCCGCCAGGCCGCGCGCCACCGCCAGCGGCGCGGGGGGCACGTAGGGCACGATGCGAAGCCGGCTCTGCTCCAGCCAGCGCGCGCCGGTCTGTCCGCCCACCGCCACCAGAGCCAGCAGGGCCGCCAGCTTGAGCAGCCCGGACCAGCGCGCCGGCGGACGCGCGCGCTGCGGCAAGGGCGGGGCCGGCTCCCCCAGCGCCGCGCCATCCAGGCCGCGCAGCCGCCCCAGGTCCGCCTGTAGTTCGTCCAGGCGGCGGCGGCACGAAGCACAGTCCCGCAGGTGGGTCTGCAGGGCCTCGTCCACATCTACGCCCAGCGCCAATTCCAGCAAGTCCTCGTCGGCGGGATGACTCATCACAATTGTCCTTTCCGCTGCAGTGTCGCGCGACAGGCCCGGATCCCGGCGTGCAGGCGCGAGCGCACCGTGCCCACGGGTATGCCCAGCACGTGGGCCACCTCGTCGTAGCTCAGGCCGCCCACCAGCCGCAGGGCCAGGGTGTCGCGCTGGGGGGCGGGCAGCTGCTCCAGCGCCGCCAGGGCGTGGACCCGCCGCTCCCCGTCCTCATCGTCCGGCGCGCCGCCTGCCGGGGTGTCCGCCAAGCTCTCCAGCGGCTCGAGTCGCCGGCGGTGCCCGCTCTGCCGCTGGGCTTCGCGCCAGGCCGCCGTCGTCAGATAGGCCGTCAGCGAGTCTTCGCGCGGGGGGGCCGCCGCGCTGACCACGCGCAGCAGGACCGTGTGCGTCACGTCGCGGGCCGTCTCAGGGTCCCGGCTGACGGCCAGCGCCACCCGGAACAGCCGGTCCTGCTGGCGCCGCCAGAGTTCCTCCCAGGCCGCCGCGTCCCCGGCGCGCGCCCGGCGCAGCAGGGTCCAGTCCCCGTCCGGCGGTCTTCCCGCCGCCTCTGCCCTTCGACCCTGGTTGGGCGTCTCCACCGGCCCGTGCTCCCTTCGCCCGCTCAGGGTTTCCAGCCCTTGTCCTTCAGCCAGCGCGCCGCCTCGGGGACGTCCTCCCAGAACGGGGCCAGCGCTCGGTTGAGCTGGGCGTCGATGCCCGCGGACAGGTGGTCGCGATACCAGCCGAACAGGGCCGCCGTTTGGCGGTCCCCGGCGGGCAGGATCTCCAGCAGGGCCGCCAGTCCGTTGGCGTAGTTGCCGGCCAAACTGCGGCACGAGCGTCGGGGATCCCCGTGGCGGAAGGACCAGGAGTCCAACCCCTCCGTGCGGAACGACTCCAGCCAGCACGCCGCCAGGGACCGCGCGTCGGCGGGCTGATCGGCGCCGGCGGGCTGCACGCGCAGCGCCAGGCCCCGGGTCTGGCCCTTCTCCTGTAAAGGTTTGAGGCGGGGCGAAGGCTGCAGGGTGGAGGCGAAATACACGCTCCGCTTCTCCCGGGCCGCCCGGCGCAGGATGCGCTCGATGAGCGTGTCGCTGCAGGGCATCTCACGCCTGCGCAGCTCGGCCAGCTCGGCGGTCGTCCAGTCGCCGGGCCCCGTGGCCTGTCCGCAGCGGGCCGCGTACCAATCGGTGTTGAGCAGGCTCTGGTTCAGCACGGTCACGTCCGGCCGCACGCCCATCACCTGCTGCAGCATCCAGCACGGGTAGGTATCCATGTCGCCGTTGGTGATCAGCACCGCTCCGTTCTCCAGGCAACCGAGCATGTTGTGGCAGTAATCCAGCGTGGCGTCGTCCACGGCGCCCAGCTCCAGCAGACGCTCCAACGCCGTGTGCAGGTCCTTGCCCCGCTCCAGGGCCATGTACTCGATCACCAGGGAGAACCAGGGGTCGTCGTAGGCGGGATCCAGCGCCACGGCCCGCTGCAGGTAGTCCAGGGTGGAGCTGCGCAGGGCGGGATCGTGGCGCACCATCTGGGTCACGGCCTTGAGGTAGAGCAGCACGGGGCTGCCCGGGTACTTCCTCAGGCCCTTGTCCAGCAGCTTCTCGTACTGGGGATTGCCGGCGTAGCGGGCGGCGTACATCCAGTTCTCGTAGGCATCCTCGGAGGGATACTCGTCGTACCAGGCCTGCCAGAGCCGGTCGAGTTCCACGTAGGCCGCGGGTTCGCGCCAGATCTTGCGCATGCTGCCCACGGGCTCGGGCCGCACCAGGTCACGGGCCAGGGCGGCCGCGCCCAGCACGAGCACGGACGCGGAGAGGAGGAGGAAGCGGCGTGCCGATCGGCAACAACCGGGGATGAAATGCATGGCGGGCTCCTTCGGGTTGACGAAGGACAAGCCGGAGCCCGGGAAAAAGTTCGCAGGTCAGGCCAGCACCGGCTCAGGGCTCCAGCAGCCAGATCTGGGCCGCCCGGGGCGGCAGGTGGAACAGCGTGGCGCCCTCGGCCCGGCGCTCCTCGGCGTCGCCCTGCAGCAGCTCGCGCCAGGTCCCAGCCAGCTCCAGGCTGAGCGACGCCGGTTGCCCGCCGCGATTGAACAGCACCAGGGCCCGGCGGTCTCCGAGCGCGCGCTCGTAGCCCAGCAGGCCGCGCTCGTCGTCCGTCACCACCCAGCGCAGCCCGCCGTGGGAAAACAGCTCGGGCTCCGACTGGCGGATCCGCGCCAGCTGTGCCAGGAAGTCGCGGTGCTCCAGATCGGGCGTGACCGGCACCGGCGCCACCCGCCCGCTCTGGCGGCCGTCGCCGAAGGGCCGGGCCGATTCGGGCTGGTTGGGGAATCCCGGCCGCACGACGGGCTTGCGGTTGTCCGGGTCGTCGGCGCCCCACATCAGGTACTCGTCGCCGTTCCAGATGTGCGGCGCGCCGGGCCACGTGTACTGGAGCACGCGGATCAGCCGGATCACCGCCACGTCGTCCGCGGCGGGCGGTCCCAGCCGGGTGGCGGAATTCTCCCGCGGGTTGACCTGGAACTTGTAGCGGCCACGGTTGGCCACGCAGGTGGCCAGGCGCGGCGTGTCGTGGCTGGCGCAGAGGTTCATCAACGCCAGGCGCCGGTCGTCGGCCATGCCCAGGTAGAGGGAGTCCAGCTGCGCGGCCAGGCCGCTGGCCGTCAGCCAGGGCGTGGTCTCGGCGAAGAAGCTGCGCACGGGCATGTACCACTGGTAGTGCATCACGCTGTCGAAGGCCTCGAGCCAGGGCCGCGGATCCATCATGTCCAGCGGCCAGCGCTCCCACCAGATCTCGCCCACCAGCAGGGCGGCGGGATTGACGCGCTTGACCTCAGCGCGGTACTGCAGCCAGAAGCCCAGCGGAACCTGCTCGGCCACGTCCAGGCGATAGCCGTCCACGCCGTCGGAGGGATCGCCGTCGCCATTGGGGTCCAGCCAGCGCCGGGTCACGGCGAAGACGTGGGCCTTGACGCCCGCGTCCAGGTCGCAGTCCCGGCAGAGGCCGCCGCGCTTCCCCGCCGGCTCGCCCGTCTGGCGCACGGCCGGCAACTCGCGGATGCCCGCCCAGCCCTCCCACTCGAACTCGTCGGCCGCCGTGCGCGGATTGTCCCAGCTCTTCACCTGGTACCAGTCCTTGAACGGCGACTCCTTCCCGCGGGCCCGCAGATCCTGGAAGGCCCAGAACTCGGTGCCCGTGTGGTTCCACGAGAAGTCCAGGATGACTCTCATGCCGCGCCCGTGGGCTTCCTTCACCAGGGAGAGGAGCAGCTTGTCCGCTGCCGTCCACTGCCAGCTGGCGGGATCCGCCGGATTCTCCAGCGCGATCAGCGCCTCGTCGCCGCCCGGATCCGGCCCGAAGCAGCGGTCCACGTGGTGCCAGTTGCGGGCGTCGTACTTGTGCAGGCTGGGGGCGTCGTTGACGGGGTTGAGGTAGAGGGCCGTCACACCCAGCTCCTGCAGCTCGTCCAGCCGCTCCAGCACGCCCTGGAGGTCGCCGCCGTAGCGCCGGTGATGCACCCAGGTGTAGAAGTCGCCGTCCTCCGGCCGCACCCAGGGATCCGGCTGGTACCAGTCCCAGTCCCAGGGCGTGACCTGCCACTGGGGCGGCTTCTGATGCGGCCAGGCGCCCTGGGCGTCCCGTGAGACAGGGTCGTTGGAGGAATCCCCGTTCCAGAAGCGCTCCACGAAGATCTGGTACCAGACAGCCTGGCCGGCCCACTCGGGCGCGGGCGGGTCCTGGGCGAGAGTCAGCGAGAGGGGCAGCAGGCAGAGCAGCCAGCGCGACATGGGGCCTCCGGGTTGGCGGGGGTTGGCGTGCAGTCGGAGCATGGCAAAGGTCCCGCGAAGCGCCAAGGGGAAAACGGAACGGGCGGCCCGCATGTGCCGGAGCCGCCCGTTGCCAGGATTGCGGACGCTCTTCAGTTCGCAGGCGGAGCCGGGGGCGTGGGCGGGACGGGCGCCAGGCTGGTGCGCTCCAGGGCCGCCACGTAGGCCTGGCTCTCGGTCTCCGCCAGTTTCTCCAGCCGCTGGCGCGCGCCGCTGTTCAATTTCACGGCAGCCAGCCAGGCCGCGCCGGAGAGCAGCGAGATCATCCCGAAGCCCAGCGCCACCACGCGGTCGTCGCCGGACACGTTGCCCCAGAGCACCACCAGCCCCAGCCCGGCGCCCATCAGCAGCATAGGCATGATGTAGGGATTGCCCGGGTTGGCGTGGGGCTCCGGCGGCACGGGAATGTGCAGCTCCATGGCCCGCATGCGCTCCTCCTGCACCAGCTTGCGGGTGCGGAACTTCATGTACTTGGTGCCCACGATGATGGCCAGCACCGTCAGAAAGAAGGCCAGCGGCACCACGATGGCCACGGCCGGCGGCTCGTTGTCGTTGATGTAGACGGCGGGCGGCGAGGGGGCGGCCGGCTGGATCGCGCTCAGGCTGTCGATGGGGGCGGCGTTTGCGTTCATGGATCAGGTCTCCCGTTGGGTTGTCGCTCAGTCGAATCGTAGGAGGAGCCCGGCCGGGCAATTGTTACATCCCCTCCGACACATTTTCACGCGCCCCGCTGGAGGGATGTCAACCGACCCGGTAACAATCCAGCGCCGGCCCGCCTCTTACGATGCGACGGAGGACAACCCCCGTCTCCCAATGAGGCAGCGACAGATGGCCCCAGGCAGCAACACACCGGCCTTTGAAGAGCTTCTGGAAGCCCACGAGGCCATGGTCTGGACGCTCTGCCTGCGCATGACCGGCAGCCGCGAGTGGGCCCAGGACGCCCATCAGGAGTGCTTCATCCGCGTCTGGCGCCACCTGGACGCCTTCCGGGGCGAGGCCAAGCCCTCCACCTGGATCTGGCGCATCGCCGTGCGCTGCTGTCGCGAGCTGCTGGCCCGGGAGCGGCGCCTGCCGTTGGAAGAAGCCGAGGATGCGCTGGACCTGCTGGGCGACCCGACGCCCGGCGCCGACCGCCAGTTGGAGCGCAGCGACTCCGCCCGCTTCCTGCTGACCTTTCTCAAGCCGCGGGAACGGGCCCTGGTCCATCTGTTCTACACGCAGGAACTCAGCTGCGAGGAGATCGCGGAGGTGCTGGAGATGAAGCCCGGCGCCGTGCGCGTGGCCCTGCATCGGGCGCGGGAGGCCATGCGCAGCGGCTGGGAACGGGCCCATGGAGAGGGCGAGGCCGCCAACCGTGGCGCGCGCCTGACCTTGGCACAGGAGACGACCCCATGACCACCGACCCTTCCTTCCGGGCGGATCCGCCGGATCCCTTCGAGGAGCTGCTGCGCCGCCAGCTGGGTCCCCGCAGTCTGGAGGCGCCGCCGCTGGCGCTGCGCGCCCAGATCCTGCAGCAGGTGGCCGGACTGCCGGCCTCGGCCCAGCGCTTCCGTCTGCGGTGGGTCCACGTCGCCAACGCCCTGGCCCTGAGTTTCCTCGGCCTGCTGGCCTGCTGGCTGCTGCTGGAGCTCAAGGGCGCGAACTTGTGGCTGGTCCGGCTGGGGCGCGAGCTGCCCGACCTGGGTCCCGGCCCCGAGTGGCGCAGCTCCCTGGACCTGTTGTTCAGCGGCGGTCTGCTCGAACTGGCGCGCAACCCGCTGCTGCTGGCCGTGCTGCCCGTGCTGCTCCTGCCGCTGTTCTACTACATGCAGGACGAGCGCTGAGCCGCAGTCGACCGGACCTCAGACCCAGACCTTCCAGACCACCTTCAGATTGCGCCCCGCCTCCGGCAGCACCACGCGCACGCGGTTCAAGTGATCGCGGTATTCCTGATCCAGCGCGTTCAGCAGCTGCAGGCTCAGTTGGTGCCGCGAGCGCCGGGCCCCGCCCTGCCAGGTCAGTCCCAGGTCCAGCCGCGCCCAGCCCGCCGTGGCGCTCTCGGGCACGGCGCCCGGATCCTCCGCCCGGTACACACGCGCCTGCGCCCCCGCGGCCTCCAGCCGGGTCTCCGCCTCCCAGGCCCCCAGCCGCCGGGCCAGCCGCAGCCGCCCCTTGAGCGGCGGGATGGCCGGCAGCGGACCGCCCCCGCGCAGGCTCCCGCGCAGCCAGGCGCCGCTCGCCTCCACGGTCCAGTGGCCGGCCTCGCGCTCCAACTCCGCCTCCACGCCCAGAAAGCGCGCGTCGCGCCCCAGCGTGCGGTACTCGTAGAGATCCGCCCGCCGCGGACTGAAGCGTCCGGTGTAGGAGGGGAAGAGGAAGCCCTGGAAGTCCGTGGCAAAGACCGCCAACCGGCCGCGCCGGCCCGGGCCGTCCAGCTGCAGAAAGCCCTCCAGCGCGCGCGAGCGTTCGGGACCCAGCTCCGGGTTGCCGATTTCGTAGGAATAGGCCGCCAGGTGTGGGCCGCCGGAGAAGAGCTCGTTCACCGTGGGCGGCCGCCAGCCCAGGATCAGGCTGAGGCCCGGCGTCCAGCGGGAGCGCGCCCCGCCGGCAGCGTCCGCCGGCGCCCAGCTGGCCGTCAACGCGCCGCTGGCCCCGGCGAACGCGCGGCTGCGGATGTGCCCCACCACGATGTTCCGCCGCTCCACCACGGGACGGATCCGGCGCCAGTCGCCGCGCAGGGCGCCCTCCAGCTGCAGGGCGCCGGCCTGGATCTGCTGCAGCGTGGCCAGCCCCAGCCCCTCCTCCACGGTGGAGGGCGTGTGGGTCAGGCCACCGGTGCGCAGCCGCCGCCAGGACTGCTGGACGCGCAGCCAGCCTTCCTGGAAAGGTCCGTGATGGCCCAGCCGCAGGTCCAGCCGGCTCTCCTGGGAGAGCTGGTCGAAGGACATGCCCACAGCGCCGCTGCTCTCCAGCTCCACGTGCCGGTACTGGGTGCTTTGACTGTGCAGGGTCAGGCCGCGCAGGCCGTGGTCGGGATCCTCCGCCCGATCCGGCGTCCAGGCCAGGGAAGCCTGCAGCCCGTGGCGCTCCAGCTCGATGTCCACGCCCCGGGGATGGGCGCCGGCAAAGCCGCCGGGGATCCCGTATTCGTTGCGAAATGTGGCCGCGCCCAAGCCGGCCAGCCAGTGCCCCAGCGCCGCGGACGCGCCCAGCCCGCCGGCTCCCATGGCCAGGGTGGAGTTCCCCAGCCGCCCGCCCGGCGTGCGCTGGTCGCCGGCCCGCCGCCAGGAGCCGTCCGCGCGCCAGTCCAGGCCCAGTCCAGGCGTCGACAAGGAGGCCGCGCCGCCCCAGGCGCCGGAGCCGCTCTCGCCGGTGAGGGTGGCGCCACCCTCCACCCGGCTCAGCCCGCTGCGCGGGATCAGCCCGCGCTCCACGTCGATCACGCCGCCCACCGCGGCGGAACTGGCCAGCAGGGCCTGGGCCCCGCGCAGCAGCGTGACCCGTTCCGAGTTGATGGGATCCAGGGCCACGGCGTGATCCGCCGAGCCCGCCGAGAGATCCCCCATGCCGGCGCCGTCCTCCTGGATCAGCAGCCGGTCGCCGGACAGTCCGCGCAGGACGGGCCGGGCGGGTCCCGGGCCCATGCTGCGCTGCTCGACGCCCGTCTCGCCCTGCAGGGTGCCGGCCAGGGTGAGCCCGAGCTTCTGCTGCAGTTCGGCCTGCCGCACCTCCAGCACCGGCCGGCGGCCTGCCGGCAGCCGGCCCGCGCCCTCGGTCACGGTGAGTTCCTCCAGCGCCAGGGTCCGCGGACGCAGCCGAACCTCCACCCGCAGCGTGTCGGAGGCGGGCAGCAGCAGGCGTCGCTGCCAGGGCTCGTAGCCCAACTGGGTGCAGTCCAGGGTCCAGGTTCCGGCGGGGACCCCGTGCAGGAGGAACTCGCCCGCCGGACCGCTCACCGTGCCCAGCCGCAGTTCGCGGATCTGCACGTGGCTGAGAGCCAACGGCGCGCCGCCGGCCTGATCCACCACCACTCCCTGCAACACGGCGCAGGCGTGTTCCGGCCCGGCCGCCACGCCGGCTCGCCACAGGCCGAGGGCCAGCAGCAGCGTCCACCCGGGTCGCGCGGGCGGCGGCAGTCTCCTGCCGCCGCACACATCGCTCGAAGCGCTCATGGCTGGATCAGCACGGGCAGCGCCGGGGAGACGTAGTCGTCATGGCCCTCGTGCAGCACGCGGACGATCAGGCTGGTGCTGTCCGCGGCCAGGCCCGTGAGCTGGAAGGACCAGGCCAGGTTGTCCGGCACGACGCTCAAGCGGGCGGGATCATGGGTCAGGGCGAAGCTGTGCTCGCCGTCCGGGTCCGCCTCCGGCCGGAACCACGCGCCTTCCTCGTCCAGGAAGTGCAGCAGGATGGGACCCGTGGGCTGGCTGACCAGTAGCTCCAGCCGGCCAACGACCTCGGAGGCCTCGCCGCTCATGGACTTGACCAGGGTGTCGCCGTTCAGCACCAGGGCCACGCCGAAGGCCTCCAGGTGATGCTCGTCCTCGTGGGTGTCGTCGTTGTCGTCACAGGCCGTGAAGCCCAGGGCCAGGGCCAGCGTCAGGGCGCCGGCGGTCAGGGTGCGGGACATGGGAAGTCCTTTCCAGTGAGCGACCCACGCCCGGGCGGCGGGGTCGGTGGTCGCGGCCGGTCCGGCGCGCGGCCCGGTCCGGCTGGACGGGCGACGCACACGACCGGCTCCGCGGATGATCCTCGAAGCAGGTGTTCCAGGCCAAGCCTGGTCATGTGGGAGGGATCAGGAAAGGCGGGGCGGTCCGCGCGAGCGGCAGGATTCCGGCTTGCGCACCAGGTGGCCGGGAAGGGCCGGCAGGGGTGCCTCGGCCTCCGCCAGCCAGGGCTCCGGCTGATTGTCCACCCAGGCGTCGCCGTGGGCCTGCTGGAAGATCTGCACGGGGCAGGGATCGACGTGGGCCGCGGGCAACCCCAGCTCCGGGCGGGCGGGGGTGGTCTCGGCGCCGTGGTTGTGGTGCAACTCCAGGGTGAGCGCCCAGAAGGCGTAGAGCAGGCCCAACCCGAGCCGGGTTGGGTAGCCCAACCCCACCCGGACCGCGAGGCCCAGGATGGTCCGGATGGTACGCGGTCGGAACCGGCGGTTGGGGACCCTCTGCATGCGCCCAACATAGGACTGGCAAGCTGGCCGGGCAACCGGTCCCGGCTAAGCGGAAGCCCGACGCAACCCGGCGCCGTTCGCCGGGTCCATGCCGTTCTTTTTCCGCAGGTTGAGCGTCCTCGCCCTGCATTTATCTGAAACTTGTTTCAGAAATTCCGCCCAGATTGAATCAGGAGATCCCGATGAGACATCCTCTGCCGCAGGGATGGATAGGCTGCCTGGTGTCCGCCGCGCTGTGCGGCTCCCTGGCCCACGGCCAGGAGACGGCGCCCCCGGCGGCGGAGAAGCAGGCCCGGGCCGTGCGTCTGGCGGGCGAGCCGCCCCACCTCGACGGTCGGCTGGACGAGGAGCTCTGGAGCCAGGCCGCCTGGGTGCGTGGCCTGACCCAGAAGGATCCCGTAGAGGGCCTGCCGGCGGGCGAACTGACGGAAGTGGCCTTCGTCTACGACGAGAACAGCCTCTACGTGGCCGCCCGGCTCTCCACGGCCCTCACCGGCCGCCTGCGGACCCGGCTCAGCCCCCGGGACGACATGGCCCAGACCCAGTCCTTCTTCATCTCCCTGGACACCTACCACGACCACCGGACGGCCTACACCTTCGGCGTGACGGCGGCGGGCGTCAAGGTGGACTTCTACCATCCCTTTGACGAGGAGCTGAACCAGGTGCTGGCCTGGGATCCCGTCTGGGACGTGCGCACCCAGGTCCACGACGACCACTGGATCGTCGAGGCGCGCATCCCCTTCTCCCAGCTGCGCTTCAATCCGGTGGACGAGCTGGTCTTCGGACTGCAGATCGACCGCTGGACGCCCGAGCGCGACGCCGAGGACTACTGGTGCATGGTGCCCCGCGCGGAGACCGGCTGGGCCTCGCGCTTCGGCGAACTGCAGGGGATTCGCGGCGTGCGGCCCTCCCGGCGCATCGAGCTATTGCCCTACGCCGCCGGCGAGGCCCGCCTGCTGCACAATCCCGATCCCACCGATCCCTTCCACGACGACAGCGAATTCGAGGGCCGGCTGGGCGGCGACCTCAAGATGGGCCTGGGCCCCAACCTGACGCTGGACGCCACGGTGAACCCCGACTTCGGCCAGGTGGAGGCCGATCCGGCCCAGCTCAACCTGACGGCCTTCGAGACCGTGCTGGAGGAGCGCCGGCCCTTCTTCCTGGAGGGAGACCGGCTGCTGCGCGGGCAGGGACCGCGCTACTACTACTCGCGCCGCATCGGCGCCCAGCCGCCCTTTCCCGCGCTGGCGGACACGGTGACCCACGTGGACATGCCCCCCAACTCGCGGATTCTCGGGGCGGTCAAGCTCAGCGGCCGGCTCACCGGCGGGTTGTCCATCGCGGCGCTGGGCGCCCTGACGGACGAGGAGCACGCCCGGATCCACAACAGCGGCAGCGGACGCAGCGACGGCTTGATGGTCCAGCCGCGCACCCGCTCGGGCGTGCTGCGCCTGCAGCAGGAATTCGCCGGCGGACGCTCCAACGTGGGGTTCACGGCCACGCACCTGCAGCGGACCCTCAAGGACGACCCGCAGCTCAGCGCCCGGCTGGCGGAAACGGCGGCCTCCGGCGGCGTGGACTGGTATCTGCGCGCGGCGGACAACCTGCACAGCCTGAGCGGCTACTGGGGCGTCAGCCGCGTGGCCGGGGACTCCCTGGCCATCAGTCGCCTGCAGCGCCGGCCTGCGCACTACTTCCAGCGCCCGGACGTCTCCCACGTCCACCTGGACGACGGTCGCGAGTCGCTGGCAGGCTGGGCCGGCGCATTGTCGCTGGACCGCGAGGGCGGCCGCCATTGGCGCTGGTCGGTCAACGCCGCCGCCGAATCCCCGGGCTTCGAGCTCAACGACCTGGGCCAGCTCACCAGCGCCGACGACATCAATTCCGGCGTGCAGCTCACCTGGGAGGAGAACCAGGGCCAGGGAATCTTCCGCCGCTACACGCTCTGGAACAACTACCTGGCCAGCTGGAATTTCGGCGGCCTGCCCACCGACCGCCACATGGAGAGCGGCTTCTGGGGCCAGTTCCCCAACTACTGGACGCTGGAGGCCGCCTACGACCGCGGCCTCTCCGCCTTCAGCGACGACCTGAGCCGCGGCGGCCCCACCCTGGGCGACGCCGGCTGGCACTACGCGCGGATCTCGACGGGCAGCCCGGACATCCTCCGTCCCAACCACGTCGGTTCGGGCCTGGACCTGACCTGGGGCGAGGATCACCGGCTCAATGTCAGCGGCTGGTTCTTCGGCCGCTTCCGGCCCGGCCCCAACGTGGAGATCCGGCTCAACCCTTCGGTCTCGCGCAGTTGGAACCCGACCCAGTACATCGCCACGCTGCCGGCCTCCTACACGGGTCTGGCCGACGATCTGGTGCTGTTCTCACGCCTGGACTACCGCGAGGTGCGCGTCGCCACGCGCTGGCGCTACACGCTCAATCCCCGGCTGCGGCTGGAGTTCTACGCCGAGCCCTTCATGGCCAGCGTGAGCTACGACGACCCGGGCCGCCACGTGGGCGCCCGCAGCCAGAACGTGCGGCGCTATCGGGCGGAGGAGCGGCTGGAGCGGGGGCCCAACGGCGAGTGGATCATCCAGGAGGAGAGCGGACCGGTGGCCTGGTACCAGCCCAACGTGGAGTTCGCCTCCTGGCGCAGCACCATGGTCATCCGCTGGGATTGGCGGCTGGGCTCCACCTTCTACCTGGTCTGGCAGCAGGACCGCGAGCACTTCATCGAACGGCAGAATCCGGACCGTACGCCGGACCCGCTGGCCGGCCTGCAGCACGGCGGCGACAACCTGATCGCCTTGAAACTCAGCGCCTGGCTGCCGCTCAGTTGATCCAGGCTGTCACCAGACGCGGCTCCAGTTGAGGGACACGCCGCTCTGGCCGCGGGTGCCCATGGAGGTGTCCAGCCGCAGGTGGCGGGTGACGACGTAGTCCACGTGCAGGCGGTAGCTCTCCTGCAGGCTCAGGGACTGCTCGTAATACACCAGCACGCGCGGTCCCAGGTACTTGCCCACCAGCAGCGTGCCCTGCCAGTCGCTGCCGGCGGAGTCCCAGCGCAGCAGATCCAGGTGCAGCGTGCGCGACAGGTTGGCCTGCAGCGCGGCCATCCCGTAGTCGGTGGCCAGCTGGGTGGCCTGCTCGCGCAGCTGGTTCTCCTGCTGGCTGTCCAGCTCGTCGGTGGAGCGCCGGAAGAGCAGCAGGGCCATGATCTCCCCCTCCTCCAGCGGTGGATCGGAGCTGAGTTCCAGCAGCGGCCGATTCAGCGTGCCCGTCAGCGCGACCATCACGCGCGTGCTGCCCGCCGTGGTGAAGAGGTCCAGGTTCAGGTGGGGCGAAAGATTGTGGTCGCCGTACCAGACCAGGGTGCCGGACTCCGCCGTGAACTGACGCCCCAGGAGGCGGAACTCGCCGGAGAGCACCTGCAGGTCGCCCGCCAGGGAGAGGCGCCCCGCCTGACGATTCAGGGTCAGGTCGCCGCGGCTCTCCAAATCCAGGTCGCCGCCCCGTACGCGCACGGTGTTGGGAATCCGCAGGTCCAGATCCAGCTCCAGCGAGTCCAGCCAGCTCCCCGTCTGGCCGGCCGCGGGATCCATCCGCCGATCCTCGCCCACTTCCATCTCCCAGAGCAGGGCGCTGCCCCGGGCGTCCAACAGGCTGTGGGCGATCTTGGGCAGATGCACCTCGCCGTTTTCCAGCACCACGCGGCCCCACAAGCCGGGATGGGCCAGATCGCCGCCCAGGGTGAGGTCGGCCTCCCCGAACACGTGGGTGCCCTGGGACTGCCGCGCCTCCAGGCCCGCCACGCTTAAGCGGCCCTCCAGCTCAGGGTTGCGCAGCGGCCCCGCGGCCCGCAGGTTCAGCCGGGCCTGGCCCGCCAGCCAGAGGTCCTCGGGCAGCAGGCTGTTCAACTCCGCCAGGGAGAGGCCGTTGGCCTGCAGTTCCGCCTCAAGCTCCCCCGTGACCCACTGGCCCTCCGCCGAGAAGCGGGCCGGCACGGCGGCGTGGCCCGTGGCCAGCTGGCGGCCCGCGCGGCTGAGGTCCAGGTCGGCGCGCAGCAGGGGACCGGCGCCCGGCGCGTTGGCCCAGTCCAGAATCAGCAGGGCCAGATAGTCCTCTAGCAGCGGATCGTCGGGCGCGCTCACACGCAGGTCGCCCCGCAGCTGCGGCTCGGCGGCGTTGCCCTGCAGGCGGAGCGTGCCGCCCAGCCGCGCCGTGGCCTCCTTGCCGCCCTCCACCGGCCGGGCCAGGGGCACCGGCAATTCGTGGAAGACCAGCTCCAGCTCCAGCGGATCCAGGGCGGGCAACAGGGCGGGTGGCCAGAGCCGCAGCTGCAGCGGCAGCCGGCCCGCGGCCCGCAGCAGGGTGTCGGCCGCCCCCGTGACCCAGGCGGCCAGCTCCGGCCGCAGCAGTTCGCCGTTCACGCGCGCCAGCAGATCCATCTTCGGACCGCTGCGCGCCTGCAGGCCGTCCAGTTTCAGGCTGGAGCGCAGGCCGTCGGCGCGGGACGCATCCACCTCCAGCCGCAGGCGCTCCGGCCGCAGGCCCTGGGGCACGCGCTCCGGCCAGGGCAGGCTGCGCGGATCCAGGTCCAGCGTCAGCCGCGCCCAGGCGGGGGCGGGGACGGTGGCCAGATCGGCGGAGGCCAGCAGGGAGCCGGACGGTCCCGCCAACTCCAGGCTGTCCAGCCGCAGGCCGCCCGACGCGGGCAGGAGCAGGGTGAAGGGTCGGCGGGTCTCCAGCCGGGTCTGGCCGGCGCCCAGGGTCAGGCGCCGACCGCTCACCACCCAGCCGCCGGCGCGTTCCAGGCCCAGTTCGGCCTCCAGCGAGCTCTCCCCGCCCACGGCGCGGATCCAGCCCTGGCCGGGAAAGAACAGCTTGCCCGGGCCGGCCGGCCCCTGATAGGTCGAGGAGAGCGAGTCCAGCCAGAGCCCGCCCGCCTGCAGACCGCCCGGCACCCGGGCCTCGGCGTAGAGACCCAGGCTGTCGCGCCGGGCCGTCAGGTCCACGTTTGCCAGTTCCAGTCCCCCCTGGCGATAGGAGCCGCGCGCCGCCAGGTCCAGATCAGGATCCGAGCTCCGGCCGCGCAGGCCCAGCGTGCCGCTCAGTTGCGCACTCGCCCCGGCCAGCGCCGGCAGGAAGCGCGTCAGCAGATCCAGATTGTCCAACTGCCAGCTGGCGGCCAGCTCCTGCAGCGGCCCGCTCCGCCGGGCGGCCAGATCAAGTTCCAGCCCGGGCAGCCGCAGCCGACCGTCGCTCAGACTCAGCTCGGCGCGGGTGCCCGCCAGGGTCGCCGCCAGACTGTCCAGCCAGCCCGGCGCCTGACCGCTGAGGCCGGCCTGCCAGCTCGCGCCCCGGCGATCCTGGCGCCAGTCCAGACTCCAGTCCAGCCGGGGATCGCCCAGACCCGTCAGCCGGGCGCCGGCGGGGAGCAGTCCGGCCAGGCGCTCCGGGCCCGGCAGCAGCAAGTGGCCCGCGGCGTTCAGCTGGCGTCCGGCGCTCCGCTGCCGCAGCCGTCCCGTCGCCTGCAGGTGCGCCGGTTCGCCCAGGGCCAGGGCTGCGTTCAGACGGCGGCGCAGGCTGTCCGGCAGGTGCAGCAGGCGCCCCGCGGCGGGCGACAGGCCGGCCAGCCGGCCGTCCAGCGTGAAGGGTCCGCTGCCCAGGCGGTCCAGTCGGCCACCCAGTTCCCAGCGGCCCAGGTCGCCGGCCAGCACCAGCGACGGGCTGGACCAGCCGCCGGCCTCGTCCCGCGTCAGCCGGCCGCCGCCGGGTTCGGTCACCCGGGCTCCCCCCGCTGTCTCACGGACCAGCAGCGTGTCCAGCCTCAGCCGCGACCCGTCCGTCGCCCGGCCCGCCAGGCTCAGGCGCAGACCCCGGCTGGAGGCGCCCAGGGAGAACGCCGCGTTGCCGCCGCCCGCCGGCGGAAGGTCCACTTCCAACCCCAGGCGGGCCAGCAGGTCGCGCGGCCAGCCGCGGGTCAGCGGCAGCAGGTCCAGCCCGCTGGAGTCCAGCAGGACGGCCTCCAATCCGGCCTTGAGATGCTGCGCCTCCAGCCGGGCATGGCCCCGCAGCCGCAGGCCGCGCGGCCGCAGCTCCAGGCTGTCCAGGCTCAGACCCTCCTTGAGCAGCTCCGCGTGGACGAAGGCCCCCTCCAACCAGGCGCCGGGTCGGGCTTCGAGGACCAGCCGCAGGTCGCGGCGGGAAGCCCAGTTCAGCTCCAGGCTCAGCCCGGCATCCGTCAGGGGCGGCAGGTCCGGCGCCACGCGCAGCACGGGTTGGAGCGGAGGCCAGCTGCCCCAGTCGGCGGATCCGGCCAGGTTCATCCTCCCCGTGAGCCGCAGGCCGCTCCAGAGGGAATCCTGGCGCAGCGCCTGCACGCCCAGCTCCAGTCCGAGCAGGGTACGTTCCACCTGCCGCACCTCGAGGCGCGCCCGGCGCTGACCGGCCGGGCCGGTCACGTCCAGGCGGGCGCTCCAGTCGGGTTGGGAGCGGATGAGCAAGCGGCCGCCCAGCAGGCCCCGCGCCGGTTCCAGCCGCAGATCGGCGCCCTCCAGCTCCGTGGCCGGTTCCGTCAGGCTGAGCTGCAGGCTGTCCAGCCACCAGGCCGGCTCGTGCCCGGCGCCCAGTTCCAGCCCGCCCAGCACGGTGAATCGACGGACGCTGCGCAGGGAATCCAGCCGCAGCGGGCCGCCGCGCACTTCCAGCCGCGCGCAGGCCAGCGAGGGCAGCCCGGACCAGGCCCCCGGGCGCAGCCAGCGCCGCGACTCCGGCGCCGGAGTCGCGGCGGGTGGAAAGGCCCGCCGCAGGGCCGGCAGGTCCAGGGTCAGGTCCTCGGCCTGCAGCTCGCGCAGCCGCAGGTCGCGCCGGAGCAGCGGCTTGAGTTCCAGCTCCAGGCGGATCCGCCGGGCGGAGAGCAGCGTGTCGCCGTCCACCACCCAGAGCAGGCCCTCGGCCTCCAGGCGGCCCAGCCGGGGCCAGCGCAGCCCGTCCAGCCGCGGTCCGCCGCCGGGCAGGCCGGCCAGCAGGTCAGGCAGGGTCCCGACCAGCAGAGCCTGGCGCAGGGGCGGCAGCAGCACGAGCGTGGCCGGGACTCCCAGCAGCAGCGCGCATGCCAACAACAGGCGCCAGCCCCAGGCCAAGCGGCGCGGCGGCGCGGGCGGCGGCGGCGGGGCGGGGGAGGACGGCTGGAGCGTGCTGTTCATGCCGTCTCGCTAGAAAGAGTGACCGATGGACACGTGCAGGGCCCAGGGATCCAGTTCGTCGTCCGCCGCGCCCACCCGCAGGCCCAGATCCGTGCGCACCGGACCGATGGGAGTCCGGAGGAGCAGGGCGGGACCGACGGCGTACTCCAATTCGCGGAAGCGCGCCGCGCCCGGGCTGCTCCAGACCTGCCCGGCGTCCACGAACAGAGCCAGGCCCAGCCGCCAGACCAGCGGCACGCGCAGCTCCAGCGAGCCCAGGGCCAGGGCCTGGCCGCCCGTGGAAGCGCCCTGTTCGTCCAGCGGCCCCAGCAGGTGGCGCCCGAAGCCGCGGTGGTCCATGCCCCCGGCGAAAAAGCGCCGGTTGGGCAGCAGGTCCGGCGAGTTGCCCAGCGGCCAGGCCAGCCCCAGATGCAGGCGCGCGGCCCCCGTGAAGCTGCCCAGACTGCGGTAGGCGGCCCGTTCGCCCTCGAGCCGCAGGTAGTTGGCGGTGCTGAAGAAGCCGGGCAGGGTCCACTCCGACTGGAAACTGGTCAGCGTGCCGCTGCGCGGGTCCAGCGGATCGTCCGTGCTGTTGCGCAGGGCCTGCACGTTGAAGACCGTCTGGCGGCCCGGCCGGGCCAGGTAGGCCGTGCTGTCCGGCGAGAACTCGTCCAGGTTGACCACGGAGACCGCCAGCCCGCCGCTGAAGGTCAGCACCAGCGAGGGCTGGACGCGTCCGCCCACCCGTAGTTCGCGGTTGAGCAGGTGGTAGTTCTCCTCCTGTTGACGGTCCTGCAGCAGCTGGATTTCGCCCCGCAGCGTGGGCAGGATCAGCGCCGGCCACCAGGCCTCCACACGGCCGGTCTGTCTCACGCGCGAGAGGCTGCCGCCCACCTGCAGGCCACGTCCGCCGCCGAACAGGTTGGCGTGGGACCAGCGCGCGCTCACCCGGCCGCCCTCCGTGGTCCACCAGCCCACGCCCGCCTCCAGCAATTGCGGCGCGCGCGGGGCCAGGTCGGCCTGCAGGGTCAGCGCGCCGGGGTCCGCGCGCCCCGCCGGCGGGTCCAGCAATTGGAAACGGATTTGCCGGTAGACGCCCAGCAGGCTCAGCCGCTCCTGGGCCAGATCCAGCAGGCGCGTGGTGCAGGGGCGGCCCCGCAACGGGGAGAGGGAGCGGCGGGCCAGGCGGATCAGGTCCGGCTGCACGCCCGTCACGACGAGGCTGTCCACCCGGCAGGCCGGCCCCGGCCGCACCTGGTACTCCAGGCTCACGTGCAGGGAGTCCGCCCGCCGGACTTCGGACGTGCAGGTGGCCCGGGCGCGGCCCACGCCGCGCAGGGATTCCTCCACGGCCCGGCTGCCGCTCCGGTAGGCTTCGTCCTGGAAGCGCCCGCCCGGCTGCGGCAGGAGGGCCAGCAGTCCGGCGCGCCGGCCGGCCAGCGCCGGATCGTCCAATCCCTCCAGCCGCAGGCTGTCGATCTGGATCGCCGGGCCGGTCTCCACCCGCAGCACGATTTTCACCCGGCGCCGGGACTGGGCCGCAGCGCGCGCGTCCAGCCGCGCCCACGGATAGCCATTGCGGGCCAGCAGCAGCAGGATGCGGTCGGCGTCCGCCGCCAGCAGGTCCAGGGTCAGGGCGGGCCGCTTGTGGCCCAGCAGGCCGCCCAGCCGCGGCGTGCCGACCAGGACCAGGCCCTTGCGCAAGGTCTTCTCCAGTCGGGGCGGAATGCCCTCCAGCCGCAGTCGGCCCATCTGCCAGCCCTTGTAGGGGGCAGCCACCCGGGCCAGGGCCCGGGCGTCGTCCTCCGGCGTGGCGGCGCTCGTCGCCCCCGGCCACGTCAGCCACAGGACAAGCAGCAGCCAGCAGGGCAAGGCCAGTGGGTAACGGAAATGATCCAGCTGTGACATGAATCCTGTTGCTGTGTTCGGAGCGGCACCCCCAAGGTACGAACTCAACTCAGGCGCCGGCTAACAGAACCAACAGTGGCGCAGCAACATGTGATTGCGATTTTCCGGCGTGACAGACCGCCCCACCCCCTCAACTGGCGAGGACCCATGACCCGACACGTGCCCCTGCTGCTGCTGGCCGGCTACCTGCTGCTCTTCGGCCTGCTGGCCATCCAGCCCTACGACCGCACGGTCTGGTGGGCGGAGAATCTGCCCATCCTGGCCATCGTGGCCATCGTGGTGGTCCTGCACCGGCGCTTCCGGTTCACGCCGCTGGCCTGCGGGTTGATGGCCGTGCTGGTCTACCTGCACACCATCGGCGGCCACTTCACCTTCTCCCGCGTGCCCTTCGACTGGATCACGGACACCTTCGGTTTCCAGCGCAACCACTTCGACCGGGTGGCCCACTTCAGCGTGGGCTTCTACGCCTTCGCCATCGCGGAGGTGCTGCAGCGGCGGCGCCTGGTGCGCTCGCGCTTTCTGCTCCTCAGCTACCCGCTCTGCTTCATCCTGGCGGTCGCCGCAGGCTACGAGATTTTCGAGTGGCAGTTCGCCGTGTTGGGGGATCCAACTGCCGGGGCGGAAGTGCTGGGTTCGCAGGGTGATGTGTGGGACGCCCAGCGCGACATGCTCGCCGACCTGTTGGGCGCGCTCGCGGCGCTGCTGCTCTACGCGTCACTGCGCTTCCGCGGTGCCTTCGACCGCAGCTGAGGCGGTCAGGAATCCGGCTTGTCCTCTTGCCAGATGCGCTGAAGCATGCGGGTCAGGACTTCGCAGCCATCCTGGCGGTTTGCCGGCTTCACCGTCTGGAATTCCTCCCAGTGCGAGTTGGTGAGCCCGCCGTTGGCCAGTCGGCCGGCACGGTCGCAGACGAAGTAGTGCACGCCGATCACCCTCTCGTCCGGCGTGCAAAGGATCTCGCCCAGCAGCGCGTAGTCGGTCTGAAGCCCGGTCTCCTTCACGTGCTGTGCGAAGGCCCGCGCGCTGGTCTGCGCCATCTTGGCCTGGTTGTGTCGCCAGCGGACGGGGATTTCGACCAACGTGGCCACCACGGTCGGTTGCGCCAGCTTCTCCGCCCTGAGGAATTCCGCCACGCGGCGTGCCAGCGCTTCGTCGTGGTCCAGCTTGCCGCCCTTGACCACATGGACGGGGAAGACGGTCAGGCTGATGTCAGCCGGGCGTGCCGCGAATTGCCGTGTGGCATCCTGGTTGAGGTAGGCCGCGCAGGAGCACAGAAGCAGGGGCGGCAGCAGGATCCACCACCAGCGGCCAGCGGTCCGGTTGCCATGTTTCATGGTCCACTCCTTTCCTTGGGGAAGGCGCGAAGATGGGAATCAACATCCCGGGACTTGACGCATTGGAGCGGGCGGAACATGGCACTTGGCGGAGCAGGGCGCGAGCAAAAACCAGGCAGGCAGGATGATGACCGGGCCACAGGCACAGCCTCAACTCCGGCCAGCCGGGCGATCCCAGCGCCGGGGCGGACGTGCTGGGATCCCAGGGCGACGTCTGGGACGCCCAGCGCGACATGCTGGCCGACGGCCTGGGCGCCACGGCCGCGCTGGCGCTCTTCGCCCTGCGGGAGCGGCGTCGCTTGGCCCGCGCGCTCTGAGCCAGGGGAACAGCAAGACGCCGGCCGAAGCCGGCGTCTTGTGGCGGGCTGACCCGGCAACCGCTCCAGGTGGGAACGGCAGCGGGCGGCGCCTCGCAGATTCGCGTGAGACAGTCTGCTAGAAGGCCAGCTCCGCCCGCAGCCGCACCCGGCGGCCCACCAGCGGGCCGTAGATCAGCGCCGAGTCCAGCATGCCCTCGTGGCCGCCACCCAGCGCCAGCGGGTTGTCCGGCTGCACGTAGTCCAGCAGGTTCTCCACGTCCAGTCCCAGCGTCCAGCTCCCGGCGCGCTGGTCCAGGCCCAGGTCCAGCACGGACCAGGTCGGCGTCTGGCCGCGGCCGCGGCCCGCGGGCATCGGCTGCGGCCCGGTGACCCGCCAGCGCAGCTCGGCCCCCAACCCCGGCCAGGATCCGAAGCCCCGCCGCCCCGCCAGGGCCGAGGCCGTCCACGAGCCCGCCAGTTCCTCGGCCACCCAGCCCTCCGCCAGCTTGAGTCGCACGCGGCTCCAGGTGCCGCCCGCCGCCAGGTGCCAGCCGGACCAGCTCTGCCAGTCCGCCCGGGCTTCCACGCCGCGGCTGTAGGCTCGTTCCGCGTTGCCATAGCGCAGGTGGCCCACTTCGGCCGTGTAGCGCAGGATGGCCTTCTCCCGAAACTCCACCGCGAACAGCGACAAGTCCCCCTGCCAGCGACCAGTGCCCAGCGGCAGCTTGTGCTGCAGGCCCAAGTTCAGGCTCAAGGAGCGCTCGGGCTTGAGGCGCGCCGGCAGCTCCACGTGGTCGAAACCCGCGTGCACGGCCTTGTCCAGGCTGAACAGGGTCACGACCCGGTAGCCCTGGCTGGCGCTGGCGCGCAGGGTCAGGTCCCGGGCGGGCGAGCCGGCCAGCGAGCCGCGCAGCAGCGGAATCCAGCCCTCCTCCTGCCCCTCCAGCCGCAGGCCTCCCTCCCAGCTCAGGGCCTTCAGCAGGCCGGACTGGCTCAGCGCCAGACTGGGCACCTGGTCGTGGCGATCCGTGGGCAGCGTCAGCCCGTCCTCGTAGCGGTCGTCCAGCCAACCGGCCTGGAGGCGCGTGAAGCCCCCGCCGCTCCAGCCCTGTTCCAGCTGCGCCTGAGCCACCAGCATCCGCTGGGAGGCGTCGAAGGCCGTGGGCCCGTACCAGCTGTCCTGCTCGTGGCCGACCAGCGCGCCGGCCACGTTCCAGCGCCGGGCGCCCTGCAGGCCCTCCACGTTCATCCGCAGCTCGCCGCGCCGGATGAAGATGTCGCGTCCGTAGACCAGGCTGCTGCCCCGGTCGCTCTCTTCCCAGCCCGTGTCGCCGGCGAAGCGCCGCTCCCGCGTGCCCGTGGCCCGCAGACCCCAGGCCAGGCCGTGGCCGCTGCGGCCTAGGCTCAGCTGTCCGGCCAGCCGGGACAATTGGGGCGTGTCCGTCAGGCGGTCGGCGTTGCGGTCCAGCCGGTTGGGATCAGCCGCCCAGTCGGCGTTGAGCAGCACGGGCGTGCCCAGCACCTGCTGGCCGGCCGTGAAGCCCAGGCCGTGGCGCCAGCCGTCGCCCACGGACAGGCGCACGCGCAGGGTGTCGCGCCCGTCGGGCCGGCGGCTGGTCAAGTCCACACTGCCGGCCACGGCGCCGCCACCTTCGGCCACGGTGGTGGCGCCCCGGGTCACGGCCAGGGAGGCGAGTCCGCCCACGCCCACCGCGTCCATCCCGTAGAGCGCGCCCACGCCGCTCATCAGGGAGAGTCCGTCCATGGTGATCTGGGTGTAGTTGGGGTCCAGGCCCTGCAAGCCCACGCCCGCGCTTCCGCAGAGGCCGCAGGGCCGGGTGTCGATGCCCGTCAGTCCGCCCAGGGCGGCGCGCGCGCTGCCGTCGATGCTCAGCGCGGCGGCCTCCTCGCCGGCCAGCACTTCGGTGGCCCGCTCGCCGGAGAGATCCATCCCGCTGCGGCGCTGGGCCGTGACGGTCAGTTCCTCCAGCGGCCGGGTGTCGGGCTGCAGGACGAGTTGGAGGCTCTCGTGTCCCTGGGCGGGCAGATCCAGCCGCCGGGTCTGGGGCGCGTAGCCCAGGCAGCTGACGGTGAGTTCCAGGGGACCCGTCACGCCGTTCAGCACGGCCAGCCCCTCCAGGGAGGTGGCCGCCCCGCGCCCGTCCGGCAGCACCACGTTGGCGCCGGCCACGGGCTGGCCCGCGGGGTCCTTCACTTCCACGTGCAGCATGGCGGCCCGCAGGGGCAGCGCCAGCAGCAGGGCCGTCAGTCCGCTGACGACCGGCAATGGCTTGAACATGATTCCTTCCTTTCTTCCCCGTTCCCGACGGACGCTCCGCGGCGACGACGCCACCCCGCGCACGAATCGCGCAGGGCCGGGAATGCTGATGATGACGGGTATGGCGAAGCCGCCGCCTGAGGCGGACGAGCTCCGGAAGAAAGGCTCAGGCTTGGGGGGGATGCTCCGGCGGCGCCGGGCCGCAGTCCGGCGGCGCATTCGGCTGGAAGCGGACGCTGAGACCCAGGCAAAGGGGCTGCGGCAGACCGGGTTCCGCGGACAGGCAGGCCAGCAGCACGGGCACCGGACTGCCGCAGGCACAGGCCGTGGTGCTCTGCTCGCAACAGCCGTCGGGATCCGGCAGCGCGGGATTCTCCACCCGGGGCAGACTGGCGGGAGGCGCGGCGTCGGCGCAGTCCGCAGCTCCGCTGACCGACTCCGGCCCGCAGCAGCAGCACTCGCTTTCCGCCGCGGGAGCGTCCCCCGTGCAGCAGGCGCAGGCCTCGTCCCCGCTGATGGTCTGGGGGGCCGCCGGCAGATCGGCGGCCAGCCGGGGCTGGGCCAGCACGAAATTCAGGAGAGGCAGGAGCAGCAGCAGGGCCGTCCACGCCCGCCAGCCGCCCGGAGTCCGGGCCTGGTGGGGAAGTCGACTGGCTGCGCTGCGCCTGTTCATGGAATCGTCCCGGTTTTGCGTGGGGCCAAGGATAGCTGCCTGCCGGCTGTAAGTCAATGGCCACGAACAAAGTAGGGGAAAGAGGCCGCGGGCCTCTCCGGCAGCGGAGCGCCCGCGCCCCGCCAGCCCCTTGCACTCTTGCAGCCTCATGTCTACGTTGCCAGCGCATCGCTGAATCCCGCCGGTGCGGGAGCGGGGGACCCAACTATCGGGGCGAAGCGCCACCCGGCGCGGGGCAATCTCTTCGGCCCCAGCCCGCCAGCTAACCTCGCAAGCGTCGAAGGGGGCGTTTTCCGGTCAGCCGGACCACACCTCCAGGTTCGGACCGGGCGCGGGAAACAAAGCCACAAGCCGTCACCAGCACCCTTTCCGGACCGCAAATTTCTCGGTCAGGACACCCTGTTCCCGGAGTCCAATCCAGAGCGGGGGGTGCTCCACGACCGCAGCGCAAACGAGGCCCCCGCGGGGGCCTCGTTCTGCAATGTCCAACTCATGTCAGCCGAGGAAGTCCTAGAACTCATTTCGTCACTCCGCGAAGGGACACGCCACCTGACGGCCGTCGGCCAGGGTGCGGTAGGCGGGGATGTCCCGCGCGCACTCCGGGCGCACCACCGGGCAGCGCGTGCGGAAGGCGCAGCCGCTGGGCTTGGCGATGGGGTTGGGCACGTCGCCCTGCAGGAGCTTGCGATCCTTGGTCTTCACGCGGTCCGGATCCGGCAGCGGCACGGCCTCCAGCAGGGCCTTGGTGTAGGGATGCTTGGGGTTGCGGTAGATGTCCTGGGCCTTGCCCAGCTCCACCATGCAGCCCAGGTACATCACGGCGATGCGGTTGCTGATGTGCTCCACCACCGAGAGGTCGTGGGCGATGAACACGTAGGTCAGGTTGAACTCCTCCTGCAGGTCCTGCAGCAGGTTGATCACCTGGGCCTGGATGGAGACGTCCAGCGCGCTCACCGGCTCGTCGGCCACGATCAGCTGGGGATTGGTGGCCAGGGCGCGGGCGAAACCCACCCGCTGGCGCTGGCCGCCGGAGAACTCGTGTGGGTAGCGGTAGGCCTGTTCCTTGGAGAGGCCCACCTTGTCCAGCAGCCAGAAGACGCGTTCGTTGACGTCCGCCACCTTCATGCCCGGCTGGGTGATCTGCAGCGGCTCGGCGATGATGTCCCGCACCAGCATGCGCGGGTTGAGGCTGGAGAAGGGATCCTGGAAAATCATCTGGATGTCGCTGCGGTACTTGCGCATCTGGTTGCGCTTCAGCCGCGCCAGGTCCACCCAGCCGTCCTCCGAGGTGTTGAAGTTGATCTTGCCGTGGACCTCCACGTCCGGCGAGCCCGACTGGAGGATGTTCACGATGGCCCGGCCCACGGTGGTCTTGCCGCAGCCGGACTCGCCCACCAGGCCCAGGGTCTCGCCCTTGTTCAGTTCGAAACTCACGCCGTCCACGGCCTTCACTTCGGCGACCTTGTGCAGCATGATGCCGCCGTGGATCGGGAAGTGGACGCGCAAATCCTCCACGCGCAGCAGGGCGTTCTTGTCGCTCTCCGTGCTCATGCGTTCTCTCCCCGCAGCTTGGCGTCCTTGGAATACAGGTGGCAGCGCACCTGGTGGTCCGCGGCCAGTTCCACCAGATCCGGCACCAGGCTTTCGCAGTGCGGCATGGCCTTGTCGCAGCGGGTGCAGAAGCGGCAGCCCTTGGGCATCTCCAGCATGGAGGGCACGGAGCCGCGGATGGTGGACAGGCGGTGCTGGCGCTCCTTGTCCGGCCGGGGCAGGCTGCCCAGCAGACCGGCGGTGTAGGGATGGGCCGGCGTGTTGAACAGGACGTGGCTGCTCGCCACCTCCTGGATGTGCCCGCCGTACATCACGATGACGCGCTCGCAGGTTTCCGCCACCACCGCCAGATCGTGGGTGACCAGCACGATGGAGGCCTCCTGGCGCTTCTCCTTCATCTGCAGCATCAGCTGGAGGATCTGGGCCTGGATGGTCACGTCCAGCGCGGTGGTGGGCTCGTCGGCGATGAGCAGGGCCGGGTTGCAGACCAGGGCCATGGCGATCATCACCCGCTGGCGCATGCCGCCGCTGAATTGGTGCGGATAGTCGTCCATCCGCTTCTCGGGGGCCGGGATGCCCACCAGCGCCAGCATCTCGATGCCCAGCGTGCGGGCTTCCTGCTTGCTGATGTTGCGGTGGAAGCGCACGGCCTCGGTCATTTGCATGCCGATGGTGAAGACGGGGTTCAGGCTGGTCATCGGCTCCTGGAAGATCATGCCGATGTCCTGGCCGCGGAACTTGCGCATCTCGTCGTAGGAGAGCGAGAGCAGGTTGATGGCCTGGCCGTCCTTGTGGTAGAGGATCTCGCCGCCCACGATGCGGCCCGGCGGATCGGGAATCAGGCGGTTGATGGACAGGCAGGTGACGGACTTGCCGCTGCCCGACTCGCCCACGATGCCCAGCACCTCGCCCCGGAGGATGTTGAAGGACACGTTGTCCACCGCCTGCACGGTGCCCGCCTCCGTGTAGAAGTGGGTCTGCAGGTTGCGGATCTCGAACAGCACGTCCGCTCCGGCCGGCGGGCGCGGGGCAGCTTGGTTCAGTTGACTCATGCGAAAAGCTCCTTGCAGCGCTGCAGCCTAGCGCAGGCGCGAGTAGACCTTGGGATCGAAGGCCTCGCGGATGCCTTCGCCGATGAACACCACCATCAACAGGGTCAGGAAGAAGGCCGCTTCCGGCGCCAGCACCAGCCACCAGTCGGTGATGTTGGCCATGCCCACCTTCACCATGTTGCCCCAGGACGGTTCCTCCGGCGGCAGGCCGAAGCCCAGGTAATCCAGCGAGACCAGCGCGCCGATGTTGCCCACCACGGCGAAGGGGCCGAAACTGATGATCGGCGTCAGGCTGTTGGGCAGGATGTGCTTGAAGATGATCCGCCGGTCGCTGGCGCCCATGCTCACCGCCGCCTGCACGTAGTCCTTGGTCTTCTCGCGGTAGAACTCGCCGCGCACGTAGCGCGTGATGCCCATCCAACCCCACATGATCATGAGCACGGCCAGCAGCCAGAAACTGGGCTTCACCAGCGTGACGATGATCATGATCATGAACAGGAAGGGCACGGCGGACCACAACTCCACCAGGCGCTGCACCAGGATGTCGAAGGTGCCGCCGTAGTAGCCCAGCAGCCCGCCCACGCTCACGCCGATCAGGTAGGAGAAGATGGTCACCACCAGGGCGAAGCTGATGGACACGCGGTACCCGTAGACCAGCCGCGACAGCACGTCCCGGGCCCGGTCGTCCGTGCCCAGCCAGTGGGTTCCGCCCGGGCGGTGGGGCGGCGTGCCGGGCAGGTCCAGCAGGCTTTCCTTGGGCCCGTAGGGATAGACCGGCATCAGCACGAAGTCGCCCTTGCCCTCGGCCTTGTACTGGGCTTTCAGGTTGCGGTAGTTGGGATCGCCGATCCGGTTCTGCCCCAGTTCCTGGGCCGAGATGTAGCTGGTGAAGAGCGGGAAGTGGTACTCGCCCTGATGCTTCACCACCAGGGCCTGGTTGCCCACCACCAGCGGCAGGCCGAAGGAGAGCAGGTAGGTGCTGAAGAAGATGAGCAGCGACCAGTAGCCCCGCTTCATGGACTTGAATTTGCGCCAGCGTTTGGCGTTCAGCGAAGTGCCAACGACGAGATCCGGCTTGTTAGCCATCGTGGTGCTCCCAGGTGCCTATTTGAAGCGGATGCGCGGATCGATCGCCGCGTAGATCATGTCGGACAGGATGTTGCCCATCAGCCCGATCACCGCGCTGATGACCATCGAGGACAACATCACGGGATAGTCCCGGTGAATCAGGCTGTTGAAGCCCAGCAGGCCGAAGCCGTCGATGTTGAACACCTTCTCGATCAGGTAGCTGCCCGCGAAGATGATCCCGATCAGGTGCCCCAGCCCGGTGGCCAGGGGGATCAGGCTGTTGCGCAGGGCGTGCACGAAGACCACGCGCTTTTCCGAGAGGCCCTTGGAGAAGGCCGTGCGCACGTAGTCCTGGGAGAGGTTCTCCATCCGGCTGTTCTTCATCAGGATGGTCATGCTGGCGAAGGAGCCGATCTCCCAGGCGATGATGGGCAGGATGGTGTGGTGCACCTGGTCCCAGATCTTGGCCCAGAAGCCCAGGTATTCCCAGTCCTCGCTGCGGAAGCCGCCCAGCGGGAAGACGTCCCAGAAGGAACCGCCGCCCAGCAGCACCAGCAGCACGGCGCCCAGGGCCCAGCCGGGGATGGAGTAGCCGATGAAGACGATCACCGAGCTGGCCGTGTCGAAGCGGCTGCCGTGCTTGACGGCCTTCCAGACGCCCAGCGGGATGCAGATGCTGTAGACCAGCACCAGGCCGATCACGCCGAAGTAGATCGAAACCGGGAACTTGGACTTCATCACGTCCCAGACGGGCCGGCTGTAGGTGTGGGAGCGCCCCAGGTCCAGGTGGAAGATGCGGATCAGCCAGGCGCCGTAGCGGCCGTAACTGAAGGTCTTCCAGACCAGGGCCACGGGTCCGGTGCCCTTGGCCTCGTTCTTGGCGGCCCAGCCCTTGACCTGGGCCAGCTTGGTCTCATAGTCCTGGCTGATCCAGACCGGCAGGGCCAGCCGCTTGATCAACAGGTCCACGGCCTTTTCCCGCTGGCTCGCGTCCAGCTGGCCGCTCTCGTCCAATGCCACTTTGAGCAGAGCCGGCACCGCGATGTCGGCGCAGGCGATCACATTGGAGCGCAGCTGTTCGATCCGTTCGCGCTCCGCCTTGATCTCCTCCCGCAGGTGGTTGACCTGGGCCCGCATGGGGGCCGTGTCCTCCCCCTCGCGCATCCGCCCCAAGAGGGAGGTCAGCTGGACTTCGCGCTCCTTGAGCGCCGGTTCTTGCCGCAGGCCTTCCATGTACCGCGTCACCTGCTTCTCCGGACCCCAGATCCGGAAGTTCAGCAGCACGGGCTTGTCGTATCCGTAGTAGGCCTTCATCTCCTCGAGGGCCTCGGCCGGGATGGTGGTCCCGCCGGAAGCCACGTCGTTGCTGCCGCCGGCGCCGGCCTCGCCCATCTGCGTCATGCCCATCTTCAGCGAGATGATCTCCTGCTCCAGCGGTCCGCCTGGAACGAACTGAATGATGGTGAACGCGATCAGGGTGATGCCGATGAAGGTGGGAAAGGCCAGCAGGAAGCGGCGGATGAAATAGGTGGTCATGGGACCTTCCTGGTTGTCCTGCGATCGTGGGAAAAAGCCCGCCGGCCTGGGTAGACCGGCGGGCGTCGGAGTCTAGCGGGCGATCGTGGCGGGGTCGTACCCCTTCCAGTAATCGATCTCGACCTTCTCCAGCGGCATGTTCTGGTCCTTCTTGATGGCCTTGACGAGCGCCTTGTGCTTGTCGGCGTCGTACCACCACAGGCTCACGATGGAGCGCCAGTCGCCGGTGCGGGCCAGGCCCCACTCCGGCATGCCGAACTTGTTCCAGTAGCCCACGCGCGTGAAGGGTCCGTACCAGCCCAGGGCTTCCTGATAGCTTTCCATCAGAATGGTGTCCGTGCGCCGGATGAGCTTGATGCGCTCTTCCTGGCTGAAGGTCTTGTTGTAGACCTCGCACAGGCTGTCCAATTCCTTGCTCTTGAAGCCGGAGAGGTTGTTGGTGTTGGGCTCGTCGGCCAGGTTCGACTTGAACGAGGACTCGGGATTGGGGAAATAGAGTCCGGTCCAGGTCTGCCAGTGCATCTTGAACTTGCGGTCCATCACCATTTGGAACTGGGTGGCGGCGGTGGTGGGCTTCAGGTTCAACTTGACGCCGGCCTGCTTGTAGTCTTCCTGGATCACGGTGATGATGCGCTCCCAGGTGGGGCTCTCGTCGGTCATCAGGTCCAGTTCCAGCCGCTGGCCGCGGGCGTTCACCAGATAGCCCTCGCCGTCGCGCTGGGCGAAGCCGGCCTCGGCCAGCAGGCGCAGGCCGGTTTCCGGGTCGTACTTGATCTTCTCGTTGTTGGGATTCTCGTAGACGCTGCCCGGGTAGTAGCTGTGGATGGGCAGGTACTCGTTGTAGAACAGCTTGTCGATCAGCTTCTCGCGGTTCAGCAGGTAGGCGAAGGCGCGCCGCACGCGGATGTCGTTGAAGGGCTCTTCGCGCATGTTGAAGACGAAGCCGCTGGTGCCGTTGGGGTTCTGGGTGTAGATCTTCTTGCGCTGGATCCAGCCCTTGCCCAGCTGCTCGATCTGCTCGGGCAGGAACTCCTTGACCCAGTACTTGGCCTGCCCGACGATGTAGATGTCCAGCTCGCCTTTTTTGAACATCTCGCGCTGCAGGGTCTCATCGGTGACCACGCGGAACTTGACCTTGGTGAAGTTGCCCGAGCCCTTGCCGATGGGGCTGTCCTTGTCCCAATAGTTGCTGGTGCGGGTCATGGTCAGGCTGTTGCCCTGGTTGATATCCTCGTCACGCAGCAGGTAGAGGCCGGAACCGGGCATGGTCTGGTTCTGGAAGCGCTCCATGTACTCCTTGGCCGTCATGGACCCGATGATGTGCGCCGGGTAGATGGACATGGAGGCGCCGAAATAGAGGAAGTGCCGCCAGTTGAGGTCCTTGGTGGAGGTGCGCACCAGGTAGGGGCTGAGCACTTCGGGCTCGCTGTATTGCCGGTAGAGGATGCCGTTGTAGGGTTGCAGCAGGCCGTCGTCCACCATCAGCTTCCAGGTGGCCTTGATGTCCTCGGCCGTGATGCGGTGGCCCGTTTGCCAGCGGGCGTTGGGATTGATGCGGAAAGTGAAGGTCTGGCCGCCCGCGGCGTTGTCCTCGACCTTCCAGTGGGTGGCCAGGGAGGGCGTGAACTCGTCCGTCCAGCTGTCCAGGCCCATCATGGACTCGTACATCATGCCCGAGACCATGCTCATGAAGGCCGTGTTGGCGTCCTTGCCCTCGCTGCGCAGGGTGGCCGGGAACTCCTGCAGGGGGATGCGCAGCATGCCGCCGGGCACGCCGCGGGGGTCGGCCATGGACTTCTGGTTCTCGTTGGTCTTGAAGCCCAGCGAGGCCGCGAGCTGCTCGAAGCCCGCGCCGCCCAACTCCGCGGAGACGTCCGGCAGGGCGCCGGGAGGATTCTCCTGGGTTTCGAAGCCCTTGGAGGCCCAGTACTCAATGGAGTTGATGCCTTCATCCGGCTCCATGACGGGGCCGGTGTCGAAGCGCGCCGTTCCGCCACCGCAGCCGATCAGGCTGCCCATCATGGCCGCGCCGAGCAAGATCAGGATCGAGGACTGGCCGAATCTCATGGCTCCTCCTGCTTCCAGGTGCTGGGTCGATTCCGACCCGGGAAATTGAGTTGGGATGGCGCGCCGTCTGACAGCTTGTCGGCTTTCTTGCCGCGCGCCAACAGGTTAAGGCGAAAACATACCAGTCAGCTGATTGAGTTCCAATGAACCAGCTTCCACAGCAACAACCGCGCCGACTTTTGGGAGGGATCGGACAGGCTCAGCGCCCGCTGAAATCGAAGACCAGCGAGAAGGAACCCAGCCGGCTGGTGATCATGGCCAGCTGCCGGTTTTCCTGGAACCGGACGCCGAAACTCATGGCGGCCTTGTCGCCCTGGGCCCCGTCCAGCTGGTAGCGGTAGATGTGGCTGGGTTCGTCGCGCTTGAGGGGCAGTTCGCGGATCAGGTTCTCCGGGCCGAACAACTCGCGGATATCCGCCAGGGTCAGGGCCGGGAAGCGGGCGTTCTCCCGGGCGGGCACGTGGCTGACAACGCGCTTGTGGAAGACGTCCAGGTCCGTGGCCGGCCCCACGAACTGGCGGATCAGCATTTCGATGCGCGCGTCGCCCAGTTTGTCGGCGAAGCGCTTGTCCACGTGCAGGCCCACCAGCAGGTCGGATTGGAAGCGCAGCTCCAGAGTGACCGTCTTGCCCCGCTGGGGTGGCCGGCGCTGCCAGCGGAAGATCCAGGTCTCGCCCGTGGCGTCCTTCAAGATCCGGCTGGGCGGACGGCCGTTGGCCAGGGCGCGGATGTCCTCCGTGGTCAGCCGCGGCTGCAGGAGCCGGATCCCCGGGCCCTGCACCGGCCCGGCCTTCTCGTAGCGCACGAACTCGTCGAACTTGAGCAGTTGCCGACGAGTGGCCCATAGGTGGTTGACGGTGCTGAGCATGCAACCGCTGGAAATCAGCGCCAGCAGCAACAGCGCCAGCCACTTCCTTTTGCCCATCCCCACCTTCCTCCCGGCGTCCAGCTTGACATGGCTAGGGTGAACTGTTACTCTCACAAACCTTTAACAGGCGAGGAGAGCGGCCCCCTCCCTGTCGGCGGCCCCGCGGCTACCGGGTGCCACCCCGGGCCAATATCCAAGTCAGAGACGATCCTTCACACCCGATATGATGGCTTTCCATTTCCCATCCGACTTTCTGCGCGCCCTGAGACACCTCGCAACCTTTCAGGAAAGCCAGCACCAGCACCTGGAGATCATTTTCTATCTGGCTGCCGAAGGCGGAACCGTGCCCCTGCCGGAATTGAACCGGCTGTTGGCGCATCTGCCCGGCGAAGGCGCTTCCGAGGCCCTGGCCAGCCTGGTCACGGCCGGTCTGGTGGCCTTGCGCCCGGCCGTCGGTCCCGACGGCGAGCTGGAAGAGGCCGAGAGCCTGGTGACCCTGGTGGACAACCTCGAGCCGCTCTTCCGGCTGCCCAGTTTCTACCGCAACCGGCTGCGCCGCAAGATCGTCGGCCGCGACCTGGAGGAGCTGAAGCGCATGTGCGCGGGCTTCTACGCCAGCTCGCCGGAACCCGCCGCCGCGGACTGCCAGGACCGCACCCGCCTGCTGGCCGCCTGCAAGGCCCTGCTCGTCGACTCCGCCGGCTTCCGCAAGGCCCTGGACGAGCACGTCTCCTGGACCGGGCAGGTGATCCTCAAGGTGCTCTCCATGTTCCCCGAGGGCCTGCCCCTGAAAGATCTGCGCAAGCAGATCGGCTTCTTCGGGATCAAGCTCGACTCCGACGAACTCAAGCGCGAGCTGGTGCTGCTCTTCCGGGCCACGGGCCTGGTCTGGACCAGCGACGGCAGCGCGCTGCTCAAGCACGACCAGTACTTCCCCGCCGAGTCCCGCATCGTGCTGGTGCAGGATTCACTGGCCATGATCCGCTCCAATTGCCAGCTGCCCGAGGCGCCGCCCCAGCTCTACCCGGCCTTCAGCGGCCGCCTGGAGCCCGAGGCCTGGAAGGTGCGGCACGAACCCGCGCAGCTCTTCCAGAACGCGCTGATCCTGCTCGTGCATCTGGTCAATCACCGCGTGCAGCGGATCCAAAAAGGCGGCGTGCACAAGACCGAGGTCAAGCGCGTCTGCAGCCTGTTCCAGCCGGCGCAGGAAGACCAGCACCTCTTCAGTTTCCTCTTCGACTACTTCGAGGCCCACGGCATCGTGCAGCTCAAGCACGAGGTCTGGGCCGTGAACGTGCCCGTGGCCGCGGCCTTCTTCCGCCAGCCCGGGGAGAGCCTGCGCCGCATGATGAGCGACGCCTTCGGCGCCGACGTGCTGGCCGCCGGCCGGCTGGAGGAGCACCTGGAGCGCGCCGAGAGCGCGGGCCTGGATCCCCTCAAGCTGCTCTGGCTGTTGCAGCACGTCAGCCCCGCCGCCTGGATCGCGCTGGAGGAATTGACCTTCCTCTACGCCCAGCTGGAAGGCGGGCAGCGCAGCGACAACCAGCGCGTGGCGGTGGAAAAATTCATCACGCATCAGCTGGTCAAGCCGCTGTTCTGGTTCGGGCTGGTGGAACTCTCCAACCACCCGGAGCAGGGCGGGCTGGTCTTCCGGCTCTCGGAGCGCGGCCGGCGCGTGCTGCAGGAAGGGCAGCTGCCCGACGACCTGGACGGCTGGTACGATCCGCAGGAGAAGCTGCTGGTCCAGGCCAACCTGGAGGTCTTCCTGCCCGCGCGCTTCCTGCCCGAGCACACGCTCTTCCTGGCGCGTTTCGCCGACTACGAAAAGGGCCGCTACCGCATCGGCAAGCAGTCCCTCTCCCGTGGGCTGGATTCCGGCCTCTCGCTGGAGCACATCCAGGGCTTCCTGGTGGAGCACTCCTCCCAGTCCATTCCCCAGAACGTGAACTATCTGGTGGAGGAGGTGACCAACCGCCACGGCCACATCCTGGTGGATCCCCAGCTGATGGTGCTGAAGACCGAGAACGCCCAGTTGATGCAGGAGCTCTGCCTGGCCCCGGGCCTGCGCAAGTCCTGGCTGGGGCTCTTCGACGAGCAACTGATGCTGCTGGCCTCCAGCGTGCGGGTCCAGAAGCTGGTGGAGGAGCTGCGCCGGCTGGGCTACATGCCCCGCGTACGCTGGGAAGCCGTCATCGACGACGAGGCCGAGCAGCTCGAACTCTCCCAGGTGGAACGCCTGCGTCTGCTGGCCCTGCTCAAGGCCTATGAATACGCCGAGCGCGTGCATCCCGAACTCTCCGAGCTGCTCAAGGCCGTCAGCGAGCAGCTTACCGACGAGGATCGCGCCGAGATGGGCCTCATCCCCCAGCGCAAACTGGGCGACTCCTACGCCAAGCTCGACGCACTCAGCGCGGCACTGGCGGCGGGCAAGCTGCAGTAGCGGACAAGCAAACACCCTCAACTGCGCCGTAGGCTGGATTCTTCCCCCGCGCCCCGCGGGGGAAGCCGCGCCGCAGGCGCGAATGGGGGCCCGGACTCTCGAACACCCCCATCCCCCGTCGCTACGCGACGCCTTCCCCCGCCGGGGGCGAGGGAAGGGAATTGGCTTCGCCTCGCTTGACCGCAGGGGATCCCAGCGTTCGCTGGGATGACAGGACCGGCGGGGAATGAGGACTCGCCGGGTTCCGAGTGGTATGTTGACCCACCGTGGACGCGGAGCGGAATCCGCCATCCGGCATCAGAATTGAGGGCCGTCCTTCGGGACCGGCCCTTTTGTCAACCGGAGGGGTCATGAGCCTCACTCGCGAGAAAATCCTGTCCATGCCCAAGGCGGAACTCCACTGCCACCTGGATGGATCGCTACGGCTCCCCACCATGATCGAGCTGGCCCGCGAGCGCCATGTAGAACTGCCCAGTTTCGACCCCGCCGAGCTGTTCACCAAGCTGCGCCTGGGCCAGAACTACGAGAGCCTGGTGGACTACCTGGCCGTCTTCCGCTACACGCTGGCCGTGATGCAGGACGTGGCGGCCCTCGAACGCACTTCCTTCGAACTGGCTGAGGACTGCGCCAAGGAGAACGTGCGCTGGCTGGAGGTGCGCTACTCGCCCATCCTGCACATCGAGAAGGGCCTGAGCCTGGCCCAGGTGATGGACGCCGTGCTGGCCGGCCTGCGCCGCGCCGAGCGCCAGTATCCCATCCGCTGCGGCGTGATCGTCTGCGGCATCCGCAACATCAACCCCGCCACCTCCCTGCGCCTGGCCGAGCTGGCCGTGGCCTACAAGAGCGCGGGCGTCGTGGGCTTCGACCTGGCGGGCGCGGAGGCCAATTTCCCGGCCAAGGACCACCGCGAGGCCTTCTACCTCATCCGCAAGAACAACGTCAACTGCACGGTGCACGCCGGCGAGGCCTACGGCCCGGAGAGCATCCACCAGGCCCTGCACCACCTCCACGCCCAGCGCATCGGCCACTCCACGCGGCTGAAGGAGGATGGCAGCCTGCTGAACTACATGAACGACCTGCGCATCCCCATCGAGGCCTGCCCCACCAGCAACGTGCAGACGCGCGTGGTCCAGGACCTGGCCTCGCACCCGCTGAAGTTCTACCTGGACTACGGCCTGCGGGTGACGGTGAACACGGACAACCGGCTGATCAGCGACACGACGATCACCGAGGAGCTGTGGCGCATGACCCAGACCTTCCGCCTGAGCGAGCACGAGGTGGCGAAGATCATCACCAACGGCTTCAAGAGCGCCTTCCTGCCCTACCGGGAGAAGCGCGCCATGCTGCACGCCGCCCTCACAGAGATGGGCTACGATGGCGTGCTGGTGGGTTACTGAGGCAGGGGCCATCCCTGCCGAGTGAACGACTCACCACAGAGGCACAGAGACGATTTCGGATTGAGTGGTGAACGTATCACCGCTCCATGGTGACACAGAAGTTCTTTGGATCAGGCGAGGTGAAGCCCGCAGGGCTGAACCAGAAAATGGGTGAAGCGCGCAGCGCGAACCAACTTCCTGGAGACAGGAAGGAGACGCTGCCGCCAGCGGAAGCCCGCCGGGAGGCGGGCTGACTCTGGCGAGTGAGAAAAAGCGCCTCTTTGGCTCCACCTTTCTGGCGCAAGCAGAAAGGTGGAAAACAAGGGGCCCCGGCAGATGACTGGCGGGGTGATGGGATCCCCCGGTCAAGCCGGGGGATGACGAACGCCTCGCCCCCATCCCATCGCGCTCCGGCAGATGACTGGCGAAGCGATGGGATCCCCCGGTCAAGCCGGGGGATGACGAACGCCTCGCCCCCATCCCATCGCGCCTCGCACAGGCGACAGGATGAGAAGACGAACGCAAGGAACGCGGCCCGCGCTGCGATGACCATAGGAGCGAACGATGAAACACATGCTGAAAGTCCTGGCGCTGGCCGTCCTGGCGCTGTCAGGACAAGTCGCTGCGCAGATGGCCGATCACCCCGTGATCAGCGAACTGCGCTTCTACGAGGTGTCCGGCATCAACGAAGAATTCGTGGAAATCCACAACCCCACGGCTGCCGCGGTGGATGTGGGCGGCTGGAAGATCCAGTACAAGTCCGCCACGGGCACCACCTGGCAGGACAAGCAGACCCTGCCGGCAGGCCAGCTGCTGCTGCCCGGCCGCTACCTGCTTTACGGCGGCACGGCCGTGGTGCCCGCGCCGGATTTCGCCACCGGAGTGGCCCCGGGCTTGGGCAACTCGGGCGGCCACGTGCGGCTGGTCAACGCCCAGTCCGCCACCATCGACCGGGTGGCCTGGCTCACCGGTGACACGCCGGAAGGCACGGTCATTTCCGTGGCCCACGCCCGCGGCGGCAGCTACGAGCGCAAGGCCTTCGAGACCTCCACGGCGGCTGGCATGGCCCCCGGCGGCGCCGACGCGCTGGAAGGCAACGGCTGGGACGCCAACAACAACGCGGCGGACTTCGTCACCCACGACACGGCGGGAACCTGCAGCCCGCAGAACTCCGCCAGCCCGGCCGAGCCCGACGTGCCCCTCGAGGACGGCAGCGGCACGGCCACCATCAGTCCGGACCTGGTGACCACGCCCGACCCGGTGGACGTCTCCATCACGGTCACGGGCGAGGACTACGTGCTGACCATCGTGGAAGTCGTGCTTCCCGAAGGCTGGGAGGCCGCCTCCGTGGCCGTCGAGGGCGCCGGTTTCGAGGGCGGCACCTTCACGTCGAGCAACGGCGTGCTGCGGGTGGAAGGCGCCCAGGTGAGCGACCTCAACGACGGCACCTTCACGCTGTCGGCGGTCAGCCATCCCATGGCCACGTCGGCCTACACCTTCGTCGTGCGCACGGCCGTGGAAGGCGGCACGCCCACGCCCATCACCCAGAGTCCGGCCATCCAGGTCCTCGGCGATCCGATCCCCTGCTCGGCCCTGCGCGAGAACGGCATCGACGGCCTGCCCCTCTTGCTGGGCCAGACCGTGGTGGTGCGCGGCGTGATCACGGCGGACACCCAGCAGGGCGTGGCCGTCTACATGCAGGACGAGACCGGCGGCCTGGTGTGCTACAGCAGCACGCTCTCCGCCGCCGTGAACGTGGGCGACGACGTGACCGTGATGGGCACCGTGACCCACTTCAACGGCCTGGTGGAGCTGACCCCGGCCACCCTGATGGAGACCCACGCCACGGGCGTGGTCGTGGAGCCCACCGTCGTCACCTGCGCCCAGGTGATGGGCCAGGGCGCCGCGGGCGAACCCTACGAAGGCCTGTTGCTCCGCATCGACGGCATCACCGTGGACGGCACGGGCAGCTGGGCGGGCAACACCAACTACAACATCAGCGACGCCAGCGGCGCCAGCCAGATGCGCATCTCCTCCACCTGCGAGCTGGTGGGCACGCCCATTCCCACGGGCGCTTTCGATCTGATCGCCCTCTGCAGCCAGTACGACTTCAGTTCGCCCTACCACAGCGGCTACCAGCTGCTGCCGCGCTTCGCCAGCGACCAGATCCAGCTGGTGGGCCCGGGCATCACCGGCGGCCCCTTCGAGTCGGAGCACCAGACGGACAGCGTCCACCTGGAATGGACCACCCAAAGCGACGGCTCCACCATCTGCGTCTGGGGCGGCGTCGACGGCGTGCCGCTGGACAGCGTGGAGCAGGAGGATTTCACCACCCAGCATGGATTCACCATCACCGGCCTGGAGCCGGGCACGCCCTACTGGGCCCGGGTGGGTTCGCGCAACCAGACCGGCCTGAGCATGGGCAGCGACTACTGGTTCTCCACGGTCTCCCAGGGCAGCCCGGGCACGCTGGAGATCCTCTTCACCCAGGACGCCGAGACCGGCTACGCCACCGAGGGCAACGAAGCCCAAGACGAGATGGAGAACCAGATCCCCATCCGCCTCAACGCCCTGATCGACGCCGCGCAGACCAGCATCGACTGCGCCATCTACAGCCTCAACATCAGCAGCGTCGCCACGGCGCTGATCAACGCCCACGACCGCGGCGTGGCCGTGCGCTTCATCTATGACGCGGACCACAGCCAGCCCGAGGTCAACCAGCTGGTGAACGCCGGCATCACGGTCATCGACAACAGCTTCGGCCAGCACTCCAGCACCAACATCCAGCACAACAAGTTCATGGTCTTCGAGGCCGCGGACGACGACCCCGCCAACGACGTGGTCTGGACGGGCAGCGTGAACCTCATCGACCAGCCCAGCGACAACGGCATCCACGCCAAGGACAACGCGATCCTCATCGCCGACCAGGCGGTGGCCCGCGCCTACACGCTGGAGTTCAACGAGATGTGGGGTTCCGCGGGCATGACGCCCAACAGCGCCACCAGCTACTTCGGCGAGAACAAGACCAACAACACGCCGCACTACTTCCTGGTGGGCGGCACGCCGGTGGAGATCTGGTTCAGCCACGGCGACAACGTCAGCCAGCGCATCGTCAACTACCTGGGCACGGCCGACCACTCGGTCTACTTCTGCATTTTCTCTTTCTCGCGCAATGAAATCGGCTACGGCATGCGCGACGCCCACGAGCGTGGCGCCGTGGTGCGCGGCGTCTTCGACACCCAGGGCGACGAGTTCAGCGAGTGGACCACCCTGCAGGCCTTCGGCGCGGACATCTTCGTCACGGGCGGCTCGGGCGTGCTGCACCATAAGTACATGGTGCTGGACTCCGAGCAGCCGGAAAGCGACCCCGTGGTGATCGCCGGCAGCTACAACTGGTCCAACAGCGCCGAAGACGGCAACAACGAGAACACCGTCGTGATGCACAGCGCGGCCATCGCCAACCAGTACCTGCAGGAGTTCGCGGCGCGCTACCACGAGGCGGGCGGCACGGCGGACTTCAGCGACCTGGCCGAGCCCAGCCTGCGCCCGCAGGCCGTGCGCATCGCCGGCGCGCACCCCAATCCCTTCAATCCGGCCACCACGCTGGAAGTCGTGCTGCCCGAAGCCGGTCCGCTGACGCTGAGTGTGTACGACTTGGCCGGACGCCTGGTGGCGCGTCAGCAGCTGGACTGGGCGCCTGCCGGCTTGTCCACCCGGCGGCTGGACCTGGGCGGACATGCCAGCGGCCTCTACGTGGTCACCGCCGAGCACGCCCGGGGAGCGGACAGCGCCAAGCTTCTGTTGGTGAAGTAGCCCATCGCCACAGCCTGATCTTTGAGCCCCCGACCCCGCGGTCGGGGGCTTTTCATGGGCGGGGCCTGCGGGGTTGACTGGACTTCAACCCATTCTCACGTCAACACAGCTGGAGCCTTCGTCGCAATCCCGGCCGGCCCTGTTGCGAACGTCAAGCGCACGGATGCCTGGGGAAATTCTCCCACCTGGAACCCCTGCTTTCCGGGGAACCTGAACATATCAGCTTTCCGTTTGGAAGCGGCGCCCCCGGAAACTCCCTTCTAGGGGCGGGCGGGGGGGTTAGTGGGAGGGCGCGTGTGTTCATTATTTGAAATTCCCCTTGAACCTGCTGCCACACCTGAGGAACCGTTCAGCCATCTTGTCGCCTTGACATGAAAGCCCGAAACCATGTGCAATTCAAACTTCACGCCCATACAACTCCCCTGTGAACCAGTTCAACCATTTGATCTCAGCTCGACGAGATAACGCATTGACTGTCATCTGACTTCACTGTGCCGATCGCCAGCGCGGAAGAACTCAAAGCAGTGGCACAGGGTTTGCTCCGTACAATCTGAAGCGCCTATCCTTGTACCCACGCCAGCAAGGGACACTCTCATGAAGCCTTCCCATGCCTGCTTGTTCGCGGCTTTGTGTTGGCCGGCATTCGCCTCCGCTCAGGAGCTGCCCCTGGCCTGGCCCGACCGGCCGGCGGGCACCGTGCTGTACGTCGCGCCCACCGCAGCCTTCAACGGGGCCACCTTGCCCATGGGGGACGATCACCTGCTGCTGGCGTGGAGCGACATGCGGGATGGCCGCGGGCGGTTGATGCTGCAATCCTATTCCCTCGACCACCCGGCCGCCGGCGGCGAGTGGACCACGGAGGTGGATGGGCTGGGCACGGTGCGGGCGCTGGCCCACGAGCCCTCCGTCCTCACGCCCTTCATGCCCATCCTGACCGCCGACGGCCAGGGCGGCGCCTACGTCCTGTGGCACGAGATGCTGACGGAGGGGTGGGGCGAGCTGCGCCTGCAGCGGGTGAGCGCCGCAGGGCAGTTCCTCTGGCCGGAGGATCGGCTGGTGGCGCCTGCCGTGCCCGTCCCCGAGAACGACTGCCGCGACGCCGCGGAGCGTTGCCGCACGTGGACCGACGACCTGCGCTGGATGGTGGCCGACGACCAGGGCGTCTGGGTGACGTGGGTGGATCTGGACCGTCGGCGCTGGACCCTGCGCCTGGGGACGGATGGACAGGTCGCCCCGGGATTTCCGCCAACGGGTGTGGAATTGACTCCCGGGGATCTGAGTCGCCAGTTCCACAGCCGGGGCACGACGCTGTTGTACGCCTGGCAGGAAGGCAACCCGCCCGCGGTGCGCGGCAGGGTCCAGGGCCTGTTGCCCGACGGCAGCCCGCTCTTTCCCGCTGGGGCCTTGGCCCTGACGCCGGATGGCGCTTCCGTGAACGAATTCACCCTGCGGCCGGCGGGCGCCGGGAACTGGCTGGCGGCCTGGCTGGACGACAACCAGTTGCGCGTCCAGCTCTTCGACGCCGCCCTGCACGCCCAGTGGGCGGCCGGAGGCATTGTGGCGGGCACCGGAGCCAACAACTTCCACCTGCTCACCGGTCTGGAAACCGGCCCGCCCTGGTTCGTGGTCTTCCAGCAGAACACCGGCTGGCTGGCGCAGCGCCTCGCTGCCGACGGCGCCCTGGTCTGGCCGCAGCCCGCGGCCTTGGCCGTGTTGCCCGGCGAAGAGCAAGGCTGGATGGCGGGCGCCTCCCAGGACGAACAGGGCCTCGTGTACCGGCACTCGGAAGGACAGCTGGACTATCTCCAGCGCCTATCTGCGGATGGCACCCAGCTCTGGTCCCCCGCGCTGGCGCAACTGGAGAGCACCCCAGGCAGCGGCTTCGTGCACGACATGGGCAGCACGCCCAACGGCGAGGTGTGGATCTGCTGGCGGGAACTGGGGGAGGAAGGGGAGCGCGTGCTGCTGCGCCGCCGCGACCTGTCCGGCGCCGAGTTGTTGACGCCCGCGGACGGCCTGGCCCTGGATTTGGGGCCGGTGGCCGAGTCCTGCCTGTCTCCATTGGTGGAAGATGATTCCATTCTGGTGCCCTGGGTGGCGAACAGCCGGGTTTACCTGCTATCCGTCGATCCCGTCTCCGGCGCGCCGGCATGGGGCTGTCTGGAACGCCCGCTGGGATACCACGAACACTGGAAAAGCCCCCCGGTGGCCCCCACGGAGGCTGGCCTTTGGCTGGGCACGGTCACATACCAACAGGAACCGCCCCAATCCCTGCTCTTCCTGCAGCGCACGGACCTCCAGGGTCAGTTGACCCTGCCCTCCACCGTGGTCTTCCCCACCCTGCCGGACACGCTGGACGTGTTCAACTGGAGACTGGCGACGCTGGGCGAGGACGTCGTGGCGGCCGCGCACAGCTGGACCTCGTCGGGATCCCAGATCCGCCTGCAACGCATGGACAGTGCGGGCAACCGGCTCTGGGGCGACGCGGGGGTTCTGCTGCCCACCGGCGGTTCCTCCATTTCCCTCGACTTCGGCATGGTCGCCGGTCCGTCCGGCGTGTTGGTGGTGTGGTCCACCGGGGGCGCCAGCCCGTCCATCTATCTGCAGAAGCTGGACGGGAACGGGGTGCCGCAGTTCTCCGACCACAACGGCCTCGGTCGCCGGTTGGATCTGCCGTTGGCGCCCTGGTCGGGTTCGCGGTTCTCCGAGCTTTCCGACGGCGGCCTGTTGATCAGCAGCCCGGTCAGCCAGGTCCTGCACCTGCTGCGACTGGACCCGGCCGGCGAGGAACTGGGCGGGGTGGAGCTTCCCGGGCACCTGACCCCGGGCACGGCCACGCTGGATGCCGCAGGGCGCTTGTGGTACGCCCACGAGATTCGAGTGGAGCAAGCGGATTCCCTGCAGGTGGTGCGCGTGGATGCCGGCGGTGGGGAGTCCGGCCGTTGGACCTGGCCGCTGGATGGGAATCTGCTGCTGGACGCGGCGGCGTTCGTGTTCACCGGCACGCAGACGGCCCTGGTGGCGGTCTCCGGCGAGTACAGCGACGAGCTGGGTCCGCAAGCCGCGGCTTACCTGCTGGACGAGGATGGAAGCATCGGGACCCTCTTCGACGCGCCGATCCATCCGGTGCCCTACGTGGCGGGACAGCCCCGGCTCGTGGCCGCCCCCGCCGGAGACGTGCTGCTGCAGTGGCGCGACCTCCGGGGGAGCGCGCAGGGTTACGGCTACCAGACCCGTCTGGCCCGCCTGGATGTGCTGGACCCGGGAACTCCGGTTTCGCCGACCACGCGCCCCGCCCGCCTGCAAGTGGCCTCCGTGCACCCCAACCCCTTCAACCCGGTCACCCAGGTGGAAATCATGCTGCCGGAAGCCGGAGCGCTCACGCTCACCGTCTATGACCTGGCGGGTCGGCGCGTGTACGGGCCGGAGACCGCCTGGGCCCCGGCCGGACTCTCGCGCCAGCGGCTGGATCTGACGGGCCACGCCAGCGGCCTCTACGTGCTGAGCGCCGAGCACGCGCAGGATCGGGTCAGCCGCAAATTGTTGCTGGTGAAGTAGCGACCCTGACAACCATGAATCATCAAACCCCGTTGGCGTCCGCGTCAGCGGGGTTTTGCACGAAAAATCAGCGTCCGCGTGAACCACTCTTCAAAAAGCTCAAGATTCGCCAGCTTGCCTGCCGATACACAAGCAATCCAACAAGACAGGACCCCATTGTCGGTGGTCTTGACACAAGCTGAACAGACTGGGAGGACCCATGCGCTTCAATGATCTGAAATGGCTGAAGAGCGGGATGCTTGCGCTGCTGGTGGCGGGCGGCACCCTGGGCTTTGTCTCCTGCTCCGACGACGAGGAAGAGGACAACAACACCTCCTACGATCCGGAGTACGTCAGCGGCTCCACCAATGCCGCCGGCTTGGCGGCCCTGGATCTGGAGAACTACAACGTGGCCGTCACGGTGCTGAACGAGGCCAACCTGCCCGTCACCGGCGCCACCGTGGACGTCTTCCAGGGCGAGAGCTTCGCGCTGCTGTGGGTGGAATTGATGGGCTACTACCCGGTCTTCCAGGTGCTGGAGCTGGGCACGCAGGAACTCTACACCATCAACCTGACGCTGATCGAGTCGGGCGGCTTCTTCCAGACCTTCGAGGCGGATCCGGCCCACATCACCCAGCTCTTCGCTGACGGCTCCGTAACGCCGCATTGCTTCGAGGGCACGCTGAGAGACCTCTACATCGCGGCGAACACCACGCTAGGCGCCTATTGGGCCGTGCGTGTGTACGGCGAGGCCGCGGCGCTGGGCGATCCCGGCATCGTCAACCTGGGCATGTTCTCGGAGGGTCTCAACGAAGCCTACTTCGAGCAGCTGATGTTCGGTGCGGCCAGCATCTACGAGGGCGACGTCGTCCAGTACTGCTTCTACACGATCCATGCGGGCGGCCAGGACTACTACCTGCCCTACATCCAAATCGGCGACGTGATCTCCCAGCAGGAAACCGAGTACGACTACAAGTTCATCCTGACCTGGGGCGAGGCGCCCAGCGACCTGGACTCGCACCTCTACACGCCGACCATCGAAGGCAGCGCCTACCACGTGTATTACGCCAGCCGCGGATCCGGCGAAAGCGCCCCCTACGCCTGGCTGGACGTGGACGACGTGACCTCCTGGGGCCCGGAAGCCACCACCATCGAGACCCTCTACCCGGGCACCTACACCTTCGCGGTGTATGACTGGTCGGGCAACGGCCTGCTCTCCACCTCCGGCGCCCACGTGGAGGTCTTCAACGGCCGCACGCGGCAGGGCGGCTACGACGTGCCCGCCACCGGCGGCGACCAGCCGCATTGGTGGTGGACCGTGGGCACCGTGGACGGCACCACGGGCGAGTTCACGCTGGTGAACACGCTGACCGCGGGCAGCCCGGCAGGCGCCCCGGCCAACGAAGTGATGCCCAGCAAGTAAGCCGGCCGCATCCGTGAGACAACAAAGGCCCCGGCAACCGCCGGGGCCTTTTCATGCGGTGTCTGGCACGGTGCCTGACACCACGGGGGTGATTCGTCCACTGCGCCGGACAGGTGTCAGGGCTTGCGCACGCCCAGCAGGCTGAGAATCATCCGCACCATCTCCTCTTCGCTCACCTGCACGTTGTTGATCACCAGATGGAACCAACGCAGTGTCTGGCACGGTGCCTGACACCACTTGGGCGATTTGTCCACCGCGCCGGACAGGGCTCAGGGCTTGCGCACCCCTAGCAGGCTGAGGATCATCCGCACCATCTCTTCCTCGCTCACCAGCGCGTTGTTGATCACCAGATGGAAACTGGTCACGTCCTCCGGCGAGGTGCCGAAGTAGCGCTGGAGGAACTCCCCGCGCTCCCGGTCCTTGAGGCGGGTCAGCGTGCGCGACTCCGTCTCCGTCAGGTTGTTGAGCCGGGCGTGCTCGGCCACGCGCCACTCGAAGGGCGCCATCACCCGCACATGCAGGCCGCCCAGGATGTCCCGCGTGACCATGTGCGAGGCCCGCCCCACGAACACGGCGCGACCCGAGAGGGCCAGGTTGCGCATGGCGTTGGCCCAACGGTTGAAGATGGAGAGATCCGAAGGCGCCGCGCCGAAGGTGCTGTTCAGGTACTCCTCGAACTCCAGGTTGCGGCGCTGCACGTGCTCCTCGAAAAAGCGCCGGTTGAGTTCCGGGTCGCCGTCGATGTAATCAAACACCCGGCGGTCGTAGACGGCCCACTGCTCCTCCTCCATCTTGCCCGGGTTGAGGGCCGCCAGCAGCGCCAGACCCAGGCGGAATCCCGAGCAGCCGAATTCCCGCGAAATGGTGATGAAGGGCTGGGCGCGCGTGGGCTGGGGCTGCTGCAGTTTGCGGCGCAATTCGAACAGATGAGCCTGGCGCTGCACCAGCTTGTCGATGGTCGTGGCCTTGTCCGACATGCGGTCCTCCTGTGGATGACGCGGGCAGCTTAGCAATCCAGCTGTGGCTCGTGGAGGACGAACGGGCCGTTCGACCGGCAGACGTCGCAGTCGCCGCAGGGCGCCCCCGGCTCGGCGCCGAAAAAGCGGTGCAGGAAGCGGTGGCGGCACTCCGCGGCCCCCACGTAGCGCACCAGATCGTGCAGGCGGGTCAGGTCGCCGCGCTTCTTGGCCGCGGCGCGCTCCTCGTCCGCCAGCGGTTCGGGCAGACGCTCCCGCAGCACCTGGACGGCGCCGCGCTCGAGGTCGCCCTCCAGCACGCCGTGCCGCTCCAGCAGGCTCAGCGCCGTCTCCAGCCGGAAGTCGAAGCGGCTCTTGAAGACCAGCTCTTCGCGCAGGAAATCCAGCCCGCCCGCCTGCACCTCGCCGGGGCGGTCGCGCAGCAGCGTCAACAGCCGCTCCAGGAAACCCGGGGCGGGATTGGCCCAGTCCACGAACTGCATCTGGATCAACAGGTCCTGCTGGTCGTAAAGCAGCACGCAGTCCGCCGGCCGACCGTCCCGCCCGGCGCGGCCGATCTCCTGGGCATAGGCCTCCAGCGAACCCGGCACCTCGGCGTGGGCGATCAGGCGGATCTGCGCCTTGTCCACCCCCAGGCCGAAGGCGTTGGTGGCCAGCACGCGGGCCTGCGGATCGCCCATGAAGGCCTCCTGCACGGCACGGCGGCGCTGGCGAGGCAGCTGGCCGTGGTAGACCAGGTGCGGCAGGCCGGCCTTCTCCAGCAGCGGGGACAATTCCTCCAGGCTGCGGATCAGCGCGAAATAGACGATGGCCGAGCCCTCTGTCTCACGCAGCAGGCGGATCAGCCACTCGGCCTTCTCCTTCACGCCGTGCACGTCCTGGACGGCCAGCCGCAGGTTGGGCCGCTCCACGCCGTCGTGGAAGAGCCGGATCTCGGCGGGTCGCAGGCCCAGCTGCCGGACGATGTCCTCCTGCACGCGGGGCGTGGCCGTGGCCGTCAGCGCCAGGGTGACCGGGTCCTTCAGCAGCTGCCGGAATTCAGCCAGACGCGTGTAGTCCGGCCGGAAGTCGTGGCCCCACTCGCTGATGCAGTGGGCCTCGTCCACGGCCAGGAACTCCACAGGCCGCGCGGCCAGGGCCTGCCGGAAGGCGGGTTTGCGGAAGCGCTCGGGCGAAACGTGCAGCAGCCGGTGGCGGCCCTGGGCCAGCGCGCTCAGGATCCGCCCGCGTTCCGCGCCGGACTGGCTGGAGTTGAGGGTCACCGCGTCCAGGCCCCGGGCGCGCAGGGCGTCGGTCTGGTCCTTCATCAGCGCGATCAGGGGCGAGACCACCACCGTCAGACCAGGCCGGGCCAGGGCCGGCAACTGGTAGCACAGACTCTTGCCCTGGCCCGTGGGCATCACCACCAGGGCGTTGCCGCCGGCCAGCACGTGATCCACCACGGCCTCCTGCTGCCCGCGGAAGGACGGATGGCCGAAGTGTCGGTGCAGCAGCTCGCGCGCCTCCAGGCTCACGCGGGCCCGTCCCCGCCGCCGGCGGCCGCGGTCCGCGGAAACTCCCCGCGCGCCTCCAGGGCCCGGGCGAGTTGCTCCAGGCGCCGATCCTGCTCGCGCAGCACCTGGTTCAGCTGCTCCGTCAGTCGCTCCAGGTGCGCCAGTTTCTCCTCCACCCGCCGCAGTCGCTGCTCCACGTCGTCCTCCTTCCCTGTCCCGCGGGATGCCGCCCCGCTGCCCTACCTTCCTACCGCGACCGGCCGGCAGGATCCTTCGGCGCGCCAATCAGGGAGTCCCCCATGACCCAGGCCCGCCAGGGCATCTTCTTCGCCACGGGCGCCTACCTGCTCTGGGGCTTCTTCCCCATCTACTGGAAGGCCCTGGGACAGGTGCCGGCGGGCGAGGTCCTGGCCCACCGCATCCTCTGGTCCTGCCTGTTCCTGGCGGGATTCCTGCTCACCCGGACCCGCCGTGCCCATGTCCTGGCCGCGCTGCGCAACCGGCGCGCCCGCTTGGGCATCGCCGCCGCGGCCCTGCTCATCAGCGTCAACTGGCTGACCTACATCTGGGCGGTGAACTCCGGCCACGTGCTGGAGAGCAGCCTGGGCTACTTCATCAACCCGCTGTTCAGCGTGCTGCTGGGCGTGCTGGTGCTGCGTGAGCGCCTGCGCCCCCTGCAGTGGATTCCCCTGGCCCTGGCCGCGCTGGGCGTGCTGCTGTTGACCCTGGCCCAGGGACGCCTGCCCTGGATCGCGCTCACCCTGGCCGTGTCCTTCAGCCTCTACGGCCTGGTGAAGAAGACCACGGCCCTGGGCTCGCTCACCGGCCAGGCATTGGAGACGGCCCTGCTCTTCCTGCCCGCGCTGGGCTGGATCCTGCTGCAGACGCCCTCCGCCCCGCCGCGGCCGGCTCCGATCTGGATCCTGCTGGTCTGCGCGGGTCCGGTCACCGCCGTGCCCCTGCTGCTCTTTGCCGCCGGAGCCCGGCGCATCCCGCTCTGGCAGACGGGCCTGCTCCAGTACCTGGCCCCCAGCCTGCAGTTCATGCTGGGCGTCTGGCTCTATCACGAAGAGCTGGGTCCGGGACGTCTGCCGGGCTTCCTGCTGGTCTGGAGCGGGTTGGCGCTCTTCGCCGCCGAGAGCCTCTGGCGCGCGCGGCTGCGTGCCCCACTTCCCGCCGACTCCTAGCGTCGCGCCTGCCACCCCCGCTCGCGCAGCAGGCCCTTGAGCTGGGGCAGGGCGCGGAGGGCGGCCTCGCGGCCCGCCTGCCGGCCGGCCTGCACGTCGTCGAAGGCGTGGAAGTCCAACCCGGTCAGGTCCGGCCGGATCACCAGGTCGGCCAGGGCCCGACGCTGCTCGACGTTCTGCTTCTGGATGATGAAGTAGCTCTGGCGCAGCACGTCCACGGGGCCCTTGATCTCGCGCTCCAGCAGCGGATGCGAGACATCCACGGCCACGACGATGGCGGCGCCGGCCTCCCGGGCGCTGAGCACGGGCACCTCGTCCGTCAGGCCGCCGTCCACCAGCAGCCGGCCCTCCCAGACAATCGGTTCGAACAGCCCCGGCACGGTGGCGGAGGCCAGCATGGCCTCCAGCAGCGGACCCCGGCGCAGCATCACACGCTCGCCGCTGGCCAGGTCCGTGGCCACGCAGATCAGCGGCAGCGGACAGTCCTCCAGCCGCTGCACGAGGAGCAGGGGCGCCAGCTGCCGCCGCACTTTGTTCCACTCCAGCAGGCCCAGTCCGGCCCACTGCAGGTCGCCGATCCGCCACAGGTTCATGCCCTCGGCCCGGTTGGCGATCTCCGCCGGCGAGAGACCCGCGCAGTAGAGCCCGCCCATGATGCTGCCAATGGACGTGCCCAGCACCAAGTCCGGCCGCAGACCCTCCTCCTCCAGCACCTCCAGCACGCCCAGATGGGCGTAGCCCAGGGCCGCGCCGCCCCCGAGCGCCAGGGCGAAGCGGGGCGGCGGCGGGGCCGCGCCGGCGCACACTACCCAGACCAGCAGCAGCCAGGCGCTCAGGCGGGTCTTCATGGCGCGACCTCCGTCAGGCGCACGCACCAGGCGGAGTGCTTGCGCACGTTGAACACGCCGCGGTCGAGAATCCAGTACTGGCCCTTGATGGCCAGCAGGCGGCCCTCCACGGCCTCCTCCTTCTCCAGGTTGCGGCTGAGGACCTTGCTGGGCCACTCCAGCGCCGGATAGGTGAAGCGCCAGGGCTCGCGCTCGGGCAGCACCTCGCAGGGGAAACGGTCCCCCAGCAGGTCCAGCACCCGCCGGCGCTCCGCCGCCAGGTCCACCTCGGGCACCTCGTGGCGCAGCATCTTCTGCCAGTGGGTCTTGTCCGCCAGATGGCCGGCCAGGAACTGCTCCACCCGCCCGACGGAGAGCCGGTCGGGCAGGCGCAGCACGGGCAGCGCCAGACTGGCCCCTTGGTCCATCCAGCGCGTGGGCACCTGGCTCTCCCGCGTGATGCCAACCTTCAACCCGCTGCTCACGGCCAGGTAGAGGATGTGCGGCCTGAAGCAGTGGGTCTGGCCCCAGTCCGGATCCCGGCAGGGGTTGGCCTCCTGATGGAAGTGGCAGAGCTCCGGCTTGACGATGCAGATGTCGTTCTGCGGCAGACGGGCGAAGCAGGGATAACAGGAACCCTCGCCGTAGGGCTTGGCCGTGGGGCTGCCGCAGTGGATGCAGCGCAGCCCGCCGTCCCGGGACAAGCGCAGGCGTCTCCCCAGCAGCGGATTCAGGTCCAGCCCCGGCCCGCCGAAGGCGTCGCGCAACCGGTAGCGCACCGGATCCGCGACGGCCGTGTCCATCTTGGTCAAGGTTCCCCGCCACATCTGCCCTCCTGAAGCTGCCGTCCGACTCCTGCCAAGATACCACCCCGGACACCGTGCGGGGCCATTTGGCAGGTCACCCAAATTCAAGTTCTGACTGGAAATAGACGATGTAGACAACAGCTTCGCCCCCCCGACGGCACTTCAAACGACCCGCCCGCGCGGGTCCCCGCGGCGGAGTATCCGGCATGCCTGACCCAATGGAACGCGAATCGATGAACCCCCTGGATGACCTCGGCCCCCGGCTTGTGGGGGACGAACCCGATTCCGCCCTGTTCACGCTGGACGCCGCCGGCCGGGTGAGCAGCTGGGGCCGCCAGGCCGTCGGACTGACCGGGCATGGCGAGGCCGAGATGCTCGGCCAACCCTTTTCCCACCTCTCCGTGGCCACCACCCTGGAATCCTCCCTGCACGCCGACTCCCTGCACCTGGCCGCGCAGGAGAACGGACTGGAGCAGGAGGAGCTGTGGGTGCGCTCCGACGGCAGCACCTTCTGGGTTTCGGTCTTCCTCTCGCCGCTTCACGACTCGGCGGGCAAGCCGGAGGGCTTCGCCGTGCTGGTCCGCAGCCTGCACGGGCCGCGTCAGCGCGAGGCGGCCCTGCTGACCCGCGAGGTGCTCTTCCAGTCCGCCCTGGAGCGCACGCCCGTCTGCCTGCTGGTCACCGACGACAGCGGTGCGCTGGTGCAATCCAACCCGGCCCTCGCGGCCCTGCTGGGTTACACGCCGGCGGAACTGGCCGGGGCGCCGGCCAGCCTGGTCTTCCCCGCCGCGGGCCAACCGTCCGTCCAGGGGCATTTCGAGCGTGTGTCACGGGAGGGTCGGGCGGAGGGTCCGCTCCAGCTGCGCACCAAGAGCGGCGAAACCGTCCGCGTGCAGGCGCATTCCGTGGAACTGCCCGGACACCGTTTCCTCTCGACCCTGCAGGACTGCACGGCCCGTCACCTGACGGAGGAGTGGCTGCGCACCCAGGAGGCCAAGCAGCGCGGATTCCTGGAGAAGGCGCCCCTGGCCATGTTCGTGGTGGACGACCAGGGCCGGCTCGTGGAGACCAACGCCGCGGCCCAGGAACTGCTGGGGTACCCGGCCGCCGAATTCGCCGCCATGACCGTCGAGGACCTCGTGCCCCCCGACCAGCGCCCGGGCGCGCGGGGAGGCTTCTCGTCCCTGGCCGAAACCGGACTGCGCCACGCGGACATCCAGCTGCAACGCCGGGATGGACAGGTGATCTGGGTGACCCTGCACGCCTTTCGGATTGCGCCCGACCTGTTCATGGGATTCTGCCAGGACATCACGGCCAGCCGACAGGCCGAGGAGCGGCTGCAGAAGCAGGAAGCCCAGTACCGGGCCGTGGTGGAGACCTCCGCCGACGGGTTCTGGCTCTGCGACCTGGCGGGGCGCATCCTCGAGGTCAACGACACCTACGTGCGCCGCTCCGGGTACTCGCGGGCCGAACTGCTGGGCATGCGCATCGAGGATCTCGAGGCCCTGGACCCGCCCGAGCGGATCCGCCAGCGCATTGCCGAGGCGGTGGACACGGGCAGCCTGCTCTTCGAAGCGGGGCATCGGGACCGCCACGGCGTCATCTGGCCCGTCGAGGTGACCTGCAGCCACTGGTCCAGCGCCGAGGATCGCCTGTTCATCTTCCTGCGCGACATCACGCGCCGCAAGCACAGCGACGCGGTCCTCCGGGCCCGGCTGCGCATCTCCGAGCAAGCCGGGCACCTGCCCGTGGACGATCTGATGCAGGTGGCCCTCAACGAGGCCGAGGCCCTCACGGGCAGCAGCATCGGCTTCTTCCACTTCGTGGACGAGGACCAGGAGCATCTCACCCTGACGGCCTGGTCCAGCAACACCCTGCTCAACATGTGCTCGGCCCAGGGCAAGGGCGACCACTACCCCATCAGCCAGGCCGGCGTCTGGGTGGATTGCGTGCACGCCCGCCAGCCCATCGTGCACAACGACTACGCCAGCCTGGCCCATCGCAAGGGCATGCCCCAAGGCCACGCCCCGGTGCACCGGGAGCTGACCGTGCCCATCGTCCGGGAGGGTCTGGTGACCGCCGTCATCGGCGTGGGCAACAAACCCGCGGACTACGACGACGAGGACGTCCGGCTGGTCCAGGAGCTGGCGGGCCTGGCTGCGGACATCGTGGCCCGCAAGCGGGCGGAGTCCCAGCTGGACCAGAGCCGGGCGAGCTACCAGCACATCGTGGAATCCGCCAACGAGGGCATCTGGTCCCTGGACGACCAGCACCGCACGGTCTTCCTCAATCCCGCCATGTGCCGCATGCTGGGCTATCACGAGGCCGAACTGGTCGGCCGGCCCGCCGACTTCCTGATCCACGAGGAGGACCTGCCCGCGTATCACGGCCGCACCGAAGAGCGCAGGGCCGGACGGGGGGGGTCCTATGAAATCCGCCTCAAACCCAAGCACGGCGCGACCTGCATCTGCAAGGTGGAGGCCACGGCCCTGTTGCATCCGGACGGGCGCTACAAGGGCTCCTTCGGCCTGTTCACCGACATCACGGCCATCCGCCAGGCGGAACGCGCGCTGCAGGAGAGCGAGCGCTTCGCCCACGGCGTGCTCAATTCCCTCTCGGCGCACATCGCCGTGCTGGACCAGGCGGGTGTCATCCTGGAGGTCAACGACGCCTGGCGGAACTTCGCCCGCGACAACGGCGGCCTGGACCACACCAGCCTGCTGGTGGGCGCGAACTATCTGGACGTCTGCCTCCAGGCCTGCGGCGATGAGACCCAGCCCCAGGCCCGGCTGGCCTTCGAAGGCATCCAGGACGTGATCCACGGACGGGCGGCCTCCTTCGAACTGGAGTACGGCTGCAACGCCCCCGGCCAGGAGCGCTGGTTCCTGTTGCGCGTGCTGCCGCTGCAAGGCTCCCATGGCTCCGTGGTCGTGGCGCACGAGAACATCACCGAGCGGCGGCGCCTGGAAGAGGTACAGGCCTTTCTGGCCCAGAGTTCGGGCTCCGATGGCGTCGACTTCTTCCGCTCCCTGGCGAGCTTCCTGGCCGACAAGCTGTCCGTCGACCACGTCAGCATCGATCAGCTGGATCCCGACGGCCGGACGGCGCACACGCTCGCCGCCTGGGGCGACGGCGCTCTCCAGGAGGGATTCTCCTACGAATTGCGGGACACGCTGTGCGAGCAGGTGGTGCGGGATTCCCTGCTCTGCCTGCCCTCCGGCGTGGCGGCCCATTGTCCCGGGAACGCCCACCTCTGCTCGCTGGGCGCCGAGAGTTATCTGGGCATCGCGCTGACCGGGCACAGCCAGACCCCCAGCGGTCTCATCGTGCTGGTCGGCCGCCGCCCGCTGACCAATCCCCGCTCCGCCGAGGCCGTGCTGCGCCTGGTGGCCGTGCGGGCGGCGGCGGAACTGGAGCGGCTGGAGGCCGAGGCGGCGCTGCGGCAGCGCGAGCGCCTGTTGAATGACGCCCAGCGGTTGAGCAAGGTGGGCGGCTGGGAGTGGGACCTGATCCAGGGGACGATGTCCTGGACGGAGGAGACCTTCCGCATCCACGAGCAGGAACCCGTCCAGCCCTGCCGCCAGGTCGACCAGCTGGTGTCGGTCAGTCTCAGCTGCTACCGGCCGGAGGACCGGCCCATCGTGCGCGAGGCCTTCGAGCGCTGCGCTCGCACAGGCGAGGCCTACGACCTCGAGCTGCCCTTCACGTCGACCCGCGGCACGCCCAAGTGGGTCCGGACGACGGCCGAGGCGGTCTGGCGGGACGGCCGAATCGTCAAGGTCGTGGGCAACCTGGCCGACGTCACCGAGCGCCGCAAGGCCGAGGAGAGCTACCAGACCCTGTTCCGCGAGATGCTGGACGGCTTCGCCCTGCACGAGATCATCCTGGACGGGGCGGGTCGCCCCATCGATTATCGCTTCCTGGCCATCAATCCGGCCTTCGAGCGGATGACCGGCCTGCAGGCGGAGGCCATCGTGGGGCGCACGGCCCAGGAGACGCTGCCCGGCGTGGAAGCCAGCTGGATCGAGGTCTACGGCCGCGTGGCGCTCACCGGCGTGCCCGAGTACTTCGAGAACTACAGCGCCGACCTGGGCAAGCACTTCGAGGTGATGGCCTACCGGCCCGCGCCGGGCCAGTTCGCCTGTGTCTTCGCCGACATCACCCAGCGCTGGCAGAGCGGCCTGGCCCTCCAGCGCCGCATGGAACTGCTGGCCCTGATCGCGGAGACCTCGGCGCGCTTCCTGGCGCTGCCTCTCGAGCAATTGGATGACGCCGTCCAGGAGACCCTCGGCGCCGTGGCCGGAAAACTGGGAGTGGATCGGAGCTACGTCTTCCAGCTGGACTCCAGCGGAGCGGCCTACACCTGCACGCAGGAGTGGTGCGATGCGGGGATCGAACCCCGCTTCAGCCATTTGCAGCGGATCCCGCGCGCCGGCTCGCTTCATTGGGACGAGGCCCTGACGCGCGGCGAGTCCGTGCTGGTGACGGACCTGGAGGAGCTGCCGCGCGCGGACCTTGTGGAACGCATCTGGGCCTCCCTGGCGGGCACCCGCTCCCTGTTGATGCTGCCGCTCTCCTGGCAGGGCGAGCTGCGCGGCTTCGTGAGTTTCGACACCCTCCACGCGGTGCGGGAGTGGTCGGCTGAGGAACAGCACGTGCTAAGCGCGGTCGCCAACCTGATCTCCTCGGCCCTGGAGCGCCGTCAGCGCGAACGAGCCTTGCTGGAGAGCAGCGAGCGCCTGAACCAGGCGCTGGAGGCCGCCGAGTTGGGCTCCTGGTCGCTGGACCTGGCGACAAAGGAGCTTCGCCTGGATCCCCGCGCCAGCCACCATTTGGGACTGTCCCACAACTGCTACAGCCAGGAGGATTTCCTCGAGCGCGTTCATCCCGCGGACCGGGACAAAGTCCAGTCCACCCTCTCCCGGATGGTCGCCGAGTGCGACGACCGCAGCCATTCGCTGGAGTTCCGCATCTGCCTGGACGAACTGCGCGTGCACTGGCTGGCCACCTATTCCCAGGTGATTCGTGCGGGCAACGCGCCGGCCGGCCGGCCGGTGCGGATCGTGGGCATGGTGCAGAACATCTCGGCCCGCGTGCAGGCCGAGCAGGCCCTCAAGCGCAGCGAAGTCCGCTACCGTAACCTGGTGGAGACCACCTACGACTGGATCTGGGAAGTGGACGCCCAGGGCATCTACACCTACGTCAGCCCCAAGTCGCTGGACATCCTCGGCCGCCACGCCGAGGAGGTCGTCGGGCACACGCCTTACGACTTCATGGAACCCGCGGAGTCCGCCCGCGTGCAGGCGGAGTTCCAGGCCATCATCCAGCAGCGAAGGTCCTTCAGCGGGCTGATCAACACGGCCATTCATCGCGATGGCCACCGGGTGGTGCTGGAGTCCAGCGGCATGCCCATCCTGACCCAGGACGGACTGCTGCTGGGATATCGCGGAGTGGATCGGGACGTGACGGCACGCGCCGAGGCGGAACGCCGCACGGCCATGCAGGCCACCGTGAGCCAAGTGCTGGCCGAGACGGCCGTCCTCGAGGAGACAGCGCGACGCATCCTGGAGACCATTTGCCTGGCCGAGGAATTCGAGTTCGGCGCGCTCTGGAGCCTGGACCGCCTCTCCGACCGGCTCATCCCCCTGGCCGTGTGGAGCAGCCCTGACGGCGGCGCGGCCGGGCTGGCGGAGCAGACCGGGGACATGAGCCTGGCAAAGGGCGCGGACCTGCCCGGTCAGGTCTGGGGCGCGGGGGAACCCCTGGCGCTGAACGAGGAGGCCCTGCGGGCCGCATGCACGCGCAGCGCACTGTCCCTCGCCGGCCTGAACGGCGCGCTCTGCGTGCCCATCCAGCACGCGGGCGAGATCATCGGCGCGCTGGAGGTTCTCAGCCGCGCGCCGCTGGGCGCTGATCCGGTCCGCTTTGACGTGCTGATGGGCATCGGACGCCAGGTGGGCCAACACCTCGTGCGCCACCTGGCGCAAGAGGAACTGAAGCACGTGGTCACCACCAGTCCCTCGGTTTCCTACATCCTGCGGCGCACGCCCCGGGGCTTCGTGCCCACCTGGGTCAGCGAGAACATCCAGCAGGTGATCGGCTGCCAGGCCCAGGAGACCCAGGGCGATTGGTGGGAGGAGCACGTCCATCCCGACGACCTGCCGCGCGTGCGGGAGGCCAAGCACGAGATGGGTGACCGTGACCTGCAGGTGATCGAGCACCGGCTGCGCCACAAGGACGGCCACTACCTGTGGGTCCGCGACGAGAAGCGCCTGCTGCGCGACGAGTCGGGCCAGGTGAAGGAAGTGGTGGGCGTCTGGTCGGACATCACGGAGCGGGTCAAGCTCGAGGACCAGCTGCGGCAGTCCCAGAAGATGGAGGCCGTGGGCCAGCTGGCCGGCGGCGTGGCCCATGACTTCAACAACCTGCTGACGGTCATCAACGGCTACAGCGAGATGCTGCAATCCTCCCTGGCCGCGGACGACCCCAACCGCGCCCTGCTGGTGGACATCCGCGACGCCGGCGAGCGCGCGGCGGCCCTGACACGGCAGCTGCTGGCCTTCAGCCGCAAGCAGGTCCTGCAGCCGCGGCTGATCAATCTGGGCGGCGTGGTGCGCGGGCTGGAGAAAATGCTGCGCCGGCTGCTGGGCGAGGACGTGGTGCTCGCCACCATCCTGCCGCCGGGCCAGCCCAGCGTGCGCGTGGATCCCGGTCAGATCGAGCAGGTGGTGATCAACCTGTGCGTGAACGCCCGGGACGCCATGCCCCAGGGCGGACGGCTGGTCCTCGAGATCCGGCAGGTAAGTCTGACCGAGCAGGACTGCCGCCTGAAGCCCGATCACCGGCCCGGCGAGTTCGTGGTTCTCGAGGTCCAGGACTGCGGCTGCGGCATGGGCCCCGAGCTGGTCTCCCACATCTTCGAACCCTTCTTCACCACCAAGGAACAGGGCAAGGGCACGGGATTGGGCCTGGCCACGGTGCTGGGCATCATCCAACAGAGCAACGGCTTCCTCGACGTGAGCAGCCAGCCGGGCGTGGGGACCACCTTCCGCGTCTACCTGCCGCGCGCCGACGTGGACGGGGACGCGCGCCCGGGCGACGACCTGGCGTCGATCAGGCGGGGCGGCGGGGAACGGATCCTGCTGGTGGAGGACGAGGAGGCGGTGCGTGCCGTGGCCCAGCGGATCCTCAAGGGACTGGGCTACCAGGTGCAGGACTTCTCCAGCGGCGAGGCGGCGCTGGCCTGGATGCGGGACTCCCACGAGCGCGTGGACCTGCTGCTGAGCGACGTGGTGATGCCCCAACTGGGCGGCCCGGCCCTGGCGGGCAAACTGCGCGAACTGGATCCCGGCCTGCGCGTGCTCTTCATGAGCGGCTACACGGATGACTCCATGGGCCGCTACGGCCTCGACCTGGCGCGCGCACCCTTCCTCAACAAGCCCTTCGCCGCCGCGGAGTTGGCGCGCAAGGTGCGCGAGGTGCTGGACGAGCCCACGGGCTGAGCCTTCCGCTGTGCACTAGAAATTCTTCGACCCCCGGCCCGCGTCGGGGGTCGCGTCGTCCGGGCGATCCCTTTCACATGGACGGCCCCGCCGCTCATGCGAGGCCGCCAGCTTGGCGAATCCACGGCGCGAGCCTATCTTGCCCGCCGGAATGAATGGTCGTTTCTCGGGGTTGGGTGGAAGTCCCAGCCGGCGGTGACAGCCCGCGAACCTGTAGGGACACGATGGATCGTGTCCGTGCAGGCCGAGTCCGTGGAATCCGGACGCCGACGGTTAGAGCCCGGATGGGAGAGAAGCGATGTCAGACTTCTAGCAACCAGAGAACCGTCCCCGCTCCGCGGCGGCCGGTCGCTGGAGCCACGTCTGCCGTCCCCAATCCCCCCGCCCCCCAGCAACTGGAAGCGCATGAAGCCCTCGTGGTCCGCGATCGATCGTGGCTGGATGCAGCGCGCCCTGGCCCTGGCCGAGCTGGGGCGCGGCGCCGTGGCGCCCAATCCGCTGGTGGGCGCCGTGCTGGTGAAGGACGGCCGCCGACTGGCCGAGGGCTGGCACCGCCGGCTGGGCGGTCCCCACGCCGAGGCGGACTGCCTGCGCGGCCTGCCGCTCTCCGCCACCACGGGGGCCCACCTGCTGGTCAGCCTGGAACCCTGCTGCCACACCGGACGCACGCCCCCCTGCACGGAACTGATCCTGCGATCCGGCATCGCCCGGGTGACCGTGGCCATGGAGGATCCCAACCCGCGGGTGGCCGGCCAGGGCCTGGTCCGCTTGAGCGCGGCGGGCCTGAGCGTGGCCTGCGGCCTGCTCCAGGAACAGGCCCGGACCCTCAATCGCGGCTTCCTCACCCACATGCGGCTGGGCCGGCCCTGGCTGACCCTCAAGTGGGCCCAGAGCCTGGACGGCCGCATCACGGCCGAGGCCGGCCGGCCCACGACGCTTAGCGGCGCCGAGAGCCGACGGGAAACCGCCCGTCTGCGCGCCCGGCACGGCGGCATTCTCGTGGGCGTGGGTACGGTCCTGGCGGACGACCCCGGGCTGGATTTGCGCGACGAGCCGGGCGTGGCCCCCTTGCGCGTGGTGCTGGACTCCACGGCCCGCCTGCCGCTGGACTCGCAACTGGTGCGCACGGCCCGGCGGCAGCCCGTGCTGGTGGCCTGCGGCCGCGGCGCTCCCCAGCTGCGCCGGCAGCGGCTGGAAGAGGCAGGCGTGCGCGTGCTGTGTCACGGCGACGCGCTTCGTCCGCCGCTGGACTGGGTCCTGGCGCAGCTGCCCGCCCTGGGCGTGGACAGCCTGCTGGTGGAGGGCGGCGCCGCCGTCCACGCCGCGTTTCTGGGCGCGCGGCTGGCGGACGAACTGCTGATCATCACCGCGCCCTGCCTGCTGGGCCGGGGGTTGTCCCCCGTCACGGGCGCCGCGCCGGCCTTTGACCCGGCGGGTTGGCGGCTGCGTGCCCAGCAGCAGGTGGGCGTGGATTCCTGGCATTGGTGGCGACCCGCCGCCGGGGAGGCCTGAGATGTTCACGGGCATCGTGGAAGAACTGGGCCGGCTGGAGTCCATGCGCCCCGACGGCGACGGCCGCCGGCTGCGCGTGCGCTGCGCCCGGGTGCTGGAGGATCTCAAGCCCGAGGACAGCCTGCTGGTGAACGGGGTCTGTCTCACGGCGACGGATGTCCAGGCGCCCGTGGTGGAACTGCAAGCCGTGGCCGAGACCCTCTCCAAGACCACGCTGGGCGGCCTGGCGCCCGGCGCCGAGCTGCACCTGGAGCGCGCCCTGACGCTGCAGACGCGGCTGGGCGGCCACCTGGTCCAGGGCCACGTGGACTGCACGGGCCGGGTGGTCCGCCTGCGTCGCACGGCCCTGGGAGCGGAACTGGAGCTGGCCGTGCCCGCCGAGTTCCTGCGCTACCTGGCCCGCACGGGCTCCGTCAGCCTGGACGGTGTCAGCCTGACCCTGGCCCGCGAGGCCCGGCAGGAGGGCGCGGAGGCGCACTTCGGCGTGGCGTTGATCCCCTACACGCTGGCGCACACCACGCTGGGCACGCGCCGGCCCGGCGATGCGCTGAACATTGAATTCGATTGTCTGGCCAAATACCTGGAGCAGCTGCTCCGGCACGGAGGCGCCTTACCCGGCGCGGACTCCGGCCAGCGGCTGCTGGATCTCCTGCAGAGTTGAGGAACCATGAGCACGCAGTTCGATTCCATTGAGGACGCCCTGGCCGCCATCGCCCGGGGCGAGATGATCATTGTGGTGGACGACGAGGACCGCGAGAACGAGGGCGACTTCATCATGGCCGCCGACCTGGTGACCCCCGAGGCCGTCAATTTCATGGCCAAACATGGCCGCGGGATGATCTGCGTCCCGCTGACCCCCGAGCGCTGCAAGGCCCTTGAACTGGAGCTGATGACCGAGCGCAACACGGCCCTCCACACCACGGCCTTCACAGTTAGCGTGGACGCCCGGGAGGGCACCACCACGGGGATCAGCGCGGCGGACCGCGCGCACACCATCCGCCTGCTCACGGATCCCGGCACACGGCCGGAGGATCTGGCGCGGCCCGGACACGTGCACCCGCTGATCGCGGCCCGGGGCGGCGTGCTGCAGCGGGCCGGACACACGGAGGCCTCCGTCGACCTGGCCCGCCTGGCCGGCCGGGCGCCCGCCGGCCTGCTCTGCGAAATCATGAACGACGACGGCAGCATGGCCCGCGTGCCCGACCTCGTCCACGTGCGCGAGCGCTTCGGCATGAAGATGATCACCATCGAGGACTTCATCGCCTGGCGCGCCCACCAGGAGTCCCAGGTGAACGAGCGCGTGCAGGTCAAGCTGCCCACGCCCTACGGCGAGTTCCAGCTGCACCACTTCTACAGCCCCGTGGACAAGCGCGACCACCTGGCCCTGGTGCTGGGGGACATCTCCGGCGACGATCCCGTGCTGGTGCGCGTGCACAGCGAGTGTCTCACGGGCGACGTGTTCCACAGCATGCGCTGCGACTGCGGCGACCAGCTCCACGCGGCCCTGGCCCAGGTGAGTCGCGCGGGGCGGGGCGTGATCCTATACATGCGCCAGGAGGGCCGCGGCATCGGACTGGCCAACAAGCTCAAGGCCTACGCGCTGCAGGACAAGGGCGCCGACACGGTGGAGGCCAACGAGAAGCTGGGCTTCCCGGCCGACCTGCGGCACTACGGCATCGGTGCGCAGATCCTGCAGGAGCTGGGCCTGACGCGCATCCGCCTGCTGACCAACAATCCGCGCAAGATCGTCGGGTTGAAGGGCTTCGGCATCGAGGTGACGGAGCGCGTGCCCCTGCGCATGGAGCCCGGGGCCTTCAACGAGCATTACCTGCGCACCAAGCAGCAGAAGCTGGGACACATGTTGAACATGTGACCCCTGTCGGCCCGCGTCGCATCGATATCAGTGTTACAATGGCCTGCAAGAACAGGAGTGGAGCCATGAAGGAATACAACGGGCAGCTGCAGGCGGCCGGTCGCCGCTTCGCCATCGTGCTGGGCCGCTTCAACGACCTGATCGGCGGACGCCTGCTGGAGGGCGCGCTGGACTGCATCGAGCGCCACGGCGGCGACCGTGCGTCCGTCACCGTGGTGCGTGTGCCCGGCGCCTTCGAGATTCCCCTCGCCGCCGCGCTGCTGGCGGACAAGGGCCAGCTGGACGCCATCATCTGCCTGGGCGCCGTGATCCGCGGGGCCACGCCGCACTTCGATGTGATCGCCTCCGAGTCCGCCAAGGGCATCGCGCAGGTCATGCTGGAGAAGCGCCTGCCCGTGGCCAACGGCATCCTGACCACCGACACCATCGAGCAGGCCGTGGAGCGCGCCGGCACCAAGGCCGGCAACAAAGGCTGGGACGCCGCGCTCAGCGCCATCGAAATGGCCGACCTGCACAAACAGCTGGGCTGAGCCATGAACCGCGCCTGCCTGCTCGCACTCTCCGTGTCACTGGGTTTGGCCGCATCGGCCCCCGCGGCCTGGCGGCACGTGGTCGATTACACCTACGCCACAGGCCTGGTGGAGGCCCACGGCCTGCTGGCCACCTCCTCCACCCGGGGCGCCGCGCTCTTCGATCCGGCCGGCGGCACGTGGCGCCACCTCTCGCTGCCCCAGGGCTTGCTGGCCGTGAGTCTGGCGGACGTCTGCCAGGACGGCGCGGGCACGCTGTTCTGGGCGGGCCGGGACGCCAGCCTCTCTGCGCGCTCCGTGCAGGGCGAGGTAGAATCCCGCGGCTTCCTGGAGTTCCGCGAACACCCGCTCATCTCCTCCATCAACGACCTGTGGGGCGGCGACGGCGGCGTGCTGGTCTCGCACAGCATCGGTGTCACACGCTTCGAATTCCTGCCGGAGAGCGACGAGTTCCTCGTGCGCTGGAACCTCCACGACCTGGGTTCCTTCAGCAGCCAGAGCGCCGTGCTGGCCGCCGCTCCGCTGGGCTCGCGCCTGGTGGCCGTGGTCGAGGAGGGCCTTGCGGTGGGCGAGGGCTATCCCGCCCTGCCCGCTTCCTTCACCACCCGGCCCACGCCCGCAGCCTTGACCCTGGTGGAGCGCGCCTGGCTGGCCCCCGGCGCGGAGCGGATCTACGCGCTGCTGCGCGGCTCCCAGAACCGCGGCTGGCTGGGCTCGCTGGGCGCCACGGGGGACTGGACGGCTGAGCGCACCGACCTGGAATCGCCGCTGGCCCTGGCCGCCGCCGACACGCGCTGGGCCGTGGCCGTGGCGGAGGGCTCCGGCAGCCGCGTCCTGTTCGGGGACGGGCGCGAAGTGCTCCTGCCGCAGCAGGCCGGCGCACTGACCTTCAGCGGCGACACCCTCTGGGCCACGCTGCTGCCAGACACCCGGCCCGGCGGCCTGGCCGCCATCGTGGACGGCGCGCTGGCGGGCAGCTGGTCGCCGGACGTGCCCGGCGCCGAGCAGTTCATGGACCTGGACTTCACGGCGGACGGCGAGCTGTGGGCCGTGGGCGTCTCCGCCGATCTGGTGCGCAACGGTCTGTTCCAATTGACGGAGACGGGTTGGCGCCCCTGGCAACTGGGTTACAGCGTCTTCGCCAATTACCCCACCTCGGTCTGCTGCGACAGCCGCGGCGGCGTCTGGTTCGGCAGCTGGGGCAAGGGCTGCAGCCGCCTGCTGCCCGCCGACTCCAGCCTGGTCACCTTTAACGCCGATTCTCTTGCGGCCAAGCGGTTGGCAGGCTACCAAAGCACTCTTGGGGGGTCCAGTGAGACCTTCTGCCTGGTGAGCGACGTGGAGGAGGACGCGGCGGGCAACCTCTGGATCATCAATCATCAGGCGATTGACGATTCCTGTCTGGTGGTGTTGCCCGCCGGCTGGTACTCCGATAGCAGCACGGCACTCCAACGTCGCTTCTATGCCCAGTTCGATCAGATCTTCCCCTACTTCCTGGAGCCGTCCCCGGATGGTCTGGTCTGGGCGGGCATGGCCGGCAAGGAATCCCGCGACGAGTACAAGCGCCTGCTGCAACTCAGCCCACGCGGCCTGCCCGTCACCCGGCTCGGGGAGTGGCGCTTGGAGGAGCACCAGCTGGCGGATGCCGTCTGGAATTTCGAGCTGGAGGCCAAGGGCAGCATCCGCGGACTGCGGGCAGATCCGGACGGCAATCTCTGGATCAGCACGAGCGACGGGTTTTACATGGGCGGCCTCTATGGTTCGACGGCCCAGTTCAGCCGCGTGCAGTTTATCGAGGGCCTGTTGAGCGAGGATCTGGGCGACGTGGAGGTGGACGGCCGCGGCCGCGTCTGGCTGGGCTCCGCCGAGGGCCTGAACGTCTATGAGCCGGAATCCGGGACCTTTCGCGAACCCGCCGTGGTGGACGAACTGAATCACTACCTGCGCCGCGTGGACGATCTGGTGGTGAACAAACTGCGCGTGAATCCGCGCACGGGCGAACTCTGGGCCGCCACCAGCCTGGGTCTGTTCGCCAACGCCGAGGGCGCCCAGAACTACGGGACGAGTCCCGCAGGATCCGTGCGCATGTATCCCAACCCCTTCCGCCCCGACGGCACACGGCGCGCCCGCGTCCTGCCCGAGGGCCTGGCCAACGACGCGCGCCTGAGCATCTACGACGCCAACGGCCGCCGGCTGCGCAGCCTGAGCCTGCTGGAGGCCGAGGCCGGCTGGGACGGCCGGGACAGCGGCGGCGAGTTCGTGCCCAGCGGCGTCTACCTCCTGCTGGTCACCTCCAGTGGCGGCAGCGCGGAGGGCAAGCTGGCCGTGATCCACTGATCGGAGTTGCCATGCGGTTCCCTCCAGTCCGCCTGATCGGCGCCCTGCTCTGCTTCGCCATTGTCCGGCCCCTGCCGGCCGCCCTTTCCCCCGAGGGCGAGGATGCCCGCAAGTACTGGGCGCGGCACGGATACGCGACGGAGGAGCCGACCGCTGGCCCCGTGTCCGGAGTCTCGGCCGAACTGGGTGGAGCGGGCTTCGAGGCGCTCGCCGCCAGTCTGGGATTCGTCACCAATGCCGACTTCCGCTCTCCGGGCGATCCCCTCGCCCGGCCGGGTGGCGTGCTGCGCGTCCCCCTGCATGGCTATCCCGCCAGCCTCTGTCCCCTGGCCCGCAGCGGCGCGGAGCACTTCCAACAGCTGGCGGCAGGACTCCTCCACGAGACCTTGCTGGGTGGCGACGCCTGGAGTGGATCCCACACGCCCAAATTGGCCAGCCATTGGAAAATCGAAGCGGACTCCGCGGCGGGTCAATGGATCTGGTTTCGTCTCGGCCCCGAGGCCCGCTGGCAAACCGGTCAGCGTGTCACAGCGGAGGATGTGAGGGCCACCTGGCGGCTGCTGACGGATGAAAGCCTGGGTCAACCCGGTGTCTCCGCCGAGTATCGGCAGGTGGCCGAGCCACAGGTCCTCAGCCCCCATCTGGTGCGAGTCCATTGCCTCACCCGCTCGCTGTCCGTCTTCCAGAATCTGGCCTTTCTCATGCCCATCCTGCCCGCTCACTTGATCAACGGCCTGAGTGCCCGAGATGTGCTGGAGCGCTGGAGGACCGAGCCCCTGCCGGGCAGCGGCCTCTATTTCCTGTCCGAGAGCAAGCCGGGCAGCGAACTACGGTTGACGCGGCACAGTCGGGCTTGGCGACGCAGGGACCCTGCCCTGCAGGGAGTGGGCAATTTCCGCGATTTGGTGCTGCGTGTGGTCCGGTCACCCCAGGAGGAGCGGCAGTTCTTTCTTGAGGATGAAGTGGACATCCTCTTCGTCAACAACTCCGCGGATTGGGTCACCGAGATCACGCCGCAGGCCCTGGAGCCGCTCCGCGCCGGTTGGGTGCAGCGCCGCAAGGTCCGGCTGCATCAGCCGGCGGACGGCATGGCGCTGGTCTTCAATCTGCGCCATCCACCATTTAATGATCTTCGCGTGCGCCAGGCCTTGACGCGCCTGCTGCCCCGTGAGCAGATCATCGAGGGTCCTTACCGCGGAGAGTATGAACTCCTGCGCAGTTACTTCGAATGCACGCCGGGCGAGAATCCCGCCTTGCCGGAGCTGCGTTGTGACACACTGGAAGCCGGCCGTTTGCTCGATGCAGCGGGCTGGCACCGCGGTCCGGACGGCGTGCGGCAGGATTCCTTGGGACACCCGCTGGAGGTGGTGCTGGCGACGAATTCCTCACCGGACTGGACCTTGGTGATGGATCTGATTCGTCATGAGTTTTCCCGGGCCGGGGTGCGGCTGCGAACCGAACCGGTGGACATGACCACCCATCGGGGCCGGGTGAGCAAGGGCGAGATCCACTTGTTCTGGCATCAATGGCGCGGCCTGCAGGAACCCCGTCCCTTCTACCCCTTCCATTCCTCGCAGGTCGCGTCGTACAATCCGTCGGGTTTGGCAGATGCGACCGTGGACTCCCTGATCGTGGCCTATGACGCCAGTCTGCTGGACGACCAGCGCGTCCAGCTGTTGCAGCACCTGGACGCCCGCTTGGGTCAGCTGGCGCCCTACGCCCTGGGCTGGCATGCACCGTTTCTGCGACTGGCCTGGTGGAATCGCTTCGGCGTTCCAGCGGAAGTGCTGCGACCACAGGCCGGGGAGAGCTGCCCGCTCTGGCTCTGGTGGTGGGACGAGAGGCAGGCCCAGGAGTTGGAGACCGCGCGCCGCCGGGATCGCTTCCTGCCCGTGGGCCCGTTGGACGTGGACTCGGCGCAGGGCCGGCCCTGAGGACTCGGACGGCGGGCCATGACAGTCTGCGCCCGGCCATGCGAGGAACAGCCGGTTCGTCTGCGTCACTCCACACGCTTTCCGCTATCCACCACTTTCCCTCGTCATACGGGGATCAAAACTGAAGACCCCAAGTACCCCGGGCGGGTGGGGGGCGGTGGGAGGGTTCATCGTTAAAATCGGATGACTGTCTGGCCCCCGTCCGGGCTTCACCACATAACCCGCGCGTTTGCCGCCCGCTCCCGTCCCTTGTCCATTCCAGCGAATCCTCTCCACCGTCTCGGGGAAAGCCGCGTTTTCTCCCCCTTTCCCTGAGGCCTCCACGCCGTATCTTGCCCCCATGCTGAGACACCTGACCATCGAGCACTTCGGTCTGATCCAAGCCCTCGACCTGGCCCTGCCGGCCGGCTTTGTGGCCGTCACCGGCGAGACCGGCGCCGGCAAGAGCATGCTGCTGGGGGCCGTGGCCGCCCTGCTGGGCGCCCGCGTCCACCGCGAGCTGCTCCACGAGGGCCGGACCACCCGGCTCAGCGGCGTGTTCCAGGCGCCGCCGGACGCCGCCCGCCGCGAGTGGTGCCAACCGCGCGGACTGCCGGAGGACGGCCCGCTGGAGATCACGCGCGAGATCTCCCAGGGCCGCAGCCGCAGCTGGGTGAACGGTCAGCCCGTCCAGCAGCGCGACCTGCGTGAACTGGCCCGCCTGCTGGCGGACTTCCACGGCCAGCGCGATCTCGCCCAGCTGCTGGAGCGCGAGCGCCACGCCGACCTGCTGGACGCCCTGCCGGCCATCGCCCCGGCGCGCGCCGCCCACGACGCCCTCTGGCAGACCTGGAAGGAGGCCGCCGGGCAGCTGGCCGCCGCGCGCAAGTCGCGTGACCGCCAGCGCGAGCTGCGCGAGCTGTGGCAGTTCCAGAGCGAGGAGTTGGAGAAGCTGGCCGCCCGCCCCGGCGAGGACCGCGAGCTCGAGGCCGAGCACCGCGTGCTGAGCAACTCAGAGGAGCTGCAACGGACCGGGTTCCAGGCCGCCGACGCGCTGGAGGAAAGCGAGGACAGCGTCCACTCCCGCCTGGTGCCCCTGCAGCGCGAGTTGGCCCAGGCCGCCAAGCTGGACCCGGCCTTCGCCAGCGCCGCCGGACTGCTGGCCGAGGCCCTGATCCAGGTGCAGGAGGCGGCCCAGCAGGCCCGCGCCCGGGCCGAGGCCCTGGAAGGAGATCCCGAGCGGCTGGAACAGATCCGCGAGCGCCTGCAGCAACTGGACCGGATGATCCGCAAGCACGGCGGCAGCCTGGACCTGCTGCTGGCCCGCCAGAGCGAGCTGGACGACCTGCTGGCCCGGGGCGACGACTTGGACGGGCAGATCCTGCGGCTGGAGGGCGAGGAGGAGCGGCTGCGCGCGGCCCTCTCCGCCGCCCGCGCCGGCCTGAGCGCGGCCCGTTCCAGCGGCGGGGCGGCGCTCTCGCGGCGCATCCAGCCCCTGCTGGAGGAGCTGGGCATCCTGGGCGGGCGCCTGGACGTCTGCCTGGAGGAACCCGCCGCCGAGTGGGACGCCGTGGGCGCCGAATCGCCCGCCTTCTACATCAGCACCAATCCGGACACGCCGCTGGGCCCGCTGGAGGAGATCGCCTCCGGCGGCGAACTCAGCCGCGTGATGCTGGCGCTCAAGTGCCTGCTGTTGGAGGAGTGCGCGGGCCAGTGCCTGGTTTTCGACGAGATCGACGCCGGGATCAGCGGCAAGGCCGCCCTGGCCGTGGCCACGCTCATGCGGCAACTGGCGGCCCGCCACCAGCTGCTCTGCATCACGCACCTGCCCCAGATCGCCGCCGCCGCCCGGCATCAGATCGGCGTGGAAAAGGCCTACGCCGATGGCGCCACGCGCATCGACATCCGCCTGCTGGACGAGGAGGGCCGCCTGCGGCAGATCGCCCGCTTGCAATCCGGTCGCGAAGAGGAGCCGGATCTTGCGGCCGCCCGGCGCTTGTTGGAGAGTCTGACCCCACTCCCTTCCTGATGCAGAGGCCTGGTTGCGCGATCCCTTCCCCCTTCAGGGGGAAGATTAGGATGGGGGTTCTCCGCCTTCAAGTCCCTTCCCCCTTCAGGGGGAAGGTTAGGATGGGGGTTTCTGCCTCACGAGCCCTTACTCCTTTTCGGGCGGAGGTTAGGATGGGGGTTCAACGTGTATCACAGGATCTCTCCCATCATGACGGTTCGTGCCCGCCAATTGCGCCACGCAATGACGCCCGCTGAGCAGCGCTTGTGGGCAGCTTTGCGCAGCCGTCAGTTGGGCGGATACAAGTTCCGTCGACAAGCTCCGGCAGGCCCCTTCATCATCGACTTCATCTGTCTGTCGTGCGGCTTGGCCATCGAGTTGGATGGCGGTCAGCATGCGCTGTCAACTGAGCAAGATCTGCTCAGAACCCATTGGCTTTCTGAGCAAGGCGTACAGGTGATGCGTTTCTGGAACACAGAGATTGAAGAAAATCTTGAAGGTGTGATCCAAACGATCTTCCATGCATTGGTCGAGAGGGATGTGGAAAGAAATCAGGCTTGCCTTGAACCCCCATCCCACCCTTCCCCCTGAAGGGGGAAGGGGTCGGTGTCACCGTCTGTCCCTGGCTCTGCCTGGTTTGCAGAGTACGTCCTCAAAACTCTTCCCCAACCTTGATCCGCAGCGCCAGCCCTTCCGAGCCGAAGGCCAGGTCCGCCCGCACGTTGACGTGCTGGTCCGGCAGCAGGGCGTAGCGGCCGCCCAATCCCAGGCTGCGCCGCCAAGGCGCGCCCGCCAGCCGGCCGGGCCCATCCGCCAGTGCGCCCAGCTCCGCGAAGGCCACCATCCCGCAGCGCCGCGCCAGCCAGGGACCCGTCCAGGCGGGCAGCGGCACAGGCTGCCGCCACTCCAGCCGCCCGGCCAGCAACCAGGAATCCAGGAAGCGCAGATCCTCATAGGCCCGCAGATACTCGCCCAGCCGGGGCAGCGCCCGGAAGCCGGGCCGGCCGCCCCGTCCGTCCAGGACGGCTTGTCCCGCCAGCACGCCGGGCCCCGCAGAGCGGTAGCCGCGCAGATCCAGCAGCCAGCGCGTGTAGGGCCGCTTGTTCCCCATCCAGGGCGCATGCCGGGCCGCGCGCCCCAGCAGATAGCCGCCGCGGGTGGGCCAGATGGAGCTGTCGCGCCGATCCCAGGCGCACTCCAGGCCCAGGCCGCTGTCCCGGCCTTCCTGCTCGGCCAGCGGAAAGCCGGCCTCCCAGTCCGTGAAACTCTCGCGGATCTGCAGGCCGTAGCCACCCACGAACAACCCGGACGCCACCCGGCGCCGCAGGCTCAGTTCGACCTTGCCCTTCTCCACCGTGTAGGCGGCCTCCGGCGCGGGATCCCCCGGCCCGAACCAAGTGGCCGGCCAGTTCTGGTAGCTCAGTTCGCCCTGGGCCACCCAGCGCCCTTGGGCCAGCCAGAGTTCCGGCCGCAGGCCCAGCTCCAGCTGCCGGCGCGTGCTGACGGAGAGCCAGGCGGCCAACTGGCTCTCGTGGGCCAGGCTGTCCCCCGACGTCACTCCCTGCAGGAAGGCGCCGCCGATCCCGCCGGTCTCCGGCGTGTAGGCCAGCACGGGAAAGGGCGCCCAGCGGATCTCCCGGCCCGGGGCGGGCCCGGCGCTCAGGCAGACGGCAAGCAACATGCACAGAACGGCAGATGGCGACACTCGGCCTCCGGAAATGACCATTGAAGGTGGCGAAGCGCGCGGTCACGACAGATTCATGTCCCACAACCACTTGACGGGTTATCCACCGCTTCTTGCCGCCGAGTGCTTTGGGGCGTGGGGGGGCAATTCTATGTTCTTGCGCCTCGCCCCGGGTGGCCAGCCCGCGGGCGCTGACCCGGAGCCAGACTCCAAGCCAGAACCCGATCCATTTGTCAGGAAAGGCGATCGCCCCTCCGCTGCGCCGGAAGCATCGAGAATGCCATGCCCGAGTTCGTCCACCTCCACAACCACAGCCACTACTCCCTGCTGGACGGCGCCGCCCGGGTGGACCAGCTGGTGCAGCGCTGCGTGGACAACGGCATGGACAGCTTCGCCCTGACCGACCATGGCAATCTCTACGGCCTGCTGGAATTCTACAAGGCCGCGCGCAAGGCCAAGGTCAAGCCGATCATCGGCTGCGAGGTCTACGTGGCCAACGGCAGCCGCAAGGAGCGCCAGAAGGTCGCCGGCCGCAAGCCCTACTTCCACATGGTGCTGCTGGCCAAGAACCAGGAGGGCTACCACAATCTGCTGCGGCTGGTGAGCGCGGGCTTCCTGGACGGCTTCTACTACCGGCCGCGCGTGGACTGGGAGCTGCTGCAGAAGTACCACCGCGGGCTGATCGCCCAGACCGCCTGCCTGGGCGGCGAGATCAACCAGTCCCTGCTCGCCTCCGACTGGGACAAGGCCAAGAGCACGGCCCTGGCCTACCGCGAGCTTTTCGGCGACGACTTCTACCTGGAGGTGCAGAACCACGGCATCCCCGAGGAGGACATCGCCCGGGCGCGCATGAAGGAGCTCTCCGATTCGCTGGCCATCCCGCTGGTGGCCACGAATGACATCCACTACCTCGAGCGCAGCCACGTGCTGGCCCACGACATGTACATCTGCATCCGCGACCAGAAACAGCACGATCCGCGCAACATGCGCTACAGCACGGACCAGCTCTTCTTCAAGACCGCCGCGGAGATGTACCAGGCCTTCCCCGGCATGGAGGACGCCTGCCGCATCACGCGCGAAATCGCCGACAAATGCGACGTGAGCCTGGACTTCGACACGCGCCAGCTGCCGGTCTTCCCCATTCCGCCGGAGAGTCCGGCCCAGACCCTGGACGACTACTTCGCCCTGGCCTGCCAGGAAGGCCTGGCCCGCCGCTTCCCCGCCGGCCCGCCCGCCGGCGCCGGCGAGCGCCTGGACTACGAGATCGGCGTGATCCAAAAAATGGGCTTCGCCGGCTATTTCCTCATCGTCAAGGACTTCATCGACTACGCGCGCGCCAACGACATCCGCGTGGGTCCCGGCCGCGGCAGCGCCGCCGGCGCGCTGGTGAGCTACGTGCTGGGCATCACCAACATCGATCCGCTGGAATTCGACCTGCTCTTCGAGCGCTTCCTCAACCCCGAACGCGTGTCCATGCCCGACATCGACATCGACTTCGAGGACCGCCACCGGCAGGACGTGATCGACTACGTCAAGCGCAAGTACGGCGAGCGCAACGTGGCGCAGATCATCACCTTCGGCCGCCTGATGAGCAAGGCCGTGGTCAAGGACCTGGGCCGCGTGCTGGGCCTCTCCTTCGCCGAGACCGACGCCATCACCAAACTCATCCCGCCCAAGATGGCCATGGACAAGAAGGTCCATCTGTCCGACGTGCGCGCGGCCGTGCCCGAGCTGGACCTGCTGCTCAAGACCGATCCGCGCTACGAGCAGATGTGGCGCAACGCTGAGATCCTCGAGGGCCTCAACCGCGCCTCGGGCGTGCACGCCGCCGGCGTGGTGATCACCCCCGGCCCGCTGGAGGAGTTCGTGCCCCTGCAGCGCGCGGGCGGCATGGAGGGCGACGTCACCACCCAGTGGGACGGCACCTGGATCGACGAGGTGGGACTGCTGAAGATGGACTTCCTCGGGCTGCGCGCCCTGACCATCATCAAGGAGACCCAGCGCCGGCTGCTGGAGCGCGGCGTGGACCTGGACATCGAGACCATTCCCAAGGACGACGCCAAGACCTTCGAGCTCTTCGGCCGCGGCCAGACCCTGGGCGTCTTCCAGTTCGAGTCCGGCGGGATGTGCGAGTACCTGAAGAAGCTGCAGCCCTCGCGCCTGGACGACCTGATCGCCATGAACGCCCTCTACCGGCCGGGCCCCATCGACAACATCCCGCTCTTCATCGAGCGCCGCCACGGCCGCGAGGAGGTGCGCTACCTGCATCCCGTGATGGAGAAATTCCTGGACCTGACCTACGGCGTCATCGTCTACCAGGAGCAGGTGATGCAGATCGCCCAGGCCGTGGGCGGCTTCAGCCTGGGACAGGCCGACGAGATGCGCCGCGCCATGGGCAAGAAGAAGCTCGACGTGATGGCCAAGATGAAGGTGGGCTTCGTCCAGGGCGCGGCCGAACGGCAGATTCCGGAAAAGACGGCCGTCGAGATCTGGGACTTGCTGGAGCGCTTCGCCAGCTACGGCTTCAACAAGAGCCACAGCGCGGCCTACGCCTGGCTGGCCTACCAGACGGCCTACCTAAAGGCCAACTACACGGCCGAGTTCCTGGCCGCCGTGATGACCGACGAGATGGCCGACACGGACAAGATGGTCGTGTTCATCGAGGAGTGCCGGCGCTTCGGCATTCCCGTGCTGCCGCCGGACGTCAACCAGTCCCTGCGCGAGTTCCGCGTGGTGGACGGCGGGATCCGCTTCGGGCTGGGCGGGGTGAAGAACGTTGGGGACACGGCCATCCAGGCCCTGGTGGCCGGCCGCGCGGACGGCCCCTTCACGGACGTCTTCGACCTGGCCGGGCGCGTGGATGTCACACGGGTCAACCGCAAGGTGCTGGAGAGCCTGATCCAGGTGGGCGCCTTCGACTCGCTGGACGAGCGCCGCGCCACGCTGTTCGCCGGGGTGGAGCAGCTGCTGCGCTTCGCCGCCGTGCAGCAGGAGCAGGCCAGCCGCAACCAGATCAGCCTCTTCGGCGAAGCCGAGGCCGTCCAGGTGCCGCCCCCCGTGCTGGACGAGGCCCCCGCCTGGAGCGAGGCCGACCGCCTGCAGCGCGAGAAGGAGTTGATCGGGATCTACATCAGCGGCCATCCGCTGGAGCAGTACCGCGACGTGGTGGAGGGCTTCAGCACGCGCCGGCTGGACCTGGTCAACGCGCTGGGCGACGGCGCGCAGCTCTTGGTCTGCGGCATGATCAGCGCCTTCCGCACGTTGATCAACAAAAAGGACAAGAAGATGGCCCTGGGCGCCATCGACGATTTCGGCGGCAGCCTGAAATTCATGGCCTTCGAGGAGCAGCTGGGTCTGGCGGGCGACGCCCTGCGCAAGGACGCGCTCTGCGCCCTGCGCGGCCGGCTCAGCGTCAAGGACGAGAACGACCGGATCCTCATCGTCGAGCAGGCCTATCCGCTCAGCGAGCTGCTGGAGCGCGCCGCCAAGCGCCTGACCATCGAGCTGGACAAGCGCCACTTGGATCCCGTCCAGCTGGACGGCCTGGAAACCCTGCTGCGCCAGCACAAGGGCGAGGGCGAGGTCTTCTTCCGCCTGGTGGCCGCCGACGGCCAGGCCGTCCACTTCAAGAGCGGCAAGTTCAAGGTGGCCATCACGCCGGAGTTCCTGGGCGCCCTGAAGGAGCGGCTGGTGGGCCACCGGGTGACGGCCAGTTAGCACCCCAGAGTCGGGCAGCAGTTGACATTAGCTCCAATCTTATTTCAATTACTGGCCGTCATATGAAACAAGAGTCACTCCCATGTCAACTGACGCGCCAAAACCTCTCCAACCCGGGGACCCTGCCGACCTCAAGACCTTTCAGGCCGGACGCCGCGAAGTCCAGTACCAGTACAGCAGCTTTCTGCCCGAACCCATCAACCGCGAGTGGATCCTCAGCGACCCCCGCACCTTGACTCTGCTCGAGGAGGCGACTCGCCTGTTGGGCGAGCTGAACGCCTTCTCCCAACTCATCCCCGACGTCGACTTCTTCATCCGCATGCACGTGGCCAAGGAAGCCACCACGTCAAGCCGCATCGAGGGCACGCGCACGAATCTGGAAGAGGCTCTTGTGGAAGAACAGGACCTGAATCCAGAGCGGCGGGATGATTGGACGGAGGTCCACAACTACATCCAGGCCGTCCACCACGCCATCGGTCAATTGCCGACGCTGCCGCTCTCCAATCGCCTCCTCCGTGAGACTCACGCCATCCTGTTGCAGAGCGGGCGGGGCCAGGCGCGGCAACCGGGGGAGTTCCGCACCGGCCAGAACTGGATCGGTCCCAGCCTGAAGCACGCGACCTTTGTTCCTCCGCACCCGTCCCACGTCCCGGCCCTGATGAGCGATCTGGAGCTCTTCCTGCACAACGAGCGCATCCATGTGCCACACCTGATCCGCATCGCGCTCATTCACTACCAGTTTGAGACCATCCATCCTTTCAACGACGGCAACGGCCGGCTGGGGCGACTGCTGATCGTGCTCTATCTGGTCCACTTCGGCCTGCTGGCCAAACCCGCGCTCTACCTTTCGGATTTCTTCGAGCGCCACAAAGGCGAGTACTACGACCAACTGATGGGGGTGCGTGACACAAGTCGCCTGGAACCCTGGCTGCGCTTCTTCCTCGTGGGAGTCCAGGAAACCGCGAGCCAGTCCATCCAGGTCTTCAAAGACATCCTGGCGTTGAAGGAGCGGATTGAGCGCACGCTTCTCCCCACCTTTCACGGGCGACGCCAGGCCAATGCCCAGCGGCTCTTGCGCCTGCTGTACCAAAGCCCCGTCGTGACCATCCGGACAGTGGCCGAGCGGCTGGCCGTCCCGACCAACACGGCCACGGCCCTGATCACCGACTTCGTCCGCCTGGGCATCATGCGCGAGATGACAGGACAGAAGCGCAACCGCCTGTTCATCTTCCAGGACTACGTGCGACTCTTCACTCTCTCCAGCGAAAGACCGGAGCCATGAGTTCTCGCCGAGCATTCCTTTCATCCACCTTGTTGTTGATCCTGCTCCCGGCCATCCTGGGCGGAACCCCCACTTCGGTCCGCGCGGCGGAGCGGGTGGAGATCACCGTCTCCGCGGCCATCAGCCTGAAGAATGCCTTCGAAGAGCTGGGCGCACTCTACGAGAAGCAGAGCGGCGTCGGCGTGCTGTTCAACTTCGGCGCGTCGGGCCAGCTGCTGCAGCAGCTCATCGGCGGCGCGCCGGTGGACGTGTTCGCCTCCGCGGCCCAACAGGATGTCGACGAGGCCGAGCGGCGCGGCCTCCTGCTGCCCGATTCCCGCGCCAATTTCGCGGGCAACCAGCTCGTGCTGGTGGTGCCTGCCGCCTCCCACAGTCGGCTGGCGTCCTTCAAGGGCCTGAGCCACAAGGACGTGCAGCGCATCGCCGTGGGGAATCCGCGCAGCGTGCCTGTCGGCCGCTACGCCCGGGAGGTCCTCCTCTTCCACAAGCTGCTGCCGGCCCTGGAGCGCAAGCTGATCTACGCCGAGAACGCCCGCCAGGTGCTGGACTGGGTGGCCCGCGGCGAGGTGGACGCCGGCGTGGTCTACGCCACGGACGCGGCCTCGCGCCCGCATGAGGTCCGGCTGGTGGCCCAGGCGCAGGATGCCAGCCACACGCCCATCGTCTACCCCGCCGCCGTGGTGCGCGGCACGCCGCACCAAGCCCAGGCCCGCGCCTTCCTGAGCCTGCTGCTCTCCGAAGCGGGGCAGGAGATCCTGGGCCGCCACGGCTTCCAGCGGGCCACGCGCTGAGCGACAGCCGGCCGGCGGATCCGCCTGTCTCACGGCCCGGGACCCCGCCCGGCGCCGGACGGAAAACGCTACTCTGGGTCCATGGACGACGCCATTCTCAGCAGCATCCGACTCAGCCTCCAGGTGGCCTTCACAGCCACCCTGCTGGTGGTGCTCACCGGTCTTCCGCTGGCCTGGCTGCTGGCGCGGCGCCGTTTCCGCGGCAAGGAGCTGTTGGACGTGCTGCTGACCCTGCCGCTGGTCCTGCCGCCCACCGTCACGGGCTACTACCTGGTGCTGCTCTTCGGTCGCCACGGCTGGCTGGGCGGCCCGCTCTTCGCCGCCACGGGCTGGAGCGTGGTTTTCACCTGGCAGGGCGCGGCGCTGGCCTCCTACGTGGTGGCCCTGCCCCTGTTGATCAAGACCGCACGTGCCGCCTTCGAGTCCGTGGACGAGAACCTGCTGCGGGCCTCCACCTGCTGCGGGCACTCGGAGTGGTCCACCACCCTGCGCGTGCTGCTGCCGCTGGCCCGGCGCGGCCTCTGGGCGGGCACGGCCCTGGCCTTCGCCCGCGCCATGGGCGAGTTCGGCGCCACGCTGATGCTGGCGGGCAACATTCCCGGCCGCACGGCCACCATGCCGCTGGCCATCTACAGCCTGGCGGGCAGCGGCGAGTGGGGCGCGGCCCACGCGCTGGTGCTGCTGATGACCGTGCTCTCGGGCCTCTTCCTCTACCTGGCCAACCGCGGAGCCGGCCGATGGCTGTGAGCGGGCTGGAGGTCCGGCTGCGCAAGCGCGTGCCCGGCTTCACGCTGGATGTGGAGTGGCGCATGGAGCACGAGCTGGCCGTGCTCTTCGGCTTCTCCGGGGCCGGCAAGACCATGACCCTGCAACTCGTCTCCGGCCTGCTGGACCCCGACGAGGGCCGGGTGGCCCTGGACGGAGAAGTCTGGTGTGACACAGCCGCCGGTCTGCGCCGCCCGCCCGGTCGGCGGCCGGTGGGCTACGTCTTCCAGGACCTGGCGCTCTTTCCCCACCTGAGCGTGCTGGGCAACGTGCTGCACGGCGCACCGGACCTGCCGGCCCCCCGGCGCCGCGAGCGCGCCCATGAGCTCCTGGCCACCTTCTATCTGGAGGGGCTGGAGGAACGCCTGCCGCGCGAGCTCTCCGGCGGCCAGAAGCAGCGCGTGGCCCTGGCCCGCGCCCTCATCCGCCAGCCCGCGCTGCTCATGCTGGACGAGCCCTTCTCCGCCCTGGACCGCCCGCTGCGTCTGGAGATGCGCGAGGTGCTGCAGGAGGTGCGCGCCCGCTTCCAGATCCCCATCCTGCTGGTGACCCACGACCTGGAGGAGGCGGCGGCCCTGGCCGACCGCTGGATCGTCTACGAGCAGGGCCGGGTGGCCCAACAGGGCCGGCTGGAGGCTCTCCGCGCGGCGCCCGCCTCCCCCGCCGTGGCGGCATTGCTCGGCGCAGGCTGAGGGCCACCGGGGCATTCGCCCCAAGTCGTTTGACACCCGCTTCGTCCGGCCTTATCATGCCCACCGGCCACGGGCGCAAGTCCCATGACCCAAGCCAGGGAGACCGCAGATGCAGCCACCACGCCCGGATCCCCGCGTAGTTGCCGTGCTGGCCGGCCGGGTCATCCGGCGCGTCGACGGACAGGGGGAATGGGAGAGTGCCGTGGAGAAGCTCCCGCTCGGCGGCCCGGCCAGTGTCACACGGCTGGGGCTGGAGGGCGACGAGCAGGCGGATCGCCGGCACCACGGCGGGCCGGACAAGGCCCTGCTGGCCTGGGCGGCTGCCCACTACCCGCGCTGGGCGGACTGGCTGGGCCGGCCGCTGGCGGCTGGGTCCTTCGGCGAGAACCTGCTGCTGGAGGGACTGGACGAAGAGCTGACCTGCCTGGGGGATCGCTGGGCCCTTTGTCCGGCCGGCCACCCGGAGGACGAGGATCCGCCGGTGTCGGCGCCCGTGCTGGAGGTGAGCCAGCCCCGCGTGCCGTGTTACAAGCCGGGCCGTCTGCTGGGGCAGGCGGACATGGCGGCGCGGATGGCGGAGTGGGGTCACACGGGCTGGTACCTGCGCGTGCTGGTGGCGGGCCAGGTCGCCGCGGGAGCCCGGCCACGGCTGCTGCAGCGGCCCCATCCCGACTGGAGCGTGGCGCGCTGCTGGAAGGCCTACGCCTGTCGGGACACCCATCCGCAGGAGTGGCAGGCCCTGCGCCGGCTGCCCGAACTGGCCGAGGCCTGGCGGACCTGACGCGGCCGGATCAGGGCCGGCTCGCCCCCCGCAGGTTGGGCGTCCAGCGCAGGGTGCCCTGGGCTTGCCGCAGCAGCGCGGAGCCATCCCAGATGTCCGCCATGTGCAGCGATGTCCAGGAGACGCCCACCGCCAGATCCGGCAGCAGGCGCAGATCCACGCCCACCCCCACTTCCAGCGCCACGCCTTCCACCACACGCCGCTTCAGTGTCTCCGGCTCGGCCGCATCCATGTCCGTGAGCGTCCACGGATCGCGAATCATCTGACCCCAGCCCAGTCCGCCGCGCAACCAGGCCTGCAGGTCGAGGCGCGGATCCGAACGCACCAAGGCGCCCAGCGTGATGGCGCGGGTCCGGAAGGCCGCGCCGCTCAGCGCCAGGTGCCCGCCGTCGGCGCCCTGCCAGCCCACGCTGTCCGTCGCCCGCAGGGCGTTGCGCCCGTGGGCCGTCACGGACAGGACCGCCTTCAGCTGCTCATAGGTGCCCATGTGCAGACGGGCGCCGCCGCACCAGCCCGTCGGTCCGTTGAAGTCCAGCTGCCCCTGGCCCTGCTGGCCGCTGGGGACGCAGCGCCCCGCCGCGAGCTGCAATTCGAGACCCTGGAAATCCCCCAGTGAGGCCCGGCAGAGGGAAACGGCCAGCAACAGGAACCACACTCTCACGCGCGTCCGCATCCGCTTCCTTCCTGTTGGACCCCCTGACCGCGCCACGCGGCTGACAGAATCAGTATCATACTTGCGTCACTTCCCCGCCAGATCAACACTTGAGGTTCACATGCTGTGTCGCTTGCTGCCGCTGTTGTTGTTGGCCGGCTGGTTGCGCGCCGGGACGCTGGACAAACTGGAGCAGGACTACAACGCCGGCCGGCTCTCGGCCGTCATCGAGCGCGCGGAGCGCCTGCAGCGAGCCGGCGGCAGTCCGGCGGAGCGCGCGGCGGCCTGTCGCCTGGCGGCGCTGGCCCACAACCTGCGGTTGGAGTACGCGGCGACCAACGCCTGTCTCACCGAGGCCGTCGTGCTGGACCCGGACCACTTGCTGAACCCGGCGCTCCTGGCCGACTACTCCGGCAATCTCCAGCTGCGCGGCCTGCAACCCGGCACGTTGTCGGAGTTGGAACGCTTGCAGGCCGTGTCGACGGGACGTCCGGATCTGCACCGGTTCTATCGCAGATTGCGGGCCCAGGCGGAGGCCCAGCAGGGTCGCCTGCGGAGCGCGGACTCCCTGTTGTCGGCAACCGGCGGATTGGGCGAGTACTGGCTGGCCGGCCCCTTCGCCAACATGGCCGCCTCCGGTTTGCGCCGCCTGGAGGACGTGGAGGCGGGCCTCTTCGACACCACCGCCACCTGGGAAGACCAGTTCGGCCTGCCCTGCCAGTGGCGCCGGATCCAATCCGCCGGCGGTCTGGTGGACCTGGACATGCTGCTGGGCGGCAAGCCCGACGGCTGCTCGGCCCTGCTGACCCACGTGCTCAGCCCGCTGGAGCAGCCGGCCCGCCTGCTGCTCAGCGGATCCGGGCAGTTCCGCGTGCAGGTCAACGGCGCCTGGCTGCTGGAGACCGCCGAGCATCAGGCGGGCATCGACCTGCTCTACGAGCTCCCCGTGCGTCTCGCCGCGGGCTGGAACCGCATCCTGGTGAAGGCCTGCGCCGAACAGCAGGCCCTCCAGGTCGGCCTGAGCCTGGTCACCGACGCCGGTCACCCCCTCGAACTGGAAGTGCGCGCCACGCCGCCGGGGCCGCTGGTGGCGCAGCTGCCCCAGGGAACGGCGCCGGACGCCGTGGCGGCCTGGGATCCCGGCGCGTGGCTGCCGCGTCTGCTGGCCCGGACGGACCTGCCCCTGGCCGATGAGGTCTACCTGGCCTCCTTCCTGTTGAAGCGGGGCTTTCTGGAGGATGGCCGGCACTGCCTGCGGCGTCTGGAGGCCCGCTTCCCCAGCGGCCTGGCCAGCGCCATGACCCGCCTGGACGACCTGAACATGAATCTGCGCGCCAACGAGGCCTCGCAACTGCTGCGCACACTGGCCGACCAGTACCCGGAGCTCCTGCTGGCTCGCATGCTGCAGCCGGGACGTTTGCTGGAGGAGCACGACAACGACGGCTGCCGCCGGCTGGTGCAGGAGCTGCACAGCCTGTTTCCCGACCAGTCAGAAGTCATCCTGCACCGCGGGCTGATGCTGCTGATGGACGGCGACACGCCGGGCGGACTGGCCCTGATGAGGCAGGGCATCGCCCGGGAGCCCGGCTGCCTGGACCTGCGCAACTCGCTGCTGGAGATCCTGGCCGCCCTCCAGGACGAGGACACGCGGCAGGCGGAGATCTTCGCCCTGGCCGGGGCCCGGCCCGATTGGCCCGAGGGGCTGCGCTGGGCCGGCGGCGAGGCCTTCCGCCACGACCAGCCGGAGGAGGCCCTGCGCTGGACCGCGGCCGCGCTGGCCGCGGACGGCCGCCGGGACATTTACCACCGGGACGCGGCGCTGGTGATGCAACGCGCCGGGCGGCTGGACGAGGCGCTGGAGCACGTCAACCGCGGACTGGCGGTGAGCCCGGCCATGGAGGGGCTGCTGGCGCTGAAGCCCGTCCTGCTGGACAAGCTGAACCGCCGCGAGGAGGCCCTGGAGGCCCGGCTGGAGCAGGCCCGGCTCACGACGCACAACTACACGCTGCAGGAGATGATCCGCGCGGCGCGCAGCCAACCCTCGCCCTTCGACGAGTTGCCCGGCATCCGGCGCGAGACCCTGCTGGCGGAGTCGCTGGACTGGGTGCCGACCGGCTCGCCAGCGGTCTACCTGCTGGACGAATGCCAGTACGTGTTCCAGCCCGGCGGGGCCTGCGACCGGCGCTACCGCTACCTGGTGAAGGTGCTCACCGACGCCGGCGTCAAGGACTTCATGACCATGAACGCCTCGGGCAGCGTGGAGGTGGCCCGCACCATCAAGGCCGACGGCCGGCAGATCATGGCCGACATCAAGAACGGCGAGGCCGCCTTCGCGGACCTGGAGCCGGGCGATCTGGTGGAGTTCCAGGGCCTCAGCACCACACTGCCCACGGCCGGCCTGCCCCACGAGTACTACGGATCCTGGCGCTTCGACGTCGGGTACCCCGTCCTCTGCTCGCACGCCGTCCTGCACTTTCCGGCCGGGATGGAACCCAAGGTCCAGCTGCACAACATCGAGCTCGAAGCCCGGCGGGGACAGGCCGCCGGCCGCCCCTACCTCGAGTACCAGACCTGGCGGCGTCCGGCGCTCCTGCAGGAGTTCCTGGCCCCGGAGGCCCACGAGTACGGCGCCTGGCTGGATTTCAGCACGATCCGGGAATGGGACCGCGTGGTGCGCTGGTATCAGGACGTGATCTCCGGCCGGCTGGCGCCTTCCCCCGAGCTGCGCGAGTTGGCCGGACAGCTGGACGTGTCACAGGGGTCGGACTCCCTGCGCATCCGCCGCGCCACGCACTGGGTGATGGAGAACATCCAATACGAGGGCGAGCAGTTCGTCAACAGCGGCTACCTGCCCCGTTCCATCCGTGAGATCCTGCGGACGGGCTACGGCGACTGCAAGGACCAGGCCGTGCTGCTGGTGGGCCTGCTGCGCACGCTGGGCGTGTCGGCCTCCGTGGCGCTGGTCAACAACTCCGACCACATGGTTCGCTCCTACCTGCCCTCCCAGCGCTTCACCCACGCCATCGTCAAGGCCGTGACACGGGACGGCCGCGTCTACTGGATCGACACCACGGCCCGGCGCCTGACCTTCCCCAACGTGCCGTACACACTGGAGGGCCAGGAGGCCCTGGTGGTGGACGGACAGGGCGCAGGCTTCGAGCGGATTCCCCTCGATCCCCTCGCGGGCCTCTCCAGCCGCGCAGTCCTGCACGCCGTGGCGGCGGCTGATGGCGGCCTGCAGGTCCGGGGTCGCATCGACTACACGGGCGAGGAGGCGGCCTGGCTGCGCGACTACATCTCCCGCGAGAAGCCCGAGACCCACGAGGCGCTGGTGAACGGGATCGTCAGCGAGAGCCGGCCCGGCGCGCGCTTCCAGTCCTTCCGGGTGCAGGCCGCCGGTCTGGATGAGGACGTCAGCGTCGACTTCGACTACGCGCTGCCCACCGCGGGCACCTCCGCCGGCAGCCTGCTGCTGGTTCCGCTGCCCTGGAGCGCCAACGACGTGCCGGACGACCTGGCCACGCTGGAGACCCGGCGCACCGCGCTGGACGTCACCCACCGGCGCGGTAGCTTCGACGAGACCATCGAGCTGGAGCTGCCCGCCGGCGCGACCCTGCTGGGCGAGGTCAAGGCTGTCGAGTTGAAGTGCCCGTCCGGCTCCTATCACCTCAGGCGTGAGCCGGCCCCGGCGGGCGTGGTGCGGATCTGCCGGCACTTCGAGATCACGGGACAACGGATCGAGCCCGGCGACTATCCGCCCTTCCGCGAATTCCTGCACGCGGCCTGGAAGGCGGAGAACGAACGGCTGGTGCTGCAGATGCCCTAAGCGGGCCACAAGGGAGGAAGCGCCGGCGCCCGATTGGACGCCGGCGCGGCGATTCTCAGGCTTCGACCAGCCGCTCCAGATCCAGCGTGCGGTCGCCCATCACGATCTCGTGGTTCATGCGCAGGCGCGGCAGGGCGTCGGCCAGGAAGCGGCGCACCACCTTGCGCTTGTAGCTCCACTTCTCGGCCTGGGCCAGCAGCAGCCAGCCCACGTAGTGGTCCAGGGCCATGTCCACCACCCGGCGGGCCATCAGGTCGCGATACTCCGGACCCCGCTGCTTGAGGCAGGTCGTGGCCTGGTCCAGCAAGGGGCGCGAGTCGTGCAGGCGCTCGGCCAGCCCGGCCAGTTCCGGATCCTCCCAGACGCGCCCGGCATAGGGCTCCAGGATGGCGGACAACTCGCCACGCACCAGCCGGACCACGGCCCAGTCAATCTGGATCTGGCTGGTGCCTTCGTAGATGTTGGTGATCCGCGCGTCGCGGAACAGGCGCTCCACCGGGTAATCCTTCATGAAGCCGTTGCCGCCGTGCACCTGGATGGCCGTGCTGGTGACCATGTTGCACAGCTCGGACGTGTAGTACTTGACCATCGGCGTCAGCAGGTCCGCGGCGCGGCCGTACTTCTTTTCCTCGGCGTTGAGACCCAGCTTCTCCGCGCCCTCCTGCAGGTCCACGAAGGTGCTGGTGGCGTAGAGCAGGGCGCGCGAGGCCTCCGTGGCCACGCGCATCTCCGCCAGCATCACGGCCACGGCGGGCAGCTCGACGATCTTCTTGCCGAACTGCTCGCGGTCGTTGGCATAGGCCTCCGCCTCGCGCAGGGCCGCCTCGCTGATCCCCACCGACTGGGCGGCCACACCCAGCCGCGCCGCGGCCATCAGCCAGGCCGTGTAGCGGGTGAGCCCGTGTCCGCGCCGCCCGATCAACCGGGCCGGCGCCTTGTCGAAGTAGATCTCGCAGGTGGGCGAGCCGTGGATGCCCAGCTTCTCCTCGATGCGCCGGACCTGGACGCGCTCATCGCGTGTCACAAGGAAGAAGCTCAGCCCGCGGCCGCCGCCGTACTTGGCGGGATCCTCGCTGCGCGCCAGCACCAGCAGCACGTCGCCGCAGCCGTTGGTGATGAAGCGCTTGCTGCCCGTCAGCGTCCAGTTGCCGTCGGGGTTCTCCTCGGCTTCGAGCTGCGAGCGCGTGCGCACGGCGCCCAGGTCGCTGCCCGCGTCCGCTTCGGTGAGCACCATGGCGCCGCTGAGCAGGCCGGCCGCCATGTCCGGCAGGATCTCGTTCTTGATCTCGTCGCTGGCGAACTGCTGGATCGTGTCCGCGATGCCCTGCAGGCCGAAGAAGTTCATCAGGCTGGCGTCGGCCCGGCTGACGATCTCCACGGCCGCCGAATAGAAGGTCTTGGAGAAGCCGATGCCGCCGTAGGCCGGATCCATGGTGAGGCCAGTCAGCTGGGCCTCCTTCAGGTCGTCCAGGTTGCGCTGCAGCGGCTCCGAGAAGATCACCCGGCCGTTCTCCAGCCGGCAGCCCAGCCGGTCCACTTCCTCGGCCCGGGGGGCGATGCGCTGGGCGGCGATGGTCCCGATGGGATCCGACAGCATGTCGAGGTTGGCTTCGCGGGCCTCCTCGACGCTCTCGAAGGGAGCCTCGGCGTGGCCCGTGTCCCCGCGCATGGCGAAGATGGAGGCCCAGTCCGTCATCTGCTCCATCACGAAGCGCAGATCGGGGTTGTCCTGATAGAAATTCTCGCTGGTCAGCATGTCGGCCTCGTTTTTCGCTCTTCCCGCTCTTCATTCATTTCGCAGATCGCATCGCGGATTTCGTGTCCCCTTCCCGCTTAGCCCAGCAGCTCGATGAGCTTGGGCACGACGGTGGTCAGGTCCCCCACGATGCGGTAGTGGGAGACGCGGAAAATGGGCGCCGAGGGGTCGCTGTTGATGCCCACCACGGTACGTGCGTCGCGGATACCCACCAGATGCTGGACGGCACCGCTGATTCCGCAGGCGATGTAGAGGTCGGGCTTGACGGTCACACCCGTCTGGCCGATCTGCCGCTCCGCCGAGACCCAGCCCGCGTCCACGCTGGCCCGGGTGGCGCCGATCTCGCCGCCCAGCTTCTCCGCCAGACGCTCCAGCAGGGCGAAGTTCTCCCGGCTGCCCACGCCCGCGCCGCCGCCCACGATCACCCGGGCGTCCTTCAGGTTCACGGTCTTCTTCACCACTTCGCGGCGCAGCACCTCGCCCGCCGCCCCGTCCCCGGGCGCCAAGTTCAGCGCGCTCACGCTGCCGCCGCCAGCGCTGGCCCGCACCTCCGCCACGCCGTCCTTGAGCGTGACCAGCACGGGGCCGGCGCCCTCGGGCTGGTAGGCCGCCCGCACCCGCGCGTCGAACTCCGTCCTGAGCAGGCGCCAGGAGTCCCCGGCGCGCTCCACGCCGTCGCAGTCCACCAGGCAGGCGGCTTCCAGCCGGCCCGCCGTCAGGGGCGCCAGGTCGTTGCCCACCGTGCTGGCCGGGAAGAGCACCAGCGCCGGGTCGCGCTCCGCCACCACCGCGGCCACCACGGACGAGACCGGGCCGGCCAGGTAGTTCGCCAGCGCCGCGTGTTCCACGGTGAGCACCTGCGCAGCGCCGTGGGCCAGCGCGACCTCCGCCGCCGCGGCCAGGGACTGTCCGACCAGCAGGGCCTCCGCCGCGCCGCCCAGATTGCCGGCCAGGGCCAGGGCCTGCAGGGAGAGGTCGGTCACGCCGTTCTCGTCGTGTTCCAGAAAAACCAGGATCCGTGTCATCCATTCCTCCTAGCGGATGTCCCGCAGCAGGGCGGCCAGGGCCGCTTCGCTGCCCGCGTCCACGTCGTGCGTCTCCACGCTGCGCTGGGGCAGGGCCGTCAGCCCCGCCAGCCGCATGCGGCGCGGTTGTTCGGCCAGGCCCAACTCGGCGGCGCTCCACTCGGGGATGGGCGCCTTCTTGAGCTTGAGCTTGAGCATGGCCTTGGCCGCGCGTGGCGTGCGCGGATCGTCCTTGAGCAGGTAGACGCCCAGGGCCAGCACGGCGGGCAGGGGCAGGCGCACGAACTCGCTGCCCATCTCGATCTCACGCCGGCAGGTGACCTGGCCGGGGACCAGCTCCGTCAGGCTGTCCACGTAGGTGAGCTGGGCGTGGCCCAGCCGGCCAGCCAGTTCGCCCGCCAGCAGGGAATTCTCGCCCTCGGGGACGCTGACGCCCAGCAGCACCAGATCGTGGGCGCCGATGCGCCGGATGGCCGCCGCCAGCAGGGCTGCCCGCGCACCCGTGTCCAGGCCCTCGTCCGCCGTCACGCGGACGGCCTCGTCGGCCCCGCGGTACAGGCACTCGCGTAGCACGTCCACCTCGCCGGGTTGCCCCACGGCGAGCACAGTCACAGTGCCGCCCTCGCGGTCCTTGATCTGCAGGGCCTGCTCCAGGCTGTTCAGGTCCTCGGGTTCGAAGCGCCGGGGCAGCGCCTTCAGGACGCCGCCCGGTCCCAGCGGCTCGCCCACGAGGTCACGCGTGTCCCAGACCTCGCGCACGACGACGATGATGTGATACGACAAGGTTCTTCCTTTCCCCTTCTGTGTTCCAAAGGACAGGAGGCGCGCCGGCGCCGCGGCTCAGTAGCGGTACTTGACCCCCATGCCGCCGTCGGGGAAGCGCCAGTCGAGCGAGTCCGTCGGGCAGACCTGCACGCAGGTGCCGCACTCTAGGCAGTTGTCATGCGACACCAGCACCACGGCCGGGTCGTTGGGGTTGCGCTTGTAGACGTGCGCCGGACAGAGCAGCACGCAAGGCTTGCCCGCGCAGTCGCGGCAGAGCGCCGGCTGCACGGTGATGTGCGGATGGTCGCTGTCGGGCTCGTAGCGCGTGCGGTAGAGCTTGTCCTCCAGCGTCAGGCTGAACAGGTCGGCCATGGCCTCTCCCGCTTTCTGTTACAACAGTTTGCGGGCGCGCAGCAGGTCGCGCACCAGCTTGAGCTTGGACAGGCCCTGGAAGAACTCGCGCAGGGCCCGCTTCTGCAGGTCCGCCTTGGAGTCCTCCGTCACGGTGAAGTAGTCCACCAAGAGGCGGCTCACGCGGTCCGGATAGAGTCCCAGCAGCTCGGGCGTGGACTCCAGGATCCGCGGCAGCTCGCGGTACTTGCGCAAGTCGGCCAGCGCCGCGCTGCCGGCCATCCGGCGCTCATAGGAGGCCAGCCCGGCCCGGCTGAAGTCCCCGCGCTCCCGGGCCTCCAGCACGGCCTCGGCGGCCTGGGTGCCGGAGAACATGGCGTGGTTGGTGCCTTCCTTGTAGAGCGACATGTTCACCAGGCCCGCCGCGTCGCCCAGCACCAGGGCGCCGTTGCCCGCGAAGCGCGGCAGGCAGTCGATCCCGCCCTCGGGAATCATGTGCGCGCTGTATTCCAGCAGCTCGCCGCCGCGCAGGTAGCGCCGCACCTCCGGGTGCTGCTTGAAGCGCTCCAGCACGTCGCCCGGCTCCAGCCCGGCCTTCTGCAGGCTCTCCAGCCGTCCGGCGAAGCCCAGGCTCACCGTCTCCTTCTGGGTGTAGATGAAGCCGCCGCCGATCAGGTTCTCGAAAGGCGCGCCGATGAAGTCGATGGCCGCGCCCTGGCCGGGCTCCAGTCCGAAGCGGTCCTCGATGACGCCGGCGGGCAGCCCGATGGTCTCCTTGACGCCCAGCGCGAAATGCTGGGGCTTGGGTCCGGCCATGCCCAGTTCGCGGCAGGCCGCCTGGCCCACCAGACCGTGGGCGCCGTCGGCCAGCAGCACCACGTCGGCGCGGAACTGCTCCTCGCCACGCAGCTGCACGCCCACCGCGCGCCGGGCCGCGCCCTCACCCTCCAGCAGCACGCGCTCCACCACCGTGCCTTCCACCAGACCCGCTCCGGCGGCCTCGGCCTGGCCGGCGAACCAGCGGTCGAAGGCCGGGCGGTGCACGGTCCAGGTGTGGTTGAAGGGCGCCCGCCCCCAGGCTTCGCTGCCGAAGTCCAGCGCCAACTGGCGCTCGGGCCCCAGGAAGACGATCCGGCGCCGGGTGACGGCGCGTTCCACCGGGGCCTGCTCGTGGAAGTTCGGGATGAGCCGGTTCAGCACCGTGCCGTAGAGCAGACCGCCCATGTTCTTGGCGCCCGCGCTCTCGCCGCGCTCCACCACCACCACTTCCAGCCCGCGCCGGGCCAGGCAGAGGGCGGCGCTGATCCCGGCCGGGCCGGCTCCCACCACCAGGGCGTCCACCTTGACCTGTTCGTCGCTCATGCGCGGCCTCATGACTTGCCCGGGTCCGATCTGCGGCCGGGCGAACACCTGTCCGGCCGTCAGGACCCGGACATTTTCCTGTTAAAAAGTAGAAAAGCCCACAGGGGGGAGCAATGAAGGGAACGGTTTTCCCCTGTAACAGGCTGCTTTCGCGAACGACTGCGGGGCTCCCGTGCCTTGTGAAGCACATTGTTCGCCCATCCGAACCCCGGTCCACTTTCTATATTGGACGCGCATCAACCTAAGGAAGGGCCGTCAGGCCCTTTCGTCCGTCAGCAGGAGAATCATGAACCCGCATCACCATCACCATAAAATCCACCTCACGCCGCGCACCTTCGGTTTCATCAGCACCGTGGCGCATCCGGTGGGGCTGGAGCGGGAGGTGGCCCGGCAGATCCGCGTGGCCTGCACCATCCGCCACCGCGAACTGGGCGGCAACATGCTGGTGCTGGGCAGCTCCATGGGCTACGGCTTGGCGGCGCGGATCATCGCCACCTTCGGCTACGGCATGAAAACCCTGGGCGTCTCCCACGCCCGTCCCCACCGCGGCAGTCGCACGGCCACGGCCGGCTGGTACAACACGGCCCACTTCCACCGCCTGGCGCGGATGGAGGGCCTCTACGCCGACACGGTGATCGCCGACGCCTTCTCACGCGAAGCCCTGGAGGAGAGCCTGGAGCGCGTGGCCCGCGAGCTGGGGCCGCTGGACTACCTGGTCTACAGCCTGGCCGCGCCGCGCCGCACGGATCCCGAGACCGGCGAGACCTTCCAGAGCGTGCTCAAGGCCGTGGGCCGGCCGCACCACACCAAGCTCATCGACACGGCCAGCTGGGAGATCTCCGAGGGCGTCTTCGAGGCCGCCACGGAAGAGGAGATCCGCTCGACGGTGGGCGTGATGGGCGGGCACGACCTGCGCCGCTGGACCCAGGCCCTGCTGGAGCGCAAGCTCCTCAAGCCCGGCGCCCGCGTGCTGGCCTTCAGCTACATCGGCCCCCCGGCCACCCACCCCATCTACCGGGACGGCACCATCGGCCACGCCAAGGTCCACATGGAGGCCACCTGCCGCGAGCTGGACGAGCGGCTGCGGACGGAACTGGGCGGCTCGTGTCACACGGTGGTGGCCAAGTCCATCGTCACCCAGTCCTCGGCGGCCATTCCGGCCATCGCGCTCTACATCAGCCTGGCCTACCGGATCATGAAGGAGAAGGGCCTGCACGAGACCGCCATCGAGCAGATGCGCCGCCTGTTCCGCGAGCACATCGCGCCGGGCAAGTCGCCCCGGCTGGACGAGGACGGCCGGATCCGGCTGGACGACTTCGAACTGCGCGAGGACGTGCAGGCGGAGGTGCAGCGGCGCTGGGACTCCATCACCACGGAGACGGTCCCGGAGCTGTGTGACATCGCGGGTTACAAGGAGGACTTCATGCGCCTCTTCGGCTTCCAGGTCAAGGACGTGGACTACGAACTGCCGGTGCGCATCGACATTCCGCTCTGAGTGGGGCTCCCCGGCCCTCAGCGCCGCTCGAGCTCGGAGCGCGCCTTGAGCAGGGCCAGTTGGTAGACGATCAGCAGCAGGGCCAGCAGGACCAGCAGGGCCCCCACCATCCGCCCGAACAGGCTCTGGTCGAAGCCCAGCACCCAGAGCCCCAGCGCCAGCACGCCCAGGCAGAGCAGCAGATTCAGCCAGATCACCACGAGATGCTGCCCGGCGGCCACCAGCCGCAGCCGGGAGCGCAGGTTTGCGTCCACGCTGGACGGCGGCAGGTCCCGCGCCAGCCGCGCCACTCCCAGCAGGTAGAGCACGGGCGCCGGCAGCATGCAGGCCAGGGCCCACCAGAGTTCGGAGCCGGGCAGCAGCAGGCGGCTGGTGGCGATCCAGACCAGCACCAGCGCGAACTGGCCGCCCAGATACCAGGCCATCAACCGGCGCACGCGCGCCTCCGCCTCCGCGTCGGGGAGCAGGAAGGTCCGGGTGAAGGGGGTCAGCAGGCTGAACAGGCCCCAGGGCAGAAAGTGCAGGCGGCCCTCGTGGTCACGGACCAGCGTGTGCCCCAGCAGGCGTTCCAGCAGTGCCATGCGATCCTCCTTGTTCCGCCCGCGCCGCCGCGCCCCAGGCGTGTTCAACCCCCAACCCGAAGACCACCCGGATGCGCCGCAGCAGGCGCTCCGCCAGGACGTGGGGATGCGGGGCTCCTGCAACTCGCTGGTTCGGGGAAGGCCGAGCGTCAAGCGCAGGTGGCCCGTCTGATCCAGTGGTGTCGGAATGCCGTGCAATGTAGGATCGCCCCGGCGCTCACGGCTTTTCTACCTTGGGTTCGTCCGCCTCGAGCACGCGACAACCTGGAGCCGCATGAAGCCAATCAGTCCACGCCCGGGCCGGATCACCGGCACCACGGCCGGGTTCCGCGCGTGAGCGGTCTCCCCTCCCACCGTGCCCGGCTCTTCACCCTGTTGTCGGCCAGCAGCCTGACGGTGATGGCGGGAGCCACCATCGCCCCCGGGCTGGGCCTGATGCAGGAGCACTACGGCGGCGATCCCACCCTGGTCAAGCTGGTCCTCACCCTGCCGGGCCTGTTCACGGCGGCGGCCGCCCCGCTGGCGGGCTGGCTGTCCGACCGCCACGGACGGCGCGGCGTGCTGCTGGCGGGCCTGATCCTCTACGCGCTGGCAGGGACCCAGGGCCTCTGGGCCGGCTCCCTGACCGAGCTGCTGGTGGGCCGGGCGGTGCTGGGCATGGCGGTGGGCTTCATCATGACCTGCGCCACCACGCTGGTGCTGGAGTACTGGGAGGGCGAGGAGCAGCGCCGGGCCCTGGGCTGGCAGAACGCCTTCATGTCCTTCGGCGGCGTGGTGTTCCAGCTGCTGGGAGGCTTCCTGGCGGAGGCCTTGGGCTGGCGCGGTCCCTTCTGGGTGTACGCCGCGCCGCTGCCGCTGGCGCTGGTGGCCTGGTTCCTGCTGCCGGAGCCGGTCCGCCACGTTCAACGTGGCGGTCCCCCCGACCCCGCCACCCGCCGCCGCCTGCGGGGATTCCTGATGCTGCTCAGCGCGCTGGCCTTCGTCCACATGGTCGTGTTCTACTACCTGCCCGTGCAGACGCCCTTCCTGCTGAAGGAGATCGGCGTCCGCTCGCCCAGCGCCGTGGCCGCGGCCATCTCCGGCGCCACGCTCTTCGCCGGGCTGGCCTCGCTGCAGTACGCGCGGCTGCGGCGGCGCCTGGGGATCGGGGCGGGCTTCGCCCTGGCCTTCGCCCTGGTGGGACTGGGCTACGGCGTGGTCTTCCTGCAGGCCGGCTATTGGGCCATCATCGCGGGCCTCTCCGTGGCCTCGCTGGGCTTCGGCCTGGCGCGCCCCAACTTCACCGCCTGGCTGCACGCGCACGTGCCCGGTCCCGCGCGGGCCTCCGCCGTGGCCGTCATGTCCAGCTCCATCTTCCTGGGCCAGTTCTGCACGCCCTTCCTGTCGGCGCCGCTGATCCGCGCCTTCGGCCTGCCCGGCGCTTTCCTGGCCAGCGGCCTGCTGCTCAGCGCGCTGGGAGTCTGGCTCTGGCGGCGGGAGTCCCGCTCCGCCACCACCTGAGGTCCGCCTATTTCAGCAGCAGGCACTTGCGCACGATCTGCCCGTCGCCCGCCTCCAGGCGCAGGAAGTACAGGCCCGAGGCCAGCCCGGCGCCGTTCACCACCGCGGAATGCTCACCGGCGGCGCGCCGTTCGTCCAGCAGCGTCCGCACCAACCGGCCCGCCCGGTCGTATAGCCGCAGCCTGACGTGCTCGTTCCTGGGCAGGCGGAAGTCCACCCGGGCGGCGGGGTTGAAGGGATTGGGCCAAGGTTCGCCCAGTTGCAGGCCCGTCGGCCGGACGAGGCCTCCTCCTCCAGACCGCTACTCAGCTCACGGAATTCGCTGTTGTAGAAGCGCTGCGCCTCCTCCGCCCGCAGGAAGAGTTCCTCCACGCTGACCGCGAACAACACGGCCACGCTCAGGCGGGCCCGGCTGCCGACGGCCAGCGGGAAGGGCCCGCAGCTGGACAGGCAATCCCAATCCCCGGGCTGGCCCGCTGTGGAGTCGAAGACTTGCGGCGTCAGGCGCTGCCACAGATCCGCGTCGTTGCGATAGCTGAATTCGGGGAAGGTGAACTGATCGAAGCCGGTCAGGCCCAGCTGGTCGGACTCGTCCGGATCCCGCCACTCGAAGTGCGGCTCGCCCACGGTGGGCTGGCCGTCCGCCTCGCCCACGTCCCCTGTGCCGGCGCGAGCATCCGCACCCAGGTCGTCCTGCGGGCCCCAGTCGCCGTCATTGTCGATGCCGTCGTCCGGACGTTCGTCCAGTCCGGCGGCCACGGCCTGCAGCAGGTCTGCCGGCACAGGCACCTCCGCCCCCGGCGCCGGCAGCTCCAGCCCCAGCAGGCTCCAGTCCACGAAGGCCCGACCGGTCTGGTGCGCGCCTTCGTCGATCAACCCGTTGAAGTTGTCGTCCAGCCGGTTGTCGGACAGTTCCGCCACGGCTTGTCCGGCGGCGCAGGACAGGGTCTGGCCGCGATGTCTCACGAGATAGGGTTCGTCCGCCGCGGGCACGCGCACCAACCGGCGGGGATTGAGACCGCTGGAATCGGCGTAGTCGATCAACACCACCACCTCGCCCTGGACCAGACTCCGTGGCGTCAGCATCTCCTGCAGTCGCGGGGCGTCCAGCACGGGCCAGCCGGGCCCCGCGTCGCCGTCGTTGTCGATCCAGTCCGCCCCGTCGCCGGGGGTCTCCAGCAGCGCGACTCCCATCACCCCCACGTTCCGCACACCCGGCAGGAGCGGATCCCAGCCCGGGCTCCCCTGATCGTCGGCATCCTCGACGTAGACCAAGCGGTGTTGCCGATCGAACGAGTGCCGGTCGTCGGTCGAGTCCCCATTTCCTCCCACGTAGGTGCCCAGCACCAATCCCAGCCGGGAGTCTTCCAGGGGCAGTCCACCCGTGTTGTGGATGTCATAGGTGAGCAGCACCAGGTCCTGCAGCGCCGGCTCGGACCACTCGTAGGCGCGGGTGGCGATTTTCAGTCCCAGTCCGCCGTGCGCTTCGTCGCCCGGGTGCGGCTGGATGAGCGGGACATCGGCCCCCGCCGGGTTGTCCGGGAAGTAGTGCAGCCAGACCTCTGCCGGCACATCATCGCGTGACACAAACTCGGTGGCCAGGAACTCGTGATCGCGACTGTCGTCCTGCCAGAAGTAGGCCTCCTGGGTCGCCGGCCGCGCGCCCTCCGCCAACCCGCTGTTCCAGCCGGCCGCGTCTGTGTCCGGCCAGCTGGCCGGCCAGCTCCAGGGCTGGGTGCTCAGCGCCACCAGACCGGTGTCCGCAGCCAGGCCGGGAAGCGGCGCCAGGGTCCAGTACTCCGCGGGATTGGCCGGGTTGACCTCATCGCGACCCCGGGCTGGACTCTGGGTGGTCAGCACGCTGACCACCTCACGCCCCAGCAGCGGATTGTGGACGGCGCTGCCCAGGATCAGCGCGAATTCCCCTGCGTATTCGTCGCCGCGGCCCCCCGGCCAGTCCAAGCTGTATTCGGGACCCAGCCGACCCAGCAATCCGCTGTTGTAGAGCGTTGTCCAGACCTGGTTGGCATCCAGCGTGTTCTTCCGCCGCTCGGCCAGGTCGCCCCAGACGTCGTCACACCACAGGTCCGCCTGAACGCTGGTGCAGGCCAGCAACAGCAAGGTGAGTCGCGCAAACATCCAGCCTCCCCGGTTGTGATCCTCTGCAAGCACGGGCAAGCTGCGAGTCTTCTGTTTGGTATCCAACCCAATCCGCTACAGGCGGGAATCTCCCGTGGCTCCCGGCGCAAAACTCACCGCCTGCAGGTAAACGCTGGCCCCCACTCCGCGTGTTCATTGCGTCAACCAAGGAGCCGACATGAACACGCATTGGAAATCCATCCTGCTGCCGGGCCTGGTGGGCCTGGCGACGTTGGGGCTGGGCGCGGTCCAGGCGGGCGAGAAAGAATGCGTCCCGCTGTTGGAGGCGCCCGGTCCCGTGGGCGGACCGCAGGCCCTGGCCGCGGCGCTGACCTACCCGCCGACGGCCCTGCGCGAAGGCCTGGAAGGCGAAGTGCGCCTCCAGGTGGAGATCGGCGCCGATGGTCGCGTGGGCGAAGTGCTCGTGCTGCAGACCGCCCGGGCGGATCTCGATTCCGCCGCCGTCCACGCGGTGCGCGACTGCCCCTGGGTGGCCGGGCGCAGCGCGGAGGGTCCGCAGCCCTGCACGGTCGTGGTCCCGGTGAACTTTCGGCTGGCCCCCAAGCCTTGATCTGCCGACCTTGCCAAGGGGCGGACCCAGCCGACCCGCAAAGCCCTTGCAGTCTGTCGGGCTTGGGCCTTGGATGGGATTCGCGCCCATATCGAGACCGGTTTTTCGGAAGTTTCGCTGAACATACTGGTGGTCTGATCAAGAAACTTGCGGAAAATCCGGGCCGATAGGGGCGATGAAGACCGCCAAGCGACCAAGTCCGACAAACTGCTAGGGAAGGGTCGAGCTCTGAGTGACCGAGCGGAGCACGAGCGCGTCTTTCGTCAACTGGCGGCGGACCTGGAGCCGGAGCTGCTGCGCATCGGCCGCGGCCTGCTGGGTGACTGGGACGAGGCGCTGGACGCCAGCCAGCAGACCCTGCTGACCCTCTGGCAGCACCTGCCCGCCCTGGACACTTCGGCGCCGCTGCGGCCCTGGGTGCTGCGCGTGCACGTCAACCGCTGCCGCAGCCTGCTGCGTCGGCGCCGGGTGCGGCGCTGGCTGCGGCTGGAGGACCTGCCCGAGGTGCCCGCCCCGCCCCCCGCGAACGAACACGACCTGCCCGAGGTGGAGGATCTGCTGCGGCTGGCCCGGGGCCTCAGTCGCCGACAGCGCGAGGCCTGGCTGCTCTGCGACCTGGAGGAGCTGGACAGCGCCGTCGCCGGAGCCGCCCTGGGCTGCCGGCCGGAGACCGTGCGCGTGCATCTGATGCGGGCGCGGGCCCGGCTGCGGGCGGGCTGGCTGAAGGAACAAGAGGAGCGGCCATGAGCCCGTGTGACACAGGGGAGATCCCGCCGCTGCGTCCGGATGCGGGCGAGTTGTGGCGCGCCCAGGCGATCCCGGCGGAGATCCGGCGCCACCTGCGCGGCCTGCCGCTGCCGGACGCCGAACCCGGCCGGGAGGAGCGCGGGCGCCTGCGCTTCGCGCTGCTCGCGCTGGCCGCGATCCTGCTGCTGATCCTGGTGGGGGCGGAGCCGGAAGAACCCGCGGGCGGCCGCCGCCTGGAGCTGCGCTCTGGCCGTGTTCATCTGGTGTGGGTGCGAATCAACGCAAGCGAGGCCTCCAAGTGAAGCGCGTCTTTCCCTTGATCCTGCTGCTGGCGCTGGTGCTGGCCTGCACGCCGCCCCCCGCCGCTCACCGCACGCTTGAGCTCTACCTGGGCGGACCCGGCGAACCCGGCTTGGAGCTGCCGGAGGTGCTGCCTATCTCCCACCCGCTGCTGCTGCGCACCACCCTGGCAGACTCCGACAGCTTCCGCACGGAGTTGGCTCGCTGGCTCAGCCAGCCCCGCCTGCGGCTGCTGGACACGCGCCTGTTGGAGATTCCCGGCGGGCGCGGGGAGCGCGTCTGGACCAACGGCCGCCAGGGGCCGCTGGACTGGGTCCTCGAGACCCGCCGGCGCGCGGGCCGGCGCCAGGTCCAGCTGCGCGTGCGGGAGGACGGGTTGGGCGAGCGGCTCAGCGGCTGGACGGATTTGCTGGAGCGCGAGGACCTGGTGCTGGGGCTGCCGCTGGCGGACGGCGCGGGGCTGTTGCTGCGTTTGCCGCCCGCAGCCATGGAGGCGGGTTCCCACAAGCCAGGACCCACTTTCCCGGACAGCCTGCTGGCCGGCGCCACGTGGCGGCCGCTGGAGACCCTGCCGGCGCTGGTGGACGGCCCCGCCCAGCTGGGCAGACTGGTCCGCTATCCGCCCGCCGCGCTGCGGGACGGAATCAAGGGCACCGTGCTGGTGGCCCTGCGGGTGGATGAAAGGGGTCGGGTGCGGGAGAGCAGCGTGGTGGGCCGCGTGCGCGCCGACCTGGACTCCGCGGCCCGGGTCGCGCTGGAGCAGGCGGTCTTCACGCCGGGGCGGGACCGTCAGGGTCCCGTGGCGGTCTGGGTCACGGTGCCTGTGCGCTTCCAGCTGTCCGACAAGCCGGCCGCCACCCCGCGCTGAGCCGGGGAGCCGGCAGGCCGCGGGCGGACCGGCGCGGACGCGCTCAGATCTCGTCCTGCAGCCCCAGTTCCACCACGCGCCCGGGGGGAATCCCGAAGAAGGTGCGGGCGCTGCGGGCGTTGCGGGACAGGAAGATGAAGAGCAGGCGCTGCCAGCGGGCCAGATGCGTCCGGCCGCTGTCGATCAGCGTGATATGCCCCATGTAGTAGCTGACCTGGTTCAGGTTGACACGCGGCTCGCCCAATCCCTTGAGGATGGCGGGCACGTAGATGTTCTCCATGTAGCCCTGGTGCACGTCCACCTGGTAGAAGCCCTCGCCCAGCGCCCGCGCGTTGACCCGACCCTCGCGGTCCACCACCGGTTGGCGCTCCACCAGCACGGAGAGCACGATCACCGTCTCGTGCAGCACCTTGGTGTGCTTCAAATGGTGCAGCATGATCCGCGGCACCGTGCCGCTGTTCTGCGTCAGGAACACGGCGACGCCGGGCACGCGCAGCGGCGCGTTCTGGCTGTGGGCGATGTCGCGCACGAAGTACTCCAGGGGCAGCAGGCTCTGCCGCACCCGGCGGTTCAACTCCCGGCTGCCCTTCTTCCAGGTGGTCATCACGGCGAAGAGCACGGCGCCCATGGCCAGCGGATACCAGCCGCCGTGGGCGATCTTCACCACGTTGCCCGCGGTGAACACCAGATCGATCAGCAGGAAGCCGCCGCAGATCAACAGCGCGCGCCAGAGTGGCCAGTTCCAGACCGCCACCGTGACGGCGAAGAACAGACAGGTGGTGATGGTCATCGTGCCCATCACGGCGATCCCGTAAGCCGCCGCCAGGTTGGTGCTGGAGCGGAAGAAGAGCACGCAGGCCAGGCAGGCCGCCATCAGCAGGTAGTTCACCACCGGCACGTAGATCTGGCCGTGGACGCTGTGTGACGTGTGCTGGACCTGCACGCGGGGCAGGTAGCCCAGTTGCATGGCCTGCTGGGCCAGGGAGAAGGAGCCGGTGATCAGCGACTGCGAGGCGATGATGGCCGCGCTGGTGGAGATCAGCAGCAGCGGCAGCGTGAACCAGGCCGGCGACAGGCTGTAAAAGGGATTGGCCACGCCGGTCGGGTCCACCAGCACGGACGCGCACTGCCCGAAGTAGCTCAGCAGCAGGCAGGGCATGACCAGGAAGGCCCAGGACAGGCGGATGGGCCGCCGGCCGAAGTGGCCCATGTCCGCGTAGAGGGCCTCGCCGCCCGTGATGCACAGCACCACCGAACCCAGCACCAGCACCCCGTGCCAGCCGTACTGCCCGAAGAAGCGCACCATGTGCAGCGGATTCACGGCCCCCAGGATCTCCGGGTGCTGCAGGATCCCGCCCAGTCCCAGCGTGCCGATGGTGAAGAACCAGAGCAGCATGACGGGTCCGAACACCCGGCCGATGCGGTCCGTCCCGAACTTCTGCACTAGGAACAGGCCCACCAGGATGAGCAGGGAGATGGGCAGCACGGCCGCCCCCAGCCGGGGCAGGGCCACTTCCAGTCCCTCCACGGCGCTGAGGACGGTGATCGCCGGCGTGATCACGCCGTCGGAGAGCAGCAGCGAGGTTCCCACGATGGCCAGGGCCGAGACCAGCCCCAGGGCGCGGATGCGCTTGCCGTTGTCGGCGGTGAGCACCAGCGCGAGCAGCGACATGATGCCGCCCTCGCCGTGGTTGTCGGCGCGCAGGATGTAGCCCAGGTACTTCACCACCACGACGATGGTCATGGCCCAGAACACCAGCGACATCACCCCGAAGATCGTCACGGGGTCGTGACTCAGCCGGTAGTGCTCCCCCAGGGATTCCTTGATCGTGTAGAGCGGCGAGGTTCCGATATCGCCGAACACCACGCCGATGGCCGTCAGGCAGAGGCCGATGAGACCCTTCTGGTGCTGCTGATTGTTCAAGGCATGCCTTCCTGTCACGGCTTGCGATCCTGATCCCGCCCCATCCAGCGGTCCCGCGTGCGCCCCCTACTCCGCCGGATCCGCCTCTCCCTCCAGGGAGCGGACCGCGCGGACCTGGTGGATCTGGGCCGCGATCAGCAGCCAGCACAGCAGCATGAGGTAGAGGAAACTGGTCGGACTCATGTGGGCGATCCGCCAGTTGAACAGCACCACCGGCGCGGCCAACAGGGCGGGGACAAAGGACAGGACCAGCCAGAACCCCTCGCGGGGCACGTTCCGCAGGCGGACGCCGCCTTGGCGCAATTCGCCCGCGGCGGCCAGCCGCCGCCGCCACTGCCGGTCCTCCTGCAGCAGGTGGAGCTGGGTCAGGAGCAGCGCGCCCCAGGGCAGGGTGTGCCAGTCGGTCAGCCAGTCCAGCAGCCCGTTGAGCACGGCCAGCAGCAGCAGGATCAACAGTCCCTTGATCCACCAGCGATGCCGCTCGCGCCGCAGGCTCTGGTGCGTCGCCGGATCCACGACCACCCACTCGCGTCGGCGCAGGGAAAGCAGCCAGGCGGCGCGTCCGTCGGGGGTGGTCCCTTGAATTCCGGTCATGCGCTCTTCTCCCGGCTCCGTGTCACGACCCTCAGTCTCCGGCTTTCTCATCTTCCCGCACAGCCGGCGGGTCCGCGTCGTCGCAATACCCCGGGTAGTGGACACGCAGACAGTCCGGACAGATGCCGTGGCTGAACTCCGTCCCCGTGTGGTCCCGCACGTAGGCCTCGATCTGCCGCCAAGCGCCCCGGTCGTCGCGCACCCGGTGGCAGTGGCTGCAGACGGGCAGCATGCCCTGCAGCATCTTCAGGTGCCGGAGAATCTGACTGGTGGACGCCATCACCACGCCGGCACACAGCAGTGTCATGACGGTCTCGGTCAGCCCCTCCACCCAATTCACAGGCGTGGCCTGGAAGCCGAACCAGGCGTGCGGCAGATCCAGGATCTCGTCCAGCCACAGCACGGCGATCACGGCCAGAAAGCCCGTCGCCTCCATGAAGATCACGCGTCGGCGGAGTTGCGCCACAAGCATGGCAGCCTCCAGTCTGGTGTTCCGGGGGTGGCCCAAGATAGGATGGCCTGCTGAGCCGCTCCAGGGGCGGAGTCTATCCGGGTCCGACGGCGCGGAGGCCGCTCAGCAGCGGACGCTCTTGCGCTTCTTCCCGATCACGCCGCGCAGGCGCAGTTTCTCGATGTAGGCCACGGCGTCGGGGGTCCGGCAGTCCGTGCCGCCCATGTCCACCCGGATCCGTCCCAGCGCGCGAGCCACGGCCAGGGCCTCTTCCGTCAGAGCGGGCACGCAGCCCCCCGCCGCGATGAGGAAGCCGTTCATCACGTGGGGCAGCCGGCCCGGGCTGCCGGGAAGCGTGTCGCGCACCTGGCCCAGCAGTCCGCGCAGCTCCGCCAGGTCCAGGCGCTCGTCGGGCGTAATGGCCAGCAGGCTGGACCAGGTGGCCCAGCCCGAGCAGGCGGTCGCCGCGCGCGGCGACTGGATCCACTCCCGGGCCAGCGCCCTCCCGTGGGGACTCTCCGCCGCACACCACGCCACGGAGTATTCGCTGAGCATGTGCCAGCCCGCCGTGTCCGCCCAGTGCCGCAGCTGGTCCCGGATGAAAGCGGCCGGGTCGCTGATCAGCGCCGCCAGGTAGCGCGCGTCGCTGTTGCCGCTTTCCCACAGGGCCAGCGCCAGCGCCTGATCCACCTTGATCCGCCGCACCAACTTCTTCAGATCCTCGATCTTCACCCCGAAGAAGGGCGCCGGGGCCCCGTGCTTCAGCCAGATGCGCCGCGTGTCCTCGTGGCCCAGGGTCGCCAACTCGGCCAGCACCTCGTCCACATTCATGGGTCCCGCCCTTCCTGGCCCGCCGCCGGGCCGCTGCGTCCGCCCAAGACGGACCCGTGGAACATGAAGGACCCCCGCCGGGGCGGGGGTCGGTGGAGTCCATTGCGCTGCGCCGGCCTCAGTAAGCCGCGCCGTTGTGCGGATGCCCGTGGCAGCTCAAGGTGCAGTTGCCCTGCTCCAGGGAGACGCGCTCGACCTTCAGCACGCCGTCCAGGGGCGTGATCCAGGGCTTGTCCAGCCGCAGCAGGCTGGCCTGGTCAGGGGAGCCGTGCGGATCGTGGCAGGCCGCGCAGCTGTAGCCGCCCTGGTTGATGTGCAACCGGTGCCAGCGCCAGCCCTGTCCGCTGGAGAACCAGCTCTCCTTGTGACACGTGAAGCAGAGGCCGTTCTCGTCCGCCTCGCCGGTCAGGTAGGGCGTGGGGTTGAACGGCGCCTTGAGCAGGTGCTCGATGTTCGAGCCGTGGGGCCCCAGGGGACCGCCCGGATCGTCGTTGCCGTGGCAGCTCGAGCAGGTCAGCTGATCCAGAGGGCTCCACTCGGGCTTCAGGCTGGGCACCTCTGAGTTCAGCCCGGGGCCCATCACCGCGTGGGTCGAGCGGTTGCCCAGGTCGAAATCCCGGGCGATGTCCCGCTGGCCCGGCAAGGTGCTGCTGGAGAAGCCGTGGCACTTGAGGCAGATCTCGTATTCGTAGTCCGCCGCGTCCTTGGCCATGCCCAGGCGGCTGATTCCCGAGACCCCCTCCAGGCTGGACGGCAGGTTGCCGGCCACCGACTGGGCCGAGGCGGCGTGCGGGTTGTGGCAGTCCGAGCAGCGCACGGCGCGGTTCTCCCGCGAACCCGTCAGGAAGCCGATGAACCCCGCGGCGTCCGGCTCGATGAACGGGGAGCCGGTGTGCAGGCTCACCGGGTGCGTGAAGAGCTTGTCGAACTCGCGCTTCAGGTTCTGCGGCGAGGGGACCTCGCGCGGGCCATCCAGCGTGGCGTCGTGGCAGCGGAAGCAGAGGCTGTTCTCCTCGGCCAGCAGCAGCCGTGGCTGGGGCGGCGTCGCGTGGATGCTGTGGCACTGGCTGCAGGAGAACTCGCGCATCGCGGCGAACAGCGGATCGTCGGGATTGGCGTGCACGCTGTGCGACCAGCCTTCCAGCTGATGGCAGGTGAGGCAGATCTGGCCCTCGGAGGCACTCACCTTGAGGAAGTTGCCCCGCGTGTTGTCGTGGGGATCATGGCACGTGGAACAGCGGATCCGGTCGCCGCGCAGGGTCATGCCCGTCAGCAGGCTGTCCGGCCGCACCAGCTCGCGGTCCCGGCCGTTGAAGGTGAACAGGTGCGTGTTCATGTGGGTGGGCGGTGTCAGCGCCCGCTCGCCCAGGTCGATCTCGCGGCTGATGTGCGCGCCGGGATCCGTGGGAAAAGCCTGGGCCACGCTGCCGTCGTGGCAGGCCAGGCAGAGCTGGCTGGCGGGATCGGCCGGAAAACCGGGCTCGTCGTCATCCAGCTGGGCTCCCAGTTCGAAGGGGCCGCGCGCCAGGCGGCGATCCCAGAGCGGCACCAGCTGCTCGTGCACGCGGGGGCCGTGACACACGCGGCAGAGCTGGCGCTCCAGCGTGCTGTCCGGCTGTCCGTCCCCGCCGTGCCAGTGGGTCAGGTTGTGCGGCGAGGCCTGCACGCGGGAGGCGTCCACCGGCAGGACCGTCCGGCCGTCGGCATCCGCCAGCAGGGTCAGTCCCAGCAGGGCCAGGGCTCCACGCAGCAGGAGTGAGGATCGCATCACCAGAGCCTCCTCAGCACATGGATCCAGGCCTGGGTGTCCGTGTCGCCAAAATTGGCGGGGTCTCCCACGAAGCGCAGGTCGGCCGTCAGTTGCAGTTTGTTCATTTCGAACTCCGCGAACGCGCGGATCCACATCCGCTCCGGCAGCGGATCGCGCCGGGGACGCCAGACGCCCCGCAGGTTGAAGGTGGCCGGACGGACGGGCTGCCAGCGCAGTTGCGCGGCCACCCGGCGCTCCCACTTCACCGGATCCTCGTCCACCAGATGCTGGACGCTCATGCCCGAGAGTCGCGCCTGGATGCGGTTGCGGCGCCACTTGATCCACAGCTCGTTGTTGATCGTGTTGCGCAGGGTGTCGTCGCTGAACACCAGCTCCGTGCCCACGTGCCGGCGCCAGTCCACATTGTGCCCGACCTGGAAACTCCCGTGCGGCAGCAGCGTGCTGCCCAGGCCCAGCAGGTTGTCGGCCTCGCGCTGCAGCGTCCGGGCATGCGGGGCGACGGTCTCCTGGTCCTGGAGGCGGAACAACTCGCCGCGGGCCAACTCGCGCAGATTCAGGCCCAGCCAATCCACGGGCTCCACGGGCAGCAGAAGTTCCAGCTCGCCGCGCCCCGTGATTCCATTGCCGTACTCGGCGGTTTCGGACCAACCGCCGCCCAGGTCGCCGCGCAGCAGCAGGTCCCGCTTGAGCCAGAGCCCGTGCCGGATGGGCTGGCTCCAGTCCGTCTGCACGCCCGCCGCGGTCTGGGCCGCGGCCCGCGCCGCCAGGGGGCGCCAGTCGAAGATCGCCAGCGCCAGGTAGTCCCGCCGATGGCTGCGGTCCACGTCGTCCACCTGGGCCCGGTCGCTGGAAATGCGCAGCTCGCTGCCCAGGACCGGCGTGGGCATCCAACGCCACGCCAGGCCGGCCTGGCGCCGGTAGATGCTGCGCTCGTCCTGCTTGGTGTAGTCGGCGCCCGCATTGGCCGAGAGACGATGCGGGCCTTGCTGCCAGCGCACGCGGTTCTGGCCCAGCAGACGGCGGACGCCTTCGCGCTCCACCAGCCCCGAATTGCTGTGCACGGCCGCTCCGCCCGGCATCGTGCCCGCCAGGGTCAGGCCGGCCAGGCTGCGCTGCAGGTCGAAGTCCAGGCTGTCCGCCAGCCCGTACCAGGAACTCTCGCCCCAGCCCCGGATCAGGAACTGGTTCCAGGCGGGGATGCGCTGCTCCAACTCGCCGCGCAAGAAGCGGTGGTCGGTGCTCGCCCGCTCGTTGAGGACGCGGCGGTTGCCCGCGCTCACGGTGAGTTCGGTGTGATCCAGGGGCCGCAGCGCCAGGCGCGCGCCGAGGATCAGGTCGCGCAGGCGCAGGCTGTCCACCAGGAAGGCGTTGGGCCGCCGCCAGCCATAGCGGCTGAACAGTCCCAACTGCACCTGATGCACGGGTTTCCAGTCCAGGTCGCCCTGCAGCTCCGGCGTGTAGACGCGCTGCTCGTAGAGCGTGTTCTGGGCCAGGGTGGCCCCGGTGCGCACCAGGTAGCGCAATTCGCCCGCCGCGGGCAGCACGCCGTGCGCACCGACGATCAGGCGCGTGGTGTGCAGGTTGAGGTTCTCCTGGAAGGCGCCCGCGTAGCTGCTGTCGCTGAGCCAGGTGCTGGTGTGGTCCAGCCAGCCGTCCAGCGTGAATTGCCGGCTGGGTTGATAGGCGGGCGTCCGCAGCCACTGCGGCACGCTCCACTCCCGGGCCTGGGCGCCCGTTCCGGCCAGCAGGCTCAGGCCGAGCAGCACTCCGATTCCGCGGTGCTTCATGGCGTCACCTCCGCGGAGAGATAGGGCAGATAGCGGTAGACCTGCACGCGTCGGTTGTACTGGTCGGCGATGTAGAGGCGGTTGCCCTCCGCGCAAATGGCGCTGGGCAGCAGGAAATCCTCGTCGGAGCGGCCCGTGGACCCGAACCAGTAGAGCAGCGCGCCGCCCTGGCTGAAGACCTGCACGCGGTTCACCCCGGCGTCGCTGACGTAGAGGTTGCCGTCGGTGTCGAAGGCCAGACCCTTGGGAAACATGAAGCCGCCCGGCGCGTGGTCGTAGACGCCGAACGCGGCGTCGGGCCGGCCGTCGCGCGTGAAGGCCTGCACGCGGTGGTTGAGCGCGTCCAGCACCCAGAGCCGGCCGTCCGGGCTGGTGCAGACGGCGACGGGATGCAGGAACTGGCCCGGCCCCGTGCCTTCCGAACCCACGGTGCGCAGCCAGCGGCCGGCGCCGTCGAAGACCTGCACCAGGTGCCGGCCCGCGTCCGCGACGTAGAGGAACTCGCCGTCCCAATGCATCTGGCCGGGACGCTTCCAGCCGTCCGGCGCCGCCAATTCTCCCTTCAGCAGGCCGGAGGATTGCCCCAGCAGGAAGACCTTGGCGCGGCCGGCGTCGGCCACGGCGATGCCCGCCGGAAAGGATTCGACGCCCGTGGGCGTGGCGAACTCGGGGATCTGGAACACTTCGTAGGGCCGCGGCGAACAGCCGTCCACGCTGAGCCGGAGCACCTGCGACAGATCGCCGTCGCAGACCAGCACGCGGCCGTCCGCGTCCACATCCAGGTCGCTGGGACGGCCCACGGCGGCCAGGTCGCAGCCACCCGTGAGGGCGCGCAGGGTTCGGATGCCCGCTCCGCCATCCCGCCGGATGAGCGTGAGCAGGTCCCCCTCGTGGAGGAGCAGCGTGTCCGTTCCGGCGGCCACCAGGGGCCGTTCCGCGCGCTCGCCGAGTGTGGCGCAACCGGCCAGCAGCGCGAGCAGAAGCAGTGGGAATAGGCGACGGGTGACGTTCATGGCAGAATCCGCTTGTCGCTCAGGTGATAGTACCGATGCTTCCAGAGGGCCTTGTCGCCGTGGCAATCCGAACACACCGCCTCACTGGTCTCCTGCCGTAGAAAGTCCGGCGAGGATTCGCCGCCCGTGGGCGGCTGCGCCACGTGCGGGTTGTGACAGCTGGTGCAGTCCACGTGACCCACCGGCCCCAGGGCCCGGGCCTGGTTGTCGAAGAGCGGCATGCTGCGGCCGTCCGGCCGCCAGGGACCGTCCACCGTCAGGTACTTCTGGGGATGTCCCCAGGCCTCGGGAATGCGCGTGGCCGTGCCCTGCTCGCGATGGCAGGAGAGGCAGTGGCGGGCCCCGGGCGACCAGTTCTCCGGGTTCCGCTCCAGGGCGGTCTCGGGGAAGCCGCGGGTGACGCTGTCCATCTGGGCGTCGGTCAGGCTGCTGGCGATGATCGCCCAGTCGGAGACCGCGTGGTGCGTGGTGTGGCAGGCCCGGCAGGCGCTCTGGTTGGGCTGGCGCTCGCCCAGGTCGTGGCCGGAGCCCAACACGTGGGCCTCCTGCTTGTGACACGCGGTGCAGAGTTGGGCCCCGGTGTTGTCCAGGCGCAGGAAACTCGAAGCGTCGTCGCCCCGGGCGTCAGGTCCCGTCCAGGAGGGCGCCCCGGCCGGCCGCCAGTGATGCGGCTCGTGGCAGGATTCGCAGCCCACCAGCAGGTCGACGCCCGCCGGCGCCTCGGCGCCCGGCTTCCAGGTGCGCAGGTTGTCCGCCCGGAATCCCGGCAGGCCGTCCTCCGCCTTCAGTTTGACGGACAGCGGATGGCCATGCTCGCCCAGCGGCGTGGCCCCGTGCCGGCCATGACCCTCGTGGCAGGAGAGGCAAAGGCTCGTGAATTCAGAGACGCCGCCCTGGGAGTGGCCGTCGGAGAAGGCCGCCTTCTCGTGCGTGTTGTGGCAGGACGTGCACTGGCCGCGGCTGGGCTCCTTCCAGTTGAAGGAATTGTGGTCGGACACCAGGGTCTGGGACTCGTCGCGATGGCAGTTGACGCAGAGGCGGCCGTTCTCGTCGTCCGGCAGCCGCAGGAAGCTGGAGAGGGCGTCCCCCTCCTCGTTGCCCGCGCCGGGTAGCCGGTCGGCCATGGGGCTCCAGCGGTGCGGGTCGTGACACGTGGTGCAGCTCATGCGCTGCGCGCCGAAGAGCGGAAGCGCGACGCCCTGGGCCTTGACGGGCTTGTCCAGCGGATGGCCGTGGCCCACCCAGGTCTTGGCGGAGGCCACGCCCTTGTCCTGGTGGCAGCTCAGGCAGCGGGCGTCCACACCGGATGCCACCGGGTCCGCCGCGCGGCCGTTGGGCAGCGGCCAGGCCCACATGGATGGGCCCTTGCCGCCGTGGCTCACGTGACACGAGGCGCAGGCGTCGCTTTTGCCCGCTGTGCGCTTGCCATCCCCGATGACCAGATCCGCGTGCTCCAGCGCCAGATGGTGGTCGCTCTGCAGGATCGAGAAACTCGACTCGTGGCAGCTCTTGCAGAGCTGGGTGCGGTCGCCGTTCTCCATCAGCTTGACCGACTTCTGGTCGTGCATGCGGTGGCAGCTGAGGCACTCCACCTGGGTCGCGGAGACGTGCCGTCCCGCCAGTGTGTCCGGCAGGGCCGACTCCAGCCGCGCGTGGATCGGGTGGTCCGTGTTGCGCCGCGCGTGATCGGCGTGGCACTGCAGGCAGAGCGCCGAGTTCTCGGTCTCGTTGCGCAGGAAGGGCACGTAGAGGAACTCACGCTCCATCTTGTTCATGTGCGGCGTGTGGCAGGTTCCGCAGTAGATCTCGCCCTTCATGTCCCGCGGCAACCCGCTGGCCGCCACGGCGTGGGGATTGGAGGGCTTCTTGGAGTGCGGATCGTTCTTCCCGAAGTGGCTGCGGGAATCGCCCACGTACCCGTCGTGGCAGGACCAGCACATGTCCTGGGTGGCCACCCGGGCCTCCCGCCCGTCGATGAGGATCGGGTGATCCACCGGGGGCAGCAGCGGGGCCATCTTCTCGTAGCCCTCGCCCCACTCCACGTGGCAGATCACGCATTCCTTGGAGCGGTCCATCCTCAGCTGGGCGCCCGCGGGTGCGGCGGCCAGCAGCAGGGACAGCGCGGCCAGACCGATGCCCGCGAGCCGGGCGGTGGCCCGGCCGTGAGACAACGCCGACCTGCGCGGTTGGGGTGCCATGTGCATCCGTTCCTTTTTCAACAGTGACTTCCCACGCCGGGTCTCCATCAGGGAATGTCGAAGCGGATGATCCGGCTGGCCCGGCTGTCCACCACCCACCATGAACTGCCGCAGCAGGCGATGGCCGTCGGTCCCTCCATCCGCCAGGGCTTGCCCTTCAGCTGCAGCATGCCCTGGCTCTGGGCGTACTCGTCATAGGTGTGCACCATGCCCAGGTAGCTGTCCGTGATCAGCAGGCCCTTGCCGTTCCAGCAGGCGCAGGCGCCCTTGGGGCGGTAGAGTCGTTCGCCGTCCGTCCCGAAGCTGCCCACCATCCGGTCGAAATTCCCCAGCCGCGTGTAGGCCTGGATGCGGCCGCCCAGCACGTCGATCACCATGAAGCCGTTCAGGTGGCGGGCCAGGATGCCCGGGAACTTGAACTCCTCCACGCGCTCGCCCGGCCGGCCGTCGGGCAGCGTCATGCCCGCCATCCGGCGCATGGGACGGATGTCCGCGCCTCCGCGCCCGATCACCTGCAGCAGGGCGCCGTCGTAGGAGATGAGCAGCAGCCGGTGGTTGTCGTTGTCGCTGACCACCAGCTTGTCCTCCAGCGCCAGCACGTCCACGGGGTCGCAGTTCCCCGGCAGCTGGATGGAATCCAGCGGCCGGCCGTCCAGCGTGGTGACGAAGATGCTGCCGGCCTCCGGATCGCTGACGTAGAGCCGGTCCTGCCAGATGTCGTTGCCCACCGGATTGACGAAGCCCGGATGGCGGATCTCGCGCAGCAGCTGGCCCTGCGGGCTGATCACCACGATGCGCTTGTTCAGTCCGTCCACCACGTAGGCGTTGGACTTGGCGTCCGTGGCCAGATCCGTGGGGAAGTTCGTCCCCGCGGCCACCTCCTGCAGGATGCGCACCTCCGCGGTCCGGCCCGGCAGGGCCAGGGACAACAGCAGCGCCAGGACGCAGCAGGCGGCCGTCAGCCGATCAATAGGCCGGCGGCAGATAGAAGACTTCATTGTCGGTCACACTCGCGGTTATGGCATTGCTGCGCAGTTGACGGATCCGCTCCTCGTCGAAGCCCACGGCCTTGAAGTCCAGCAGGCCGCCCTCGGCCACGTGGCACTCGTTGCATTGGGCGCCGCTGCCCGCACCGGATTGGATGCGGTCATGGAAGCGGTCCTTGGTGTCCTTCATGCGGGCCTGGGTCATGGGGGCCGAGTTCGTGCGGTATTCCCGGGCCCGCTCACTCTCCAGGTCGGCGTAGAGCGGCGCTCCGTCCACCTTCAGCCCCAGCAGGCTGGTGAAGTTGTCCAGGCCCGTCTCGGCGGGCTGGGCCAGCAGCTTGTAGGGCGTGGCGGGCTCGCCCTCCGCGGCCATGCGCAGGTCCAGCCAGGCCCAGTTGGCCGTGCCGCGCTGCTCGGGCTTGGCGTGGCAGGCCTCGCAGGTCATGAAGCGGCTGTGCAGGTTCAGGTAGGCCCGCGTCTTGACGTTCACCTGGTGCGGCAGCATGGAGTGGCAGAGCAGGCACTCGCTCTGGCGCAGGGTGCTGTCCACCTCCACCACCGGCACGGAATCGTGGAAGCGCCGGTGCCGCCAATCCACGTCCTCGTGGGCCACCCGCAGCGGATAGCTGGGATCGGCCAACGCGGCCTCCTTGTCGGCCAGCGGGCGCTTGCACCACTGGTTGATGACGGAGTCGGGATCCGGCTTGCTGTCCAGCCCCAGGTAGAGCCGGAAGGACCAGACCATCGCCGCGCAGGTGCCGATGGTCAGCACCAGGAAGGTCCAGCCCAGCGTGCGCGCCAGCACCTTGCGCGTCTGGCGGCGGTCCCGCTTGCGCCCGGTCACCTCCTGCAGCAGGATGGGGCCGAACTTCTCCAGCGCGCCCTCCTGCATCAGGGCGCCGTGCTCTTCCTCCATGTCCTCTTCGCCCATCTTGCCGTCGATCCAGATCTCGCTCATGGGCCAGCGGGCGGGCTTCCAATGGACGTTCCAGAAGTGCCAGACCACGATGGCCGCCACGGCCAGGATCGCCTCCAGCGAGTGCACCAGGCGGGCCAGGTCCACCACGAACTTGGAGCCCAGGTGCTCGAACCAGAGGATGATGCCCGTTCCGGTCATCACCACGGAGCCCCAGGCGAAGGCCCAGTACTCCATTTTCTCGCCGTAGTTGAAGAAGCCGAAGGCGGGACGATCCTTCCGCCTGCCCAGCATGAAGGCGAAGTTGTGCAGGAAGAGCTTGATGTCCGACGGCGCGGGCAACATGGCCAGCATCAGAGCCCGACCGCGCCGGGTGAACACGGCGTAGAACAAGTGGTAGAAGGAGACCAGCGTGAGCAGGATGGCCGCCACGCGGTGGCTCCAGTCGCGCACCGGCATGAAGTAAGCCCACTGCGTCAGGGTGCCGAAGCGCTCCGGCGGAATCCACAGCATCACGCCGGTCAGGGCCAGCATGGTGAAGCTGACGAACATGATCACGTGGGAGATGCGCTCCGCCGGCGTGAGCCGCTTGAACACCCGCGGCACGACGCCTTCCGCCGGCTCGTGATGCGCCGCGGCGTGGGCCTTGCGGTGCCGGCGCCAGGCGATGTAATCCAGCAGGTTGTGGAGCATCATCCCACCCAGGGTCAGTAGGATGATCCAGATGTAGACGCGCTTCACCCAGACGAGGATCGAGACCTTCACGCCCTGGTAGAGGTTGTGCATGGAGCCCGCCGTGGCAAAGGCCGCAGTGGCTCCATCGTGGCAACCCGTCGTGCTGCAGGTCTTCTGCAGGTTGGCCGGGTTGATCATGGAATTGGGGTCCTCGTGGCTGAGGATGCCGTGGTGGCCGTGGCAGTCCGCGCAGACGGGGCTGCGCTTGTCGCCGAAATTGAAACCGCGGCCGTGGAAGGACTCCAGGAAGCTCGAGACCATCGTGCCGTCGATCAGCAGGGCCTCCAGGCTGTCCGACACCAGCTTGTTGTCCGTGTGACAGCGGATGCAGGCCTCGAAGTTCTGCTGGTGACGCCAGTACTCGTCCTCGCTGATGTGCAGCGCCAGGTGCTTGAAGTCCTTGTCCAGCTCGTTGTAGTTCTCGTGGCAGGTCTTGCACTTGGCCTTGGCGCGCTCCATTTCCACCGGCAGCTCCTGCCAGTAGACGGAGTTGAAGTGGCAGTCCTTGCAGGTGGGCTTGCGGTGGTCGTAGGCCCCGTGCCCCGTCTTGCCGTGCACGGAGGCGGCCAGATCCTGGGCCATTTTGAAGTGGCTGTAGTCCTTGCCCGTGTAGGGGTCGATCACGTGGCAGGCCACGGCGCAGTTGACCTTCGCCACCGGCGCGCGGTGCGGGACCTGGTCCACGTCCGTGTGACACTGCCGGCAGGCAAAGCGCCCGTGGACGGATTCCTTGTAGACCCCCTCGTCGATGTGGAAGTTGCGGACCCCCGCGGAGTCCGAAACCGCCATCCAGGGCTTGCCGTGGCAGAACAGGCAGTTCTCCGGGTCGAAGCTCGTGTCCTGGGCGCGGGACGCCGTGGACAGGGCCAGGAGCAGGCCTAAGCTCACGCTTAGGAACAGGCTCAGGAACGGGATGAGCGCGCGGCGCATCAGTCCTCCAGGATCGGGAAGTGGAAGGGCTCGTAGTTCTCCACCATGCCCACGGCGGCGGAATGGGTCAGCTCGTGGATGCGGGCCTGGCTGAAGCCCAGCGTGGCCCAGGGGAAGGTCGCCTCGGGCGTGTGACAGGACAGGCAGGCCAGCGGCTTGTCGCCCACGTGGTCCTCGGCGAATTCGCGGAACTGGGCCTCGTCGATCTCCAGGCCGCCCACCGCGTCGGCGCGGAATTCCTTGTAGCGCTGGTCGTCGTAGGGCGTGAACATCAGCGTGCGCCGCCCGGACAAGTCCTGGACGGGCACGATGCGCTGGATGTAGTTCCCCTTGCCCGTCAGCCCGCCGTTCTCCAGCCGCTCGAGGCCGTAGGGGCCCTGGGCCGTGACGCTGTTCTTCACGCCGAAATCCGTCCATTCCAGCCGGGTCCGGCTGCGGTTCTCGTCGTCCAGGTGGCAGGCCAGGCAGCTCAGGAAGTGCGAGTGCTGGTTGTAGAAGGCCCGGCGCTTGGGGTCCTTGTCGTGGGGAAACAGCGTGTGACAGGTCAGACAGGCCTCCTGCTGGCCCAGCGGCAGCAGCCCGTGGAGCTGGACGCCGTGATAGTGCTGCTCCTGGTTGCGGTAGTCCTCGAACCAAGTCTCCAGGTGGCGGATGTGGTCGGCGAAGACGCGCTTGCCTTCGACGGCCTCCACGTGGGGCTTGTGGGGCGTGTTGGTCCAGCGGACCAGCAGCACGGCGATGGTGCTGCCCACCGCCAGCATGACCAGTCCGTAGACCACGCGGATGAGGGTTTTGCCGTTCATGCGCGCCCGCCCTGGCCGTCCGTCGGCCCCTGTTCCGCCTCCGCGTCCTCGCGCCGCCGGGGGCGGCCGCGCTTCAGCTGCTCCAGGATCTCCTCCAGTTCACGGGGATGCTCGTGCAGCATTTCCTCCTCCGTCAGCGTGCCCTTGTACCACACCTTGTTGGCGGGCCAGACCCGCGGGTTGAAGTGCACGTTGTAGAAGTGCCAGATCACGATGGCCAGGAAAGCCAGCAGGGCCTCGTCGCTGTGCGCCACGTAGGCGATCTGGATCAGCTCGGCCGAGATGAAGCGCCCCGCCGCCTCCGGGTACCAGAGGATCAGGCCGCTGCCCGCCATGATGAACATGCCCCAGAACACCGCCCAGTAGTCGAATTTCTCGATGTAGGAGAAGCGGTGGAAACGTGGACGCTCGTCCGTCATGAACAGGAAGTAGCGCAGGTTGTCCCGGATGTCCCGCGCGTCCTGCAGGTTCGGCAGCAGGTGCATGCGCGCCAGCGGCGTGCGGTTGCGCACCACGTTGAACAACACATAGAGCACGTGGATGCAGAAGTCGGCGATCATCACCACCGCGGCAATGCGGTGGACGGAGCGGATGGTCTGGATGCCGCCGAACAGGTCCACGCTGCGCGCCCAGAAGGCGTTGTCCGGGAACTTGATGGGGAAGCCCGTCAGCACCAGGACGATGAAGGGCACGAACATGAAGACGTGCTGCAGGCGCTGGCTGAGCGAGAAGCGCACGTACTGGCGCTGATCGCCCACGATCCGGATGCGGTCACTGGTCCTCATGGCGCCCTCCCCGGGTGACGCGCCCGTGCACCCAGCGTCCGAAGTCCAGCAGGATGTGGCTGAACAGGAAGGCCATGGTGATGGCGGTGAGCAGGATGAAGCCCCAGGTCACGGCGTAGACCACCGGATTCCCCTGCATGCTTGGCTTGGAGTGGATGGCCGAGCGCGCGAACTCCAGGCTGGGGTTCTGGTGGCAGCCCGTGGTGCCGCAGGTCTGGCGGATGTTGGCCGTGGAGAGCGTGGATGCGGGGTCGTCCTGGGCGAGGATCATGTGGCTGTTGTGGCAGTCCGCGCAGTTGGCCACGCCGTCCAGGCCCCGGCGCATGGCCTTGCCGTGGAAGTGGTGCTGGAAGCCCTCCACCTGCGTGCTGCTGAGGTTGACGCTCTGCATCAGCGTGGCGTCGCCGTGGCAGCTGGCGCAGAGCCGCACGATGTCCAGCGAATTGTCCGCGCTGCGGTGGGACGTGTGGCGGTCCACGTGTTCGATCACGCCCTCGAGCGAGTTGCCGTCGTGGCAGTTGGCGCAGTGTTCGGCCTGTTCCTGCACGCGCAGGGAGGGCTCGGCCATCAGGTGGCTGCCGTGACAGTACTTGCAGGTGGGCTTGGCCGCGTTGGTCTCCGCGTCATCCTCCGCGCTGAAGCCGTGCACGCCCAGGCCGTGGGCCTCCACCTCGGTGCGGTGGGAGAAGACCGTCAGTTCGAAGGGCCGGTTGACGTGGCAGGTCTTGCCGCAGTCCACCTTCTGCACCACGGCCGGATGCGGAAAGGCCTCGATGTCGACGTGGCAGTCCCGGCAGCTGATCCCCTTGTGGGAGGAGTGCAGCACCGTCTCCGCGCTGACCTCGAAGAGCCGCAGATTTCCCTGGTCGTCCATGCGCGACAACAGGGGCAGTCCGTGGCAGAGTTCGCAGTTCTCGGAGTCCGCCGGGCGTGGGGCGGCGTCCGTGGTTGCCGCTCCGAGCAGCAACAGGGCCAGGACGCCCCCGGCCAGCCAGGCTCCGGGTTTTCTACAGATCGTGACAGGCATAGCAGATCCGCTCTTTCGGCGCGCGCAGCAGCTTGGAGGGAGGAGGCTCCACCCCCTGGCCGCAGGCCGGGTTGGGCGTGTGGCACGTGGTACACGTGAGGAACTCACCCTCCCGCAAGGGCAGGGTGACTCCGGATGTATCATGGAACCGCTTCAGGGCGGAGGCTGTGTCCATCTTCAGGCGGTTGTGCAGCACGGAGCGGCCCAGATGCTCGCGCTCGTGCTTCACATCCTTGTGGCACTTCAGGCACAGTTCCCCGGCGGGCAACTGCGGCTGGGGGGAGAGACTCTGGCCGTCGCTGCCCGGTGCGTGGCAGTACCAGCAGAGGTTGGGGTCTCCCGCCGTGCGGTGGGGGTTCTTTTGGGGATAGAGGGCGCGTTCGTGGCACTGGTAGCAGAAGTCCGTCTCCCGGGGCCAGGGGCCGCCCACCAGCATGGCGCGGTTCTCCCGGTGCACGCGGAAGTTGCCGTCCCCCTTGCAACCGATGTTGTGGCAGGTCAGGCACGTGGAGCGGCCTTCCTGCAGGCGGGCGCCCTTGAAGGACGGCGCCTTGGGGTTGTCCCCGGCGAAATTGGTGGGATGGATCTCCCGCAGGTGCGCCACGGGGTCGTGGCATTCGGTGCAGGACTCCCCCCGGAAGGAGGCGGCGCCGGGTTCGGCGCCGGCGACGTGGCACTCCGCGCAGCGGTTCTCACGGCCGTGCGGGTTCAGCTTGCCCGGTCGGGTCAGGTGGTGGGTCAGCGTGTCACGCGGGGCGGGCGTCTTGCAGGCCGGAGCCCCGGGCGCGCACAGTCCGCAGGAAGCGGACTTGGGGGCCTCGGCCGTGGCGGCAGGGCCCATCAGCAACAGGAAACCGCCAGCGCAGAGGGCCGCCAGCAGGAACCAGAGGAGGCTGCGGGTTGCAGGTCGTTCCACCGGGGACTCCGCCGCTTGGAAAGGGGACCCGGAGCCGCCGCAGCGGCTCCGGGCTCCAGGTTGACTAGTTGGTCACAACGGGGTAGTTGAGGGCCGTGTGGGCCCAGCCGTTGGAAGGCAGATCGTCGTGCATCAGGGCGTTGGCCCCGAACTTCAGGCTCACCACGTCGTAGCCCAGGGCGCCCAGGTAGAACCCCGTGAAGGCGCTGGTCTGGCCCGTCCAGCAGTACAGCACGTTGGTCTCGGTGGGATGCAGACCGGCCAGGTCCGTGGAGGTGGTCACCGCGCCGGGGGTCAGCTGATAGGCGCCGTCGATGTGGCCGACGCCTTCAAAGTCCGCCGCGCTCCAATAGTTGAAGATGTTGTAGGACTCGGGGGCGCCCATCACCGTGGAGGCCGAGATCGTGTTGGCCGTGAAGCCTTCGGCGAGCAGCGCATCCACGCGGGCTTCCAGGATGGCCTGGCCGCTGGTGAGGCCCGTGCTCAGCGTGGGCCAGCTGTTGGTCGGCAGGGCCGGACTGGCCGTGGTCACCATGTCGGCGGAGAAGTCGTTGCTGATGGCCGCGTCCCAGGGACCGGCAAAACTGTCGTTCCAGCCCGCCATGCCCCACTTCATGCAGAAGGCGTCGTGGCCCAGCATGCGCAGCGCCATGGTGGCGAAGGCCGCCGTCTGGCCCGTGTAGCACACCACCGCCACTTCGTCGCTGTTGGTGTTGTTGGCGGCCACGTAGTCGCCCACGTCGGCCAGGGCCACGTTGTGGGCACCCTCGATGTGGCCGGCGGCGAAGTCCGTCGCGCTGCGCAGGTCCACGATGAACAGGTCGGCCATGTTGTCATGGGTGTAGGTCGCCGTCTTCACCCAGGTGGTGTTCCAGCCGGCGAACTCGGCGTCGGTGACCGCCGTCAGCAGCTCGAACTCGTCGGTCTGCTGGCCGCCCGTGTAGGCGTAGTTGGCGTGATAGCCGCCCATCTGCCAGGCGTGGCTGGCATCCAGCGCGGAGTGGATCATGCCGTTGGCGCCGAACTTCAGCGACAGGGCGTTGTAGCCCAGCACGTTCAGGTAGAAGGCCGTGAAGGCGCTGGTCTGGCCCGTCCAGCAGTAGATCACGTTGTCGCCGTCGGGGTCCAGGGCGGTCAGGTTGTCGTCGGTGGTCAGGGTGCCCGGTGTCAGCTGGAAGGCGCCGGGGACGTGGCCGAAGGCGGCGTAGTCGGCGGCCGCCCAGTAGTTGTAGGTCTCGTAGTCGTCCAGGGCGCCGAAGACCTGGGCGGCGGTGACGGCGTTGGCGCCGAAACCCTCGGTCAGGACGGCCTCAATGCGGGCGTCGAGGATCGCCTCGCCCGTGGTCTGTCCGGTGTGCAACACGGGCATGGCCGTGTAGACCGGCAGGTTCGGGGCGTTGTCGTCACTGAACTGGGCCACGTAGTCGCTGGAAGCGCCGCTGTCCCAGCTGGCGGCGAACTCGTCGTTCCAGGACGCCATGCCGAACTTCATGGCGAAAGCGTCGTCGAAGCCCGCCATGCGCAGGGCCATGGTGCACCAGGAGGCAGTCTGGCCCGTGTAGCACACCACGCAGATGGTGCTGGAGCCGGCGCTGGCCGCCGCTTCCACGACATCCGCGGCCGCCACGTTGTGGGCGCCCTCGATGTGCCCGGCGGCGAAGTCCGTCGCCGATCGCACGTCCATGATGTAGAGGTTGGACAGGTTGGTCTGCACGTAGGAGGCCGGCTGGATCCACGAGGTGGTCCAGGCGGCGAACTGGACATCGGTGATGTCGGACAATAGGGCGAATTCGTCCGCTGCCGGGGTGGTGTCGTCGTCGTCTTCCGAGCAGCCCGTGAAGACGGACAGGGTCAGGGCCACTGACAGAGCCAGGGCGGCTTTCGTGTGTTTCATGAACTCTCCTTGCGATGATACTTCCGGGGCTTGGCGAATCCCCGCTTACTGGTCCAACCGTCCCGTCGACCCTCCCAGACCGCCGGGTGCGACCCGTCTCACATCAATTCAATGCCGGTTCCAATACTGGCTGATGCTGTCGTCCACGGCCACGCGGCGGTTGGCCCGGATGTACTCGTCCGGATCGCTCAACCCCGTGACGGAGCTCTTCAGGCTGTCGAGGCGGCTCATCCACAGGAAGCGCCGGGCGTTTTCCTCTTCGTGCGGACCCTGAACGTGGCAGCTCATCCAGCAGTCGCCCATGCTGTAGGCCGGATTCGTCAGGGCGATCTCCGTCTGCGGCGTGAAGCGCTGGATGTTGTGCGGGCTGGCGTATTCCCAGGTTTCGAAGTCCGACCAATTGGGCTGCGACCACCAGCCCCACTCGCGGAAGCCGTCCTTGATCACCGGAATGTGGCGCACAGTCACCCACTCCTCCTTGGCCACCGGGTGGTTCGGCCATTCGCCCGTGTTACGCCCGATGCGGAAGTCCACGTACTCGGAGTAGCCCTCCGGATCGCTGCTGCTCCACACGCCGCCCGAGTGGCAGTTCAGGCAGTTGGTGTAGGGCTGGCTGTGGCAAACGTGGCAGGAGAGCCCCTCCTCCAGGGAATTGCCGTCCGGCCAGTGGTACTCGTGGAACAGGTTGTCGCTGGCGGACAGCTCGTGGCAATTGACGCACTGCGGCAGGCCTTCCACGGCGTAGCGCGAGGTGTAGTCCGTGCGCCCGTCCCCGTGGAGGTCCTCCTGGTGGCAGAAGAAGCAGTCGTAGCCCTGCTCCTGATGCACGTCCGGGCGGTTGCCTTCGTGGTGGCCGCTGAAGTCGTTGCCCACGCGGCTGCCGTGGCAGGCCGTGCAGTTGTTCTCCATGTCCGGCGTGCGCTGGAACTTGTGGCTGTCCAGGAAGCCGCCGTGCACGCCGTTGGGCCGTGACACGTGGCATTGACCGCAGGTCGTGTGACAGTTGGTGCACTCGCCCTCGTACCCGTCCTTCAGCAGCTGGGGGCACTCCTCGTAGCTCTCGTAGCCGGCCCGGAGTGCGATCTTGTGCTTTTCGCCCCACAGCTGCGTGTGCATGGAGGTGGCGTTGAGCGCCACGATCTGGGCATGACAGCCGGCGCCGTTGCAATTCGACTCGGCCTGGGAGGAGGGGTCGCGCAGGACGCCCTTGACTTCGGGTTTGCGCCGGATCAGCACACCCTGATCGTCATACTCCGCCTCGAATTCGTGGGCCTTGGCCATGGCCACCCACAGGTCGTCGCGGGCTTCACTAGCCGCCACGACGGGTTCGGTGCCGCCGTGACAGGTCACGCAGCCCACGGCCGCGTGGTTGGGGTCGATTTCGGCGTAGGTCGCGGCGTTGATGAAGACCTTCTCGAAGGGTTCCAACGGAACCACGGTGCCGCCTCAGCCACCGCCCCCGCCGCCGCCGCTGCCGTCATCGATGGCCAGGCGCCGCAGATAGGCCCGCGTGGTGTGACAACCTTCACAGGTCAACACCACGGACTCCGCACCCATCTCCGGGGCCTGGCGCACCGGCTCGATCCTCTCGCAGGAGAGCAGCAGCAGCGCCAGGATGACGAGGCTGAGTCCGCAGCTCCAGGAGGAGGAAGCAGGATGTGGGTGCACCATGGCGCGTTCCTAATGTTTCACTGGTTGCGACTTGGTTCGACGGCGCTGCCGGACCCGACCTTTATCGGGAGCCACGGGGCAGTGCCCGAGGCATTTTTAACAAGTTGGGGAGATTAGATCTATTTTCGAACTATCTCCCGACAATTCGGCTGCCGTTCAGCTTTGAAACTGTTAGCACTTTGACAATATAGCCGAGAGCGGTTGAGAATCAAGTGATCATTGCTTGTCAATAGAATGGATCAGGGTTTGGCGGCACGGATTTGAATTCGATTTCGGTCCACGGCCAGGTTGCCCGAGCGATCCCGGACCCGCAATTCCAGCTCCAGCGGACCCGCCGGCCACTCTTCTGCGGGACGGAACACCACCAGGTGGGTGTCGGGCTCATAGCGCGGGTAGTGGGTGCGTCCGTTCTCCACCAACACCACCACATCGATTCCGGACGGATCCCCGCCGATCTCCCAACTCAGGGTGGGGCGCGGATCGTAGCCCGTCGGGGTCTTGCTCCGCTTGCGGCCCTTGCGACCCTTGGCCTTGACCACGGGGGGTTTGCGCAGGCTGATGGACGGGGCCCGGGTATCGGCGTGCAGGACATAATGCCCCGTCCGGGCCAGGCTGACCCGCAGGCGCCCGTCCGCCACGGTTCCACCCACCAGTCCCACCGGCAGACCACGTTCGTTGGCCTGGAAGAGCGCCGCCCGGGCCCGCTCCGCCTCGGGCAGCCCGGCCAGGCTCAACTCCAGCAGCACGGGGGTCTCGAACTGCAGCTCGCCGGGCCCGAGGTGGAAGGAGCCCCGCGCGCCGCGCCGCAGCAGCAGGCGCGTGGGGTCCGGCACCGTGCCGGCCTCCGGATACAGCACGATGGGGGCGCCGCCCCGCGTGGCGCGCAGGATCTGGTCGTGGTCCGGTTCCAGCCAGAAGCCGCTCAGGTCCAGCACGGGGAAATCCGCCGGTGCGGCCACCCGCAACGGACCGTCGGGCACCATCGCCCGGGGCAGCACCCATTCCCAGCCCTTGTCGCGCAGCTGCCCCCAGGCCGGGAGCGCGCCGCGTTCGCCCAGCAGCACCGGCACGCTCACTGCGGCGGCGGAGGGCGGCAGGGGCGCCAGCCGCACGTGCAGGCCGTCGCCCGTGTCCAGCAGCGTCCATTCGGGCACGGGCGGCGGGGACGACGGCGGCGGTTTGGACTTGCGCCGGGAGCGGGAACGCCTGCTGGTCTTCTTCTCCTTCTTGATGGGAGGCGGCGGCTTCAGGGCCGCCAGCGCGGCGCTGTCGGGCGGGGCGAAGCGCGGCTCCGTCACGGGCGCCGGCCGCAGGCGCAGCACCACGCGTAGCGAGGCCAGATTCTCCGCGGCGTCCCGCACCAGCAGGTCCAGGCGCCGCAGCGGGCGCGCCGGATCCGGCACCAGCAGACCGCCCGCCGCCCGTCCGCCCCAGATTCCCAACTCGCCCTCGCCGCCCCAGAGACGCAGATAGGGCCGCCCGTACATCTGCTGCAGCCAGCGCTGGAAGAAGCGGCCGCTCTCTCCCTGGGCCGTCAGCGGAAAGGAATCCAGGCAGAGCCGGAACAGCGTGTCCCCCTCTTCCACCACCTCCACCTGCCAGGGCAGGAGGCGGGCCTCGTTGCCCGGCAGGTGATCCACGGCGTGGAGGGCCAGGCCCGTCAGTCCCTCGCAGTCCAGCGTGTCCGGCAGGGTCCAGCGACCGGGGCCCGCGGCCCGCGGCGTAACCCGCACCGGCAGCAGTCCGCCCCCGGCGCGGCTGCCGCAGGCGGCGGGGATCAGGGCCAGGCTCTCCAGGACCGGCGCTTGGTCGTCGTAGACGCGCAGTCCGTGGCGCAGCGGATTGTAGACCCGGTCTTCGGTCGCCGAGCGCAATTCGTAGTGCAGGTGCGGCGGGCCGTTGCCCGTGTCGCCGCTGAGCCCGATCTCCTCGCCGGCCCGGACGGGAAAGCGCCCGGGTTCCGGGAAGAGGGCCTGGGAATAGGCGCCGCTCGCCTGCCGGGCCCGCTCCAGCTCTTGTTGCAGGTCTTCACGGAAGGCGGAGAGGTGGGCGAACAGGTGGCGGCGTCCCAGGGAATCCGTCAGCATGAGTTGCAGACCGTAGCCCGTGTAGTCCGCGGCGATGCGACTGATCCAGCCGCCCGCCGGAGCCAGCACGGGCATGCCCTGGCGCCGGTTGGTGGAGAAGTCCACGCCTGCGTGCAGGCGCAGGGAGCGGGGTTCGGCGAAGCCGGAGGTGAAGCGCGTGCGCTCGGCCAGCAAGGGCCCCAGCGGCGCGATGGGCAGGGGGTCGGAGTCGGCGGCGCGGACGGTGGTCCACATGCGCAGGGCCGGCCAAGTGGCGGCGAAGATCAGCAGCAGGGTCAGCAGCAGGACCGGATGGCGGCGCCAGGCGCAACGGCGCCCCTCACCAGCGGGCCGCCCGCGGGCGTCCGCGGCCATGTGCGCGGGCTCATTCACCCGGGGGACAACGCTCCAGCAGCCGCCGGGCACGCGGTGCGGAATCACCGGCGGGGAAGCGACCCAGCAGCGTCCGCGCCTCGGCGCAGGCCCGCTCGGGTTCGCCCAGATTCTGCCAGCAGAGGGCGATCTTCAATCGCGCGTCTTCCTCCTTGTTGGAGTCGGCCTGCTCCAGGACCTTGAAGAAGCACGAGAGCGCGTCCAACCAGGCCTTCTGGGCGTACCACGCCTCGCCCAGCCAGAAACTGCAGTTGTCCCGCAAGTCCAGGGGCAGGTCGGGGCGGGTGAGCAGGTCCTCGAACTGGGAACGCGCGCGCTCCGCCCGCCCAGCGTTGAACGACGCCAGGGCTTGTTCATATTGGGCCAGCAGGGTTCCGCTCTTGACGGGCGCCTCCACGCCGGGAAGCTCCCGGACGCCGAGGGCCAGACTCAACCAGAAGATGAGGAGAATTCCATGTCGCAGCATGTCTCCAACCAAAGGAAGACCGGGCTCTTGCGCAAGCTGAAAGCGGGACTTCTGCCGCTGCTGACCCTGCTGGGTGGATGTGTCTACTCCCTGCAGCCCTGGTACCCGGAGGGCACGGGCGGCGCCGAACCCGCCCTGCGGGGTGTGTGGCGGGAGGCGGGCGGCCAGGACACCTGGGTGTTCCTGGCCAACGGGGACTCGCTGCGCCTGCTCTACCAGGAGGACAACCAGTCCGGCGAGTTCTTCGCGCTGAACTTCCGCGTGGGCGAGAACGCTTTCTTGGATCTCAGCCCGGTGCCCGGATCCTACGCCTCGGGACCCGTCAGCTGGTACCTGCTGCCGCTGCACGGCCTGCACCGCTGGACGCTGGATCAGGACACGCTGCGCCTGAGCTCGCTGAATCCGCAGTCCGTGGAACTGCTGCTGGAGGGCACGGAGCATCCGCGGCTGGAGAAGCTGGACAACCGCCTGCTCTTCCTGGGCAGCCGCGAGGAGATGGCGGACTTCCTGGAGTCTCGCCTGCAGGATCCCGCCCTCTACGACGAACCCACGGTCCTGGTGAGGGAATAGCCCGGGTTACAACAGGCGCGCGAGGCCCTGTTCCAGCTCCAGCAGCCGCTGTTTGCGCCAGAGTCCGCCGCCGTAGCCAGTCAGGCTGCCGTCCGCCCCGATGACCCTGTGGCAGGGCACCAGGATGGCCACCCGGTTGTCGCCGTTGGCCCGCGCCACGGCCCGGCTGGCGCTGGGCTGGCCGATCCGCGCCGCCAGTTCGCCGTAGCTGATGGCCGTGCCGGCGGGAATCCGCCGCAGTTCCTCCCACACTTTCAGTTGGAAGGGCGTGCCCGGCAGCAGCAGGGGCGTCGTGAAGGGCTCGCCTCTTCCCGCGAAGTAGGACTCCAGTTCCCGCTCCACCTGGTCCAGGAGGGGATGGGCACCCGGCAGCAGCACGGCGTCCAGGCGCCGGGCCAGCGTGCCCAGCTGGCGCTCCAGCATGCGGCGCTCGGCGAACTCCAGCAGGCAGAGGCCCTCGTCCACGGCGCCCGCCAACAGCGGGCCCAAGGGGCTCAGCAGCCGCCGCAGGTGGATCACGCGCCGCGCGCCCGCCCGCCGGGGAGCCTCCCCGGCCACCTTGTGCAGCGCCTCGCTGAATCCGCTCAGGGATTCATAGCCCGCCTCCCACGCCGTATCCGTCACTCGTCCTCCCTCCCGGATGGATTGCAGCGCCCGGTTCAGGCGCCGGGCCCGCGCATAGGCCGTGAACGTGATGCCGTGCCGGGCCTGGAACCAGCGCCGCACGCGGTCCGGATGCAGACCCAGCGCGCGCAGGTCCGCCGCCCGCCAGCGCCGCTCGGGCTCCGCGTCCACGCGCCGCAACAGGTCCTGGATGTCCGCGGGCGGCGCGCCGGCCACGTCCAGCGGGCGGCAGCGCAGGCAGGGACGGTAGCCGGAGAACAGGGCGTCGCGGGGGTGGGCGAAGAACTCGCAGTTCTCCGGCCGTGGCGTGCGGGCCGGACAGCCCGGACGGCAGAAGATCCCCGTGCTGCGCACGCCCAGGAAGAAGATGCCGTCGTAGGAGCGGTCGCGGGCAGCCACGGCCCGGAGCATCTCCACGCGGTTGGGCAATTGTGGATTCATGGCTCCAAGGTGGCGTGCGGCGGTTCAGCCGCGCCACCGAAAAAGCGGCGTCAATCCGCGAAATGGCGGATCACATGTTGCGCCGATACTGCCCGCCCACCTCGAACAGCGCCCGCGTGATCTGTCCCAGGCTGGCCACGCGCACGGTCTGCATCAGCTCCTCGAAGAGGTTGCCCCCCGCCGCGGCCACCTGCTGCAGGCGGGCCAGCGCTTGCTGCGCTTCGGCGGCGTGGACCTGCTGGAACTCCCGCAGCCGGGTCACCTGCAGCATCTTCTCCTCGTCGCTGGCCCGCGCCAGCTCCATCTGCGCCGAGACCTCGGAGCCGCCGGGCCGCAGGAAGGTGTTCACGCCCATGATGGGCAGCTCGCCGGACTGCTTGCGCAGTTCGTAGACCATGGATTCCTCCTGGATCCGCCCGCGCTGGTACTGGGTCTCCATCGCCCCCAGCACGCCGCCGCGCTCGCTCAGGCGCACGAACTCGCTGAGCACGGCCTCCTCCACCAGCTCGGTCAGCTCGTCCATGATGAACGAGCCCTGGAGTGGGTTCTCGTTCTTCGTCACCCCGAATTCGTGGTTGACGATGAGCTGCACGGCCAGGGCGCGGCGCACGCTCTCCTCGGTGGGCGTCGTCACGGCCTCGTCGTAGGCGTTGGTGTGCAGGCTGTTGCAGTTGTCGTAGATGGCCAGCAGCGCCTGCAGCGTGGTGCGGATGTCGTTGAAGTCCATCTCCTGGGCGTGCAGGCTGCGGCCGCTGGTCTGGATGTGGTACTTGAGCTTCTGGCTGCGCTCGTTGCCGTGATACACGTCGCGCACGGCCACGGCCCAGATCCGCCGCGCCACCCGGCCGATCACGCTGTACTCGGGATCCAGCCCATTGCTGAAGAAGAAGGAGAGGTTGGGCGCGAAGTCGTCGATGGCCATCCCGCGGCTCAGGTAGTATTCCACGTAGGTGAAGCCATTGGCCAGCGTGAAGGCCAACTGGGTGATGGGGTTGGCGCCCGCTTCCGCGATGTGGTAGCCGCTGATGGACACGCTGTAGTAGTTGCGCACCTGGTTCTGGATGAACCACTCCTGCATGTCGCCCATCAACTTCAGCGCGAACTCCGTCGAGAAGATGCAGGTGTTCTGGGCCTGGTCCTCCTTCAGGATGTCGGCCTGGACCGTGCCCCGCACGGTGGAACAGGTCAGGCGGCGCAGCTCCGCTTGCTCCACGGCGTTGGGCGCGCGGCCGTGCTCGGCCTGGAACTTGTCCAGCGCGAAGTCCACGGCCGTGTTGAGGAACATGGCCAGGATCATCGGCGCGGGTCCGTTGATGGTCATGGATACGCTGGTGTTGGAAGCGGAGAGGTCGAAGCCCGCGTAGAGGCGCTTCATGTCCTCCAGCGTGCAGATGGAGACTCCGCTCTCGCCCACCTTGCCGAAGATGTCCGGGCGCTCCGCCGGGTCTTCGCCGTAAAGCGTCACGCTGTCGAAGGCGGTGGAGAGCCGCTTGGCCGCGCTGTCCTGGGAGAGGTAGTGGAAGCGCCGGTTGGTGCGCTCCGGCGGACCTTCCCCGGCGAACTGCCGGGTGGGATCCTCGCCCTGGCGCTTGAAGGGAAAGACGCCGGCCGTGTAAGGGAAGAAGCCCGGCAGGTTCTCCAGCGCCACGAAACGGTAGAGGTCGCCCTCGTCGCTGAAGCGCGGCAGGGCCACGCGCGGCACGTGCGTGCCCGACAGGCTGATGCGGGTCAGTTCCTGACGGTGGACCTGGCCGCGCACCATGTACTCGTAGCTGTCGCCCGTGTAGCACGCGGCGGTGTCGTGGTAGGCCTGCAGGGCGGGCAGCGCGGACGGATGCAGCTGGCGCTCCAACTCGTCGCGCCGGGCCGTCAGCGAGTCGGCGGCCGCGCCGGCGCCCAGTTCGCCCACGGCCGTCGCCAGATGCGAACGGAGCCGCAGCCGGCCGGCGTCCGCCACCACCCGGGCCTTGTACTCGCGCACGCCGCGGGCGATCTCGGCCAGGTAGGTGGTGCGGTCCTCGGGGATGAGCTGGCGACGCAGCACGCGCGCGTCCTTGGCCAGCGGCGCGTGGCTGTATCCGCCGCCGAAGCGCGCCTCCAGCGCAGCCATCAGGTGGTCGAAGAACCAGTTGGTCCCGTTGCAGTCGAAGCGGCTGGCCACGGTGCCGTAGACGGGCAACTCCTCATCGGCCACCTCCCAGGGAATCGAGTGGGCGCGGCGGTACTGCCGGCGCACGTCGCGCAGGGCGTCCTCGCTGCCGCGCTTCTCGTACTTGTTCAGCACCACCATGTCCGCGTAGTCGATCATGTCGATCTTCTCGAGCTGGCTGGCGGCGCCGTACTCGGCGGTCATGGCGTAGATGGAGAAGTCCGCCAGGTCCACCACCGCGCTGCTTCCCTGGCCGATGCCGCTGGTCTCCAGCAGCACCAGATCGAAGCCCGCCGCCTTCAGCAGGTGGACGGCGTCGCCCGTGGCCGCGGACAACTCGCTGCCGCTGCGCCGGGTGGCCAGGCTGCGCAGGAAGGTCTTCTCCCCGGTCAGGCTGTTGATGCGAATGCGGTCCCCCAGCAGGGCGCCGCCGCTCTTGCGCTTGGTGGGATCCACGCTCACCACGGCCACGCTCTTGTTCGGGTAGCAGGTCTGGAAGCGGCGCAGGATCTCGTCCGTCAGGCTGCTCTTGCCCGCGCCGCCCGTGCCCGTGATGCCGACCACCGGCGTGCCGGCGGCCTTCCCCCGCTCCAGCAACGACTCCAGGGCGGGTGGAACGGCCGTCCCGCCGGCCCGCCGTTCGCACAAGGTGAGGGCGCGGCCCAGGGCCAGTTCCTCCCGCCGCAGCACGCGGGCCGCCAACTCCTCCACCTCCAACTGGGCCGGGTCGAAGTCGCTGCGTTCCAGGGCCAGGTCGATCATGCCCTCCAGGCCCAGCTCCGTGCCGTCCTGCGGACTGAAGATCCGGTCGATGCCCGCGGCGTGCAGCTCCTCGATCTCGGCCTTGACGATCACGCCGCCGCCGCCGCCGAAGATCTTCACGTGGCCGGCGCCGCGCTCCAGCAGCAGCTCCTTCATGTACTTGAAGAAGCGCACGTGGCCGCCCTGGTAGCTGGAGACCGCCACGGCCTGGGCGTCCTCCTGCACGGCGGCGCGCACGATGTCCAGCACGCTGCGGTTGTGCCCCAGGTGGATGACCTCGGCTCCGGCGGCCTGGAAAACGCGCCGCATGATGTTGATGGCGGCGTCGTGGCCGTCGTAGAGGCTGGCGGCGGTAATCACCCGGACGGGGTGCTTGACGGTGTAGCGTTGGGACATGACGGCTCTCTGAAACTGATTCGTTTGCGGAATCTACCACCTGATCGGCTTTCGCCCCGATGGGGCGAAAGTGAAATGTTCGATTGGCCTGACAGTGTGGAGAAACGAATCCCTTGCGGCGCAACGAGAACTTGGTCTGCTGGAGTGGCGATGGCATGCTGTCGTGGCGAGTCCGCTATCGGGGCATCGTCCCGATAGCCCCACAGCACAGTCAAGCGCAAGGAGATCGAAGATGTCTCAATCGCTTGCCCAGATCCTGATACACCTTGTCTTCAGTGCAAGAGACCGGGAAGCCTGCCTGGAAGAACACATCCACGGACGGCTGCAAGCTTATCTCGTCGGGATTCTGCGGCACCTGGCTTGTCCACCACATGCTGCCACAATCCAGCCTGACCATGTCCATTTGGTGTTCGAGCTGGCGCGCACACGATCCATCGCCAAGGTTGTGGAGGAGCTGAAGACCGGATCCAGCAAGTGGCTCAAGCAGCAGGATCCGGCCTTGACCGAGTTTTCCTGGCAGGATGGCTACGTCGTGTTCTCCGTCAGTGAATCCCGCCTTCGTTCGCTCATGCTCCGTCTTGCCGCGCAGCGGCGATACCATGCCGTCAGTAACTACCAGGATGAGCTGCGCATGCTGCTGGCAGCTCACGACATGCGCTTCGATGAACGCTACTTGTGGTCCTGATCAGGCCTGGTATCGCCCCGATGGGGCGATACCCTGATCCTTCATCTCCACCAGTGTGAAGTGCTGCGCTCATGAAGGGATCCATTGGCGAACTCCCCACTGCGGAGCTTTCGCGCCACCCACGAGCTTCCCGGTTGGCTCAACGTTCATTTCTTCACAAGCCCGCTGAAGCTTGTCGCAGTGGTCTGCTTTCCGGACTCTGTTCCTTCGTGATCGGCCCAACCGCTCGCCCACACACAGCACACACAACGGGTATCGAGCTTCCCGCTTCCCGCTGCGCCCATTCGAGGCGGGCGGAGCGCGAATCTCGAACCCGGCAACAACAAGGGGGATTCTTGAAATCCACGGTTCGTCACTTCAACGCCTGCCGTCTGGCAATCCTACTGGGAGCAGGCATCCTGTCGGTTCCGGCGCGTTCCTGGGCCGAGGCCCCAGAACGTCCGGCGGAGGGGTATTACGCCCAGCCCCGAGTGGAGTTTTCTTTTAGCGCTGAGGCGGCCGTCAGCCTGAATGGCGAGGACTTCACGAGTCCCATGAAGTGGGACTACTCCGATGTGGAGACGCTGCTGCGCGAGACCGGCGCCTCCCAGTGGAAGCGTCTCTTCAGCGAGCACAGTCCCGAGCAGCTCGACCAGCTGCGCAAGGCGGGCGAGGCTCGCCGCGGGATCAAGCTGGCCAATCTCAACAACTGGTACACGGTGGTTCTGCCCAGCGACGAGGCCGCCGTGGAGCTCGCCGCCCGGCTGGCCAAGAACCCGCGCATCCGTAGCGCGTCGGTCACGCCGCTTCCGGTGATGTTCGCCGCCGACATCGCGCCGGCCACGCCCAATTGGCTGGCCAACCAGGGCTACCAGGCCGCGGCGCCCGCTGGCACGGGCATCACCTCCGCCTGGGCCATGCCCGGCGGCAGCGGCCAGGGAATCCGCGTCCTGCACTGCGAGGGCGGCTGGGTGCTGGATCACGAGGATTACGACCTGACCTACACGGGTGGCGGCAATTCCGGCGATTCCGGCTGGTGGAACCACGGCACCGCCTGCGTCTCCATCCTGGGCGCGCGCAACAACGGCTACGGCGTGACGGGCATGACGCCCCTCCTCGATGGCCTCTTCAGCCACGGCATCATGGACGCCGGCGGACCCGCCGCCTGGATCGCCTCCATGGGTTACCTCAACGTCGGCGACGTGATCTCCGCCAGTTGGGGCTACAGTGGCACGCCTGTCCCCGGCCAGGTCTGCGTCTGCAACTGCGGCCAGTTCGGCGGCGTCCCCGCCGAGGCCAACCAAGCCGACTTCGACGCCATCCAAACGGTGACCGCCAACGGCTACATCGTGGTCAATTCCGCCAGCAACGGCTCCATGCCGCTGGACGACGCCTTCTACGGCGGCGCCTACAATTTGAACGTGCGCGACAGTGGCGCCCTGCTCATCGGCGCCATCGATCCGGGCGGAAATCCTACCTGTTGGACCAACCACGGCAGCCGCGTGGACGCCCACGCCTGGGGCAGCGCGGTCTACAGCGCCGGCTACGGCGACCTGTTCAGTGGCGGCGGTGACACGCGCCAGTACTACACGAGCAGCTTCGGCGGCACCTCGTCGGCTTGTCCCATCGTCTCCGGTTGCGTGGCTGCCACGCAGGGCGCGTTCAAGAGCGCCACGGGCACGGTGCTGGACGCCTGGCAGTTCCGCTCCCTGCTGCGCACCACCGGCACGCCCCAGACCGGCAGCTTCTCCAAGCTCATCTCCAATCAGCCCGATGTCCCCCAACTGATCGCGGCGGCCCTGGCCCTGACCCCGGACGGCACGCCTCCGGTCATCGCCCACATGCCGTTGGGCAACACGGCGGACAACGTGGGTCCCTACGCTGTCAGCGTCACTTTGTCGGACGCGTCCGGCATCGCGGCGGCGGACCTGCACCACCGCGTCGACGGCGGAGCGTGGAGCAGCAGCCCGCTCAGTCCTTCCGGTCCCTCCTGGGTGGGTTCCATTCCCGGTCAGCCCGCGGGCAGCGTGATCGACTACTACCTGACGGCCACGGACGGCGCCGCCCTGCCCAACACGGCCACCAGCGCCACCTGGACCTTCACCGTGCTCGCCAGCGCGGACGGCATCGTCCTGCTGACGCCCTCCGCCAGCCCGCTCTCCGGCGGCACCGAGTGGGCCACGGCTCTCACCGCGGCCGGCTATGACGGCACCATCATGAACGTGGACAACCTGGACGGCGTGATCCTGGGGCCGCAGACCGATGCGCTCATCGTGCTGCTGGGCATCTACTCCAGCAACTATGTGATTCCGGCAGGCAGCGCCATGGCCACCGCCATCGAGTCCTTCGTCAACGCGGGCGGCAAGGTCTACCTCGAGGGTGGCGACAGTTGGGCCTTTGACCCCATCTATAGCGGCGGGCACAACTTCAACGCCCTGTTCGGGTTGAATGGCGATTCCGACGGCGGCGCGGACCTGTCCAATGCCACCGGCCACGGCCCCCTCGCCGGCAGCTGGACCTACACGGGCGCCAACAATTGGATCGACCGCCTGAGCACTGCCGGGGCGTTCCTGCTCCTCAGCAACGATGCCGCCGGTTACAATTGCGGCTACTACCAGACCGGCCCCCGCACCACCGCGGGCGTCTCCTTCGAGCTGGCCGGCTTGAGCGGTTTCCAGCCGATCATCGAGACCCTGTTCGGCGAGGCCCTCTTCAACGTGCTGCCCGGTTACCTGGCGGTTTCACCTCCCTCCTTGAGCGGCACAGCCATGGAAGGCGGCGCGGATTCCGAGACGCTCACCCTGACCAACACCGGCCACCGCACGCTGAACTGGAACGTCAACGCCGCGGCGCAGCTCTTCGCCAACGCGCCGGCGCAGCTCGTGCATGAGCCGCGGGAGCTGGCCAAGGGCGAGGCCGATCCCCGCCCGGGCGCGGTGATCACGGCCGTCGGTGGTCCCGACCCCTTCGGCTACGTCTGGAGCGACAGCGACCAGCCCGGCGGACCCGCGGTGAACTTCCAGGACATCAGCGCCACGGGCACCGCCCTGTCCTTGGGTGACGACGTCAACCAGGGGCCCTTCTCCCTGGGCTTCCCGTTCACCTACTATGGCCTTGTGTTCGGCGATGTCCGGATCTGCAGCAACGGATTCCTCAGCTTCGTTTCCACCATCAACACCTTCATCAACCAGCCGCTGCCCAGCGGCGGCGAGCCGCAGGCGGTCATCGCCCCCTTCTGGGACGACCTCAACCCCGGCGTGGGCGGCACGGTGCATGTCCAGGCCTTCGCCGACCGCTTCGTGGTGCAGTGGACCGGCGTGCCGCATTTCTCCAACTCGGGGTCCTACACCTTCCAGGTGATCCTCCACGCCGACAACTCCATCGAGTTCCAATACGGGGCCATGGGCGAGGTGACCAGCGCCACGGTGGGCATCGAGAACATCGACGCCAGCATGGGCCTGCAGGTGGTGTTCAACGCGCCCTACCTGCACAACGACATGGCCATCCGCCTTGCGCCGTGGACCGGTTTCTCTGCAGTGGCCGGCACCTTGGCACCCGGGCAGAGCACCAACCTGGATGTGTCGATGAGTGCGGTGGCCCTCACCGCGGGCGTCTATCACAGCACGGTCCAGGTGAACACCAACGAGCTGCCGGGCTCCGTGTCCGTTCCGGTGGAGTTCACGGTCACGCCCGGCCCGCGGGCGCCGGCGCAGGTCACGGGACAGCAGTTGATCCGATTGACCACCTATGAGGACTATGGCTACGCCGATTACGTGCTGGATTTCCCCGACGTGACGCAGGATGTGGACGGCAACCCGCTCAGCGTGGACTCCTATACGTTCTACTACAGTTATAACCCCTATGCCCCCTTCCCTGCCGGCTGGAGCTATGCCTGGTCCAGCGCGACCAGTGAGTTCTACTTCGGTGTGAGCTTCTATCCGCCCTTGTTCTTCCGCGTGACGGCCCACGACACGGATGGCGTGCTGCTCGCATCTCCGCAGGCCGAGGGCGCGTCGACGCTTCCCGTCTCTCCGTCCGGACTGCCGATCCTCGTTTCGCAACCGCGAGACTAGTCCGGTTCCAGAGGCGCAGCCTCGACATTCGCAGCTACAAGACCGGCCCGTCGCGAGACGGGCCGGTTTTCGTTGGAGGTGATACCAGGATGCACGGGGGGGCCCGGGCCCCCTGCAGGTCACAGCACCGTAGGCAGTTCCGTGATGCTCTCCAGCACGTGCCGGGCTCCGGCAAACGCGCAGCGACGGGTCAGGTCCGTGGGCACCACGACGCAGGCCAGGCCGGCGGCCAGCGCCGCTGTGAGCCCGCGTTCCGTGTCTTCAACGACCAGGCACTCCGCCTTGCGGAATCCACTGCGCTCCACGGCCAGGAGGTAGGGTTCGGGATGGGGTTTGCTGTGGGTGTAGTCGCCGTTAGTCAACACGAACTGGAAGTAAGGCAGGAGACCGGACGAGCGGTGGATGATCTCGAAGTGCTCCCGCTCGGAGCTGGTGACAATCCCCATGGTGTAGGAGCCGTGCAAGGCCTCCAGCACCTCGCGGACGCCGGGGATGACCAGCGGCTCCCGGCCCAGCAAGTCGCTGTAACGCGCGTTGCGCTCCTGGCGCATCCGGTCGATGGCCGCTGGCGGGAAGCCCCGTTCCGCCGCCAGGTGCCACGCGCCGGTTCCCTGCACCATGAACCACTCCAGGTACTGCGCCGGGGTGAGTTCAATGCCTGCCTGGCCCAGCACCTCCCGGGTGGCCTGGAAGTAGAGTCGTTCCGTGTCCACCAGGACACCGTCGTTGTCCCAGAAGATCGCCTTGATCACCCGCTTGCCTTCCCCTGGGAGGTGGAGTCAAAGCTGGTGTCTGGCATCATGCCTGACACCAGCTGGTCGCTTTGTCTCGCGGATCCAACATGCGGTTCACTTGGAAAGCCTACGTCGCCCGCAGCGCTCCCGCATCCGCCTATTCGTAGCGCAGCGCCTGGATGGGATCCAGCGCCGCCGCCTTGCGCGCCGGGTAGAAGCCGAAGAAAATGCCCACCGCCGCGGAGAAGCCCAGGCTGATGGCCACCAGCTGGGGCGTGATCACCGTCTCCCAGCCCGTGAACTTTTCCAGCAGCGCCGAGCCGCCGTAGCCCGCGGCCACGCCGATCAGGCCGCCGAACAGGCTCATCACGATGGCCTCGATCAGGAACTGCAGCAGCACGTCGCCGCCCCGCGCCCCCACGGCCATGCGAATGCCGATCTCCCGCGTGCGCTCCGTGACGCTCACCAGCATGATGTTCATGATGCCGATGCCGCCCACCAGCAGCGAGACGCCCGCGATGGCCGCCAGCAGCAGGGTCATTACTTCCGTGGCGCCCTCGGCCGTCTCCGCCAGTTCGTTCTGGTCGCGCACGGTGAAGTCGTCGTCGTCGTAGCTGGCCAGGCCGTGGGTCTCGCGCAGGATGGCCTTGGCTTCCGTCAGCGCGGCGGGCACGTCGGCCTTGTTGTCCGTGGCGCCCAGGATCATCGGGATGAACTGCCGGCCCGCCAGGCGCGTCTTCACCGTGGTGTAGGGCGCCAGGATGGTGTCGTCCTGGTCGCGGCCTTCCGCCGTCTGGCCCTTGGGTTCCAGCACGCCGATGATCTCGAAGGGCACGTCGCGCAGGATGATCTGCTGGCCCACGGGATCCTGCTCGGCGAACAGGTTGTCCACGACGGTCTTGCCCAGCACGCAGACCTTGCGCATGGCCCGCACTTCCGTCTCGTCGAAGAGCCGGCCCGAACTCACGTCCCAGTTGCGAATGGCCGCGTAGTCCGCCGAGACGCCGGAAACGCCCACGCGCCAATTGCCCGAGCCACCCACTGCGTGGGCCGGCGCGACGATCAGCGGCGAGACGGAACTCAGCCACATGCTCTCGCGCGCCAGGGCCTCGGCGTCCGTCAAGGTCAGCCGGTTCATGCTGCCCGCGCCCTGGCTGACCCCGCCGCTCCGGCTGGCGCCCGGCGTGATCACCACCAGGTTGGAGCCCAGGCTGTCGATGCGCGAGCGGATCTGCTCCTTCGCGCCCTGCCCCAGCGCCACCATCACGATCACAGCGGCCACGCCGATGATGATCCCCAGCATGGTCAGCAGCGTGCGTGTCTTGTTCTTGCGAATGCTTTTAAGGGCGATGCGGATCAGCACCCAGGTGTTCATTCCTCCACTCCCGCGGGCAGGGCCCGCAGTTCGGCCACGGCGTCGCGCCGCGCCTCCACCGGCTGATCGCGCAGAATCCGGCCGTCCCGCAGCTCCACCAGCCGCCCGGCGCACTCGGCGATGTCGTGCTCGTGGGTCACCAGCAGGATGGTCATGCCCGCCTGGTTGAGTTCCTGGAACAGCGCCATCACCTCCAGGCTGGTGCGCGTGTCCAGGTTGCCCGTGGGCTCGTCGGCCAACAGCAGGGCCGGCTGCATCACCAGCGCCCGGGCGATGGCCACGCGCTGCTGCTGCCCGCCGGAGAGTTCGCTGGGTTGGTGCTGCATGCGGTCGGCCAGGCCCACGCGCTCCAGCGCCGTCCGGGCCAGCTTGACGCGGTCCACCTTGGGTCCGCGCCGGTCGTAGAGCAGAGGCAGTTCCACGTTGTCCAGCGCGCTGGTGCGGGCCAGCAGATTGAAGCCCTGGAAGACGAAGCCGATCCGCGTGTTGCGGATGTCCGCCAGCTGGCGGCGGTTCATCTCGTCCACACGCAACCCGTCCAGCCAGTAGCGGCCGCTGCTGGGGCGATCCAGGCAGCCCAGCAGGTTCATCAGCGTGGACTTGCCCGAGCCCGAGGCGCCCATGATGGCCAGCATTTCGCCCGGGTTCACGCTCAAGTCCACGTGGCGCAGGGCGTGCACGGCCGTGTCGCCCTCGGAGTAGGTCCGCGTCAATTCCTCGATCCGGATGACCGCCCGGGAATCCGCCATCGTTACATGCCTCCGCGCGGCGGACCGGACATGCCGCCGGACTGGGTGGTCTGGAAGGGACTCTTCGCGGCGCCGGATCCCGCCTCGCCGCTGATCTGGCCGGCGATCACCTGGAGACCCTCCGACAGGCCCTCACCGGTCACTTGCGTCTGCTGCCCGTCGCTGAGGCCCGTGGTGATGCGCAGCGGGCGCGGTTTCTGATTCTCGCCCAGCACCCAGAGCACGGCGGCGCCCGGTTTGCGCGCGGTGGTGGAGCGCGATCCGGCGATGCTCGCCGCCCCATGGGGATCCCCGCCCGCGGCCGAGACGCTGCGCTTCCGTGTCACGCCGCTGCCGGAATCCTGCTGCGTCGTGGCGGCGGAATCCGCGCCCTTCTCCGCCCGGGCTTTCTGGCGGGCGGCCCGCAGCTCGGCCAGCAGCTCCTCGCTGGGCTTGAAGCGCAGCGCCGCGTTGGGCACAGCCAGCACCTGGCTGGCCTTGTCCACGATGAAGTCCACCGTGGCCGTCATGCCCGGCATGAGCTGCAGGTCGGCGTTCTCCACGTCCACCACCACCGTGTAGTTGACCACGTTCTCCGTCGAGGTGGGCTGCAGGCGGATCTGGCTGACCTGGCCCTTGAACTTCTTGTCCGCCCAGGCCTGCACGGTGAACTCGGCGGGCTGCTGCAGCTGGATGCGGCCGATGTCGCTCTCGTCCACCGAGGTCAGGATCTGCATGCGCGTCAGGTCCTCGGCGATGAGGAAGAGCTGGGGCGCGGAGAGGCTGGCGGCCACGGTCTGGCCCACGTCCACCTTGCGGTCGATGATGATGCCCGAAACCGGCGCCGTGATCTTGGTGTACTCGAGGTTGCGCCGGGCCCGGTCCAGGCCAGCCCCCGCGCTGCTGAGCGCGGCCTTGGCCTGGGAGAGCGCCAGCCGGGCGGAGCGCAGATCCGTGTCCGAGAGACTGCCGCTCCTGGCCAGGGACTCGGACTGTTCCAGCAGATATTGCTTGTAGTCCAGGTCAGAGCTCGCCCGCTGCAGCTCCGCCTCAGCCTGGACGGCCGCCTGCTGCAGCATGGTGTCGTCCAGCCGTGCGATGAGCTGGCCCTTTTTCACATGGTCGTTGAAGTCCGCCAGCAGCTCGACGATCTGCCCGGAAACCTGGGTGCCCACTTCCACGGTGCGCGTGGCCCCCAGGGTGCCGGTGGCGCCCACGGTGGCGGTGATGTCGGCTTTGACCACGTCCACCATCCGCCAGCCGGACTCCTCCTGCTTCTTTCGCGATCCCAGCCAGTAGAACAGTCCGGCCGCCACAACAGCCAGGGCCACCAGGCCAATCAGCAGGCGCTTGAACATTCGAGGGTCCTTTGCATTCGACTCGGACAACAGGGCTCAGACGCGGTCGGTCCCGCGAGCATTCCCTCACGGTCCAAGGTACGGTGCGCAAGCGGTTCGGCGGTTGCCCGGCCAGCGGTGTCTGGCACGAGGCCTGGGATGAAGGACGGTCTCGCGTGACCTGTTCTTCCGCCAGCACGTCGTGCGCTCCGCCTGCCCGCCCGGCGAAAGGTGCGCGAGCCTGAACCTCAAACCCACCAGCGCCCCAGTCAACGGCGACGCTCGACCCCAAGCCGTGGAAATGTGTCCGGAATCCGTCGGCATCAACACCCTGATTACCCAGGCGAAGGGTCTGGCTCGCCCTTCCAGTGGGCGCGCCGCGAAGGAACATCAAGACCGTCAATGAATTTCGAGACCCTTGATTTCATCCAGAATCGAGGCGCTCTTGGCTTGCATCTTGCCACGGCCCCACCAAAAAATTCTGTCCCAGAGGTTCCATGCGCCACCTGATCTCCCTGCTTGCGATGCTGAGCGCGTTCGCCACCATCTCCCAGGCCGTGCCGACGACTCCCTCCGACAGCGGTTCGAGGCACGAGCTTCTGCGACACCAGGTCCTGTTGAACAGCGACCCGCACCTTGCCAACCCGTCCCAGGCAGCGCGCGACAACCGCGTGCTTTGCGACAACGCCTTGCCCTTCGGCTGTAATTGGGCCATCAACGGCGGCTCGGTCGAATCCCAGAACGGCAACGTGTGGGAGAGCTACCTGAACTGGGGGGACACGGGACCCGAGGTCATCTACCAGCTGGAGCATATCGGTGGACTGCTCACCCTGCAGCTGAGAAGCACGGATTCCGACCAGTTGGACCTGATCCTGCTCAATGCCTGCGGCGAGACCGCCTGCGTGGCCCAGCCCTGGTGGCTGGGCAGTTGGGAGACCATTTCCGTCGAGGTCCCCGCCGGTACCTATTACGTGGTGGTGGACGCCTACAACTGGGACGGCAATCCCTACACCTTCACCCTCACCTCAAATTGCCCCGCGGAAAGCCCCTGTTTCTTCACGCAGCCGCTCGCCTGCAACGACACCCAGCACGGCACCAGCGACAGCTCGCCCATTGGCAACGTGTGGGGCGAGTATCTCTTCGGCGGCGAGACCGGTCCGGAGAGCGTCTACGAAATGACCCACCCCGGCGGGTTGCTCACGCTGCGCCTCAGTTCCTCCACCAGCGACCAACTGGACCTGATGCTGCTCAGCGCCTGCGATCCCGACAGCTGCCTGGCTCAGCCCTGGCTGGTGGGTAGCGATGAGATCATCTCCGGCACATTCCCCGCCGGCACCTACTACGTGGTGGTGGACGCCTACAACTGGGACGGGAACAGCTACGACTTTTACCTGGAAAGCGGCACCTGCTACCCGGCGGCGAGTACCAGCTGCCACCACATGAGCACGCAACAGGTCCTGACCCTGCCGGATCCCCTGGGACAGGCGCAGGCCTACTATCAGTTCTTTCTGCCGGAGCAGGCGGGCTGGGTGGCGCGCGTGCTGCTCAACATCAACAGCCAGAATTGGGGCAACCAGGCTGGTTGGCTGAAACTGACGCTGTGCCGCCCCGACGTGGAGGGCTGGTATGGCACGCCCGGCGGACCGTGGCTCGAGATGGGCACGCTGTGGTTTGGCACTGATTGGCTGCCCCAGGGTTGGGCGGAGTTCGACATCAGCTCGCTGGGCTTCGACGTCCAGCCTGGCGAGGGCTTCTGGGTCAAACTCGAGTACGAACCGTTGATGCCGGGCCAACAGCTCAGCTTCTACGCGGGCGGCGTGGGCGGCTACGAAGGCTTCAGCTCCTTCTCCGACGGGGCGACCTGGGACAACTGGTGGTCCAGCGGCTACGACTTCTTCGACGAACTCAACCTCTGCGTGGAGTACTCCACCGCTTGCGATGGCATCCCGCTCACCCTGGAGATGGATGGGGGATCGGCACGGCTTGGCTGGCCGCCGGTGCAGGGATTGGTGCAGATCTGGGCCTCGGCCGAGGCCTACACGCCAGGCACCCTGCTCAGCGTCCAGCCCGGCGAGGCCATGTCCTTCACGGATGAGAACGCACTGGCGGCGGGCCGCCGCTTCTATCGCGCCGTGCATGTCTGCGGGGGCAACTGACGGCCGGAAGCTCTGGCCGAGATGCCGCACCAACACGTCACAAGTCACAATGGAAGCGGCCCGCTCACGCGGGCCGCTCTCGTCATGGATGTGGAGAAGACCGTGCGGCGGTGCGGTAGCTTCCAGCCCGGACCAAACGCCGGCAGCCCTACACCCACAGCCGCCTGGGCGTCCACACGGACAAGTTCTTGGTGAGTGGTCTGAATTGGACAGAGACTGCCCAGGATCCGGTCATCCCCTCGACTGTCCCGGAACGGAGACAGTGCGTCTGGACCCTCGCTGTTCCCCGGCGCCCATCCTCTGTTCGCAAGAGCGCAAGCGACACCTTTCCACCAGTGGGCATGAGGAGGAAGACGCTTGCAGCCTGCGTACCAGGAGTCGGATTTTCCATTGACATGGCCCCCCAGTGTTGGTATTTACTCCAACATGAAGGCCAAGCTGCTGCTCCAGCGTCGCGTTGTGACGAGCGTCAATTCCTTTGTGGAAATCGTCGTCTGGCGCCTGCCTGAGCCCTTGCCTCCATGCGCCCACCCGTTGAAGTACCGGTTGGCACTGGTGGTGGAGGAAGTGTGTGTCCTGCGCTACGACAACGAGCGCGGCAAGGGCGATCACCGTCACGAAGGGCGGACTGAGGCAGCCTATAGCTTCACCACGCCCGAACGCCTGCTGGCGGATTTTCTTGCCGATGTGGAAAGGTGGAACCATGAACACGGTCGTGCTTGAGGTCGTGCCCCTGGCGGAGGTGCTGGCACGCAGCGCCAAGGCCATGGCCACGGGCAGGGGCGAGCGGGAGGCCCGCATCTCTTTCGCCACGCCCGAACTACTGTGGGCGGTGCTAAGTGCCAAGCGCTGGGAGCTGATCAAGCAGCTCTGCGGTGCCGGTCCGCTCCCCATCCGCGAGGCCGCCCGGCGCCTGGGACGGGACGTCAAAGCCGTGCATGGCGACGTCAAGGCCCTGCTGGAGGCAGGCATCCTGCAGCGCGTGGCGGATGGGCGCATCGTCTTTCCCTACGACGCCATCAAGGTGGAATTCCTCCTGCGGGCGGCCTGAGGCCCGCACAAAAAGCGGCCCGCTCACGCGGGCCGCTCTCGTCATGGATGTGGATGATTTGGATCAGTAGTTGTTGAGGTTCGGACCGGCGGCCACCACTTCCGGCGGGCACTCGTCGGCGAACTTGCGGAAGTTCTCCACGAACAAGCCACCCAACTGCTTGTACTTCAGTTTGTAGGAGGCCTTGTCCGGCCAGCGCTCCTCGGGCACCAGCACGTCCTCCGGCACGTTGGGGCAGGTCAGCGGAACCTCGAAGCCGAAGAGCGGATCCACGCGGTACTTCACTTTCATTAGCTCGCCGTCCAGCGCCGCATCCAGCAGGTTGCGCGTGTGACGGATGCTGATGCGCTTGCCCACGCCGTAGGGCCCGCCCACCCAGCCCGTGTTCACCAGCCAGCACTGCACGCCGTGGCGCAGGATCTTGCGCTTGAGCAGCTCGGCGTAGTAGGCGGGCTTGTGCACCATGAAGGGCGCGCCGAAGCAGGCGCTGAAGGTGATCTCCGGCTCCTTGCCCATGTCCAGCTCCGTGCCGGAGACCTTGGCCGTGTAGCCGCTGATGAAGTGATACATGGCCTGCTCGGGCGTGAGCCGCGCGATGGGCGGCATCACGCCGCTGGCGTCGCAGGTGAGCATGATGATGTTGGTGGGATGGCCGGCCATCTTCTCCGGCACCGCGTTGTCGATGAAGGAGAGCGGATAGCTGGCCCGCGTGTTCTCCGTGCGGTTGTCGTCGTCCAGGTCCAGGCGCCGGGTGATGGGATCGTGGATCACGTTCTCGAGGATGGTGCCGAACTTCTTCGTGCAGGCGTAGATCTCGGGCTCCGCCTCCGCCGAGAGGTTGATCACCTTGGCGTAGCAGCCGTTCTCGAAGTTGAAGACGCCCTCGTCGCTCCAGCCGTGCTCGTCGTCGCCGATGAGCTGGCGGCGCGGATCCGCGGAGAGCGTGGTCTTGCCCGTGCCCGAGAGGCCGAAGAAGATCGCCACGTCGCCCTGCTTGCCCACGTTGGCCGAGCAGTGCATGGTCATCACGCCCTGGCGCGGCAGCAGGTAGTTGAGCACGGTGAACACGCTCTTCTTGATCTCGCCGCCGTAGCCCGTCCCGCCGATGATGGCCATCTTGTGCTCGAAGGAGAGCAGGATGAAGGTGTCGCTGCGCGTGCCGTCCAGCTCGGGCACGGCCTTGAAGCTCGGGATGCTGACGATGGTGAAGTCCGGCACGTGGCGCCGGTACTCGTCCGCGCCGGCCAGCGGGATAAACATGTTGCGCGCGAACAGGCTGTGCCAGGCGTACTCGGTGATGATGCGCACGGGCAGGCGGTAGCGCGGGTCGGCGCCACCCCAGCAGTCCTGGACGAACAGGTCGCGCTCCTGCAGGAAGGCCTGCAGGCGGTTCAGCACCTCGGCGAATTTGATGCTGCCGAAGGGCCGGTTGTACTGGCCCCACCAGACTTCTTCCTGCACGGCGTCTTCCATCACCACGAACTTGTCGTTGGCGGCGCGGGCCGTGTGCTTGCCGGTGTTGACGACGATGGGGCCCTGGTTGCTGATCTGCCCCTCGCGGCGGAAGAGGATCTCCTCGTAGAGCGCGGGCTCGCTCAGGTTCCAGTAGACGTTGCCGAAATTCGAGAAGCCGTGGTTGACCAGGCCGTAATCGCTCTTCAGTTCCTTGGCGATGCCGGCGGCCGGGCTCTTGATGTTGAGGTAGTTGAGCATGGATATGTCCCCTTTGCCGGCCTAGTTCCAGTTGCGCACGAGCTTGCGGTCGCCGATGAAGATCTCGTTGGGCGACTCCGGATCCAGCGCCCACTTCATGCGCGCCACGCCCTCCATGATCTGTTTCACCGTGCCGCAGGTGGACAGGCGCAGGTGCCCTTCCGCGCCGAAGCTCACGCCGGGCACGGTCACCACCATCACCTTCTCCAGCAACAGGTTGGCCAGCTTGACGCTATCCTTCTCAAAGGCGCTGAAATCCGCCAGGCAGTAGAAGGTGCCCTGGGGTTCGCGCAGGAAGACGCCGTTGAAGGCGTTGAGCTCCTTCTTCATCACCAGCGCGTTGTTTTGCAGCGAGAGGCGCAGGTTTTCGATGGAACTCTGCAGCCCGTTGAGCGCGCCCACCGCGCCGGCCTGGGAGAGCGCCGGGGCGCAGCTGGCCGTCTGGGCCTGCACGCGCACGATGGCCTCCTGCAGCTTCTTGGGCGCCAGGGTCCAGCCGATGCGGAAGCCCGTCATGCCGTAGAGCTTGGAGACGCCGTTGACCACGATCAGCTTGCCCTCGTCGAAGTCGCACTTCTGGTAGCGCGTGGCCGGGTACCAGCGGGCGCCGTCGAAGACCAGCTTGTGGTAGATGTCGTCGGTGATCAGGTAGATGCCCTTCTTCTCGCAGAACTCGACGATCTCGCGGGTGAAATCCTCGCTGTAGACCGCGCCGCTGGGATTGTTGGGGCTGTTGATGATGATGGCCTTGGTGTAGCTGGTCACGTTGGCCTTGATGTCCTCCATCCGCGGATGGAAGCGCCCGTCCTCGGGCTTGACGATGATGGGCTTGGCGTAGAACAGCTTCACCAGTTCCGGGTAGCTCACCCAGTAGGGCGAGAGGATGATCACCTCGTCCTGCGGGTTGAGGATGCAGGTGAGGATGCCCGCCAGGGACTGCTTGGCCCCGGCGCTCACCACCACGTTTTCCGGCCCCAGCACCTTGCCGTAATTCTCCTCGGTGTAGCGCAGGATGGCCTTCTTCAAGGCCGGCGTGCCGTCGGTGGGCGTGTAGCGCACGTCGGCGCTGACCAATTGGGCGGCCGCCATCCGGATGGCGTCCACGGGCGTCTTGCTCTGGGGCTCGCCGGAGCCCAGGTGGATCACGGGTTGGCCGGCCTCCTTCAGGAGCCGGGCCTTCTCATTCATGACCAGAGTCGGAGACTCGGAGATGCTTTGTGCCAGCAGACTGATGCTCATGATGGGTTGTCCCTTTGGGGATGTTAACGGAACGACAGTGCAAGATAGGAAGGAGGCCCCGTCGCCCAAAGCCGTGGCCGGGCTTTCCTGCCCTCCGGCAGGGCGAATTGGAATTCTTGGGCCGCTACGTGAACTTCCGCCATTCCGTTAAACGAGAGTAGGAAAGCCCCCCCCATGAAGACCACCCACCAGTTGGCGGCGGAGTTGGCTGCGCTCCAAGGTCAGACCGCGGACTGCGTCCTGCCCGTGGCCCAAGCCCTGCTCCAGGCCGCCCAACGCGAGGGCCATCCCGGCGCGCTGCGCGAAGCCAGCACGGTCATCGGCGTCTGCCTGCTTCAGGAGCGGGAGTTCGGCCAGGCCCGCCAGTGGTTCCAACGCTCCCTGGACATCTGCCGCCTGCACCGCGACAATGGGGCCGAGGCCGGCATCCGCGGGCAACTGGGGTTGATCCACCTGCTGCAAGGCCACTACGAACTGGCGCTGGAGCAATTCCAGGCCGGCCGGCGCCTGGGCGCGGCGCGGCGTGACGAGCAGCTGCTGGGCCTGCTGCACAATCTGGCCGTGGTCCTCCATCGGCTGGAACGCTACGACGACGCCGTAGAGACCTGCCAGGAGACCCTGCAACTGGGTCGCGAACTCGGGTTCGGCGCGCGCGAAGAGGCGCATTGCCGGCTCAACATGGCCCGCTCGCTGGAGCGCGCGGAGCGACTGGACGAGGCCGAACGGGTCTGCCGGGAGGCCTTCCGCGGATTGCAGGAGACGGGGTCCTCCAGCCTGGTGGCGTTCTGCCAAGCGCTGCAGGCCAACGTGGCGCTGCGCCGCGGCTCGGGCACCATGGCCGTGCTGCTGGCCCGGGAAGCCACCCTCAGTCTGGGGGAGGAGGCGCCGGAGGAGGCCCGGCTGGAAGTCCTGCAGATCCTGGGTCGCTGCGAGGCCCAGGTGGGCGAGGTCGCCCGGGCGGAGGAGGTGTTGCGCGCGGCCGTGGAAATCGCCCGGCGCCGCAACCTGCATCTGGCGGCGGTGGACTGCTGTGAACAGTTGGGCCGCCTGCTGGCTGCCCGCGGCGAGTGGGCGGAGGCACTTGCCTGGCAGGAGCGGGCCCTGGAACAGCACCGCTTGCATCACGACCGCGAGATGGCCGGCCAGCGCGCCCAAGCCGCGGCGCGGCTGCAGGAGCAGCACAGCGGCTGGCGCGGTCTGTTGACGGAAGGGGAGAATCTGCCCAATCTGACGGGCCTCGGCGATGACGGGGACGAGGTGCCGCTGCCCATCTGCTCCTGTTGCCGAAAAGTGCGAGAGGACGCCAACCGCTGGGCGCCGCTGGAGAACTACCTGCTGGAGAGCCACGGCCTGCTACTCAGCCACGGCCTCTGCCCGGACTGCGCCACCGGCATGTATCAGGATCTGCTGGAGTCCACCCAGTCGGTGGGTTGAACCAACTCAGTCCACCCGGCGCATGCCGTCCAATGCGCAGAGCGGCAGCGGATCCGGCGCTGCCAGGACCAGCAGCACGGCGCCCGGCTCGAAACTCCCATCCTGCACGTTGAAGGGAATGCGGACCTGGCGCGTGCCTGCCGAATCGCCGGGCAGGATGGCGCCGCTCAATCGGCCGTCCTTGACCACCCAATCCGTCTTGGCGTGCAACAGTCGCCCCAGCCAGCCGCGATTGGCCGCCAGCCGGCCCTCCGTCAGCTGCGCCCCGCCCAGCGAGCCATCCACTCGGCCGTCCGGCAGGATGCGCAACCAGCACTCCACGCGCTCATGACCTGGCCCGGCCTGCTGCTGCAGATCGCGCAGCCCGCCCTGGAACTCCACCACCCGGTGCCACTCGCCCACCAGTTCCGCCGGGGGAGTGGGACTTCCGGCCAGGGCGACCAGCGCCCAGGCCAGCAGCAGCAATCCCCGGCAGGCCAATGAAAACCCGCTGTGCGACATGTGGCAACCTCCTCGTTCCATCCTGAGTGACCGCCACAAGGAGCCACATCCGCAGCCCCGCCACAAGCCGGCAAGCAGACCGGGCTCCGGGCCGCTCAAGCAAGCGGCCGACTCCCCCAGGGTAGCCGGCCGCTGTTAGTTGTCGCTGGGAGACCGGGTCAGTTCACCGCACTCACGCGATAGAGTTTGGCGGTGCCGGTCACGATGCAGGACAGGTCATAGAAGGTGTAGGGCGTGGTCGCCAGCAGGGTCCAGGGCTGATCCAGCCCGTTGCTCTCCCAGATCTTGTAAGCCGTGGCATTGGGAACGGCCGGCCACGTGATCTGCGTGGTGCAGGCCGTGGGGCTGCTCATCTGGATCACCGGCGTGGCCAGCGCCAGGCTGCCCACCAGCATGGAGACCGGCACCACCACCGTGGCGTGGTCCGGATCGTTGCTGGTCAGGGTCAACGTGGCTTCGTAGAGCCCTTCGCTGAGTTCCAGCGCGTTGAAGTCCGCCGTCAGCTGCGTCTGGCCGCCCGGAGTCACCGTTCCGCTCAGCGGGTACATGACCACCCAGGGCGTCTGCGCGGAGAACTCGATGGCCAGGTTGTTGGTCAGGTAGGCGGCGTCGGCCACCACCTGCAGGCCGTCCGTACCCGTGGCATTCTCCATGCCCACGCTCACCGACGCCACGTCGCTCACCGTCTGATACTGGTAGACGATCCGCCCGTCGGCGTACAGGATCACCTGGAAGGTCTCCAGCGCCGCGGCGTTGCTGTAGCGCGGCACGGCCGTCCACTGCACGATGAAGCGGCCGTTGGCCGTGTCGGCGTAATACTTCAGCATGCCCGCGGTGGTCACGTTCAGGTCGTCCCAGAACACGGCCAGCAGGTTGTTGGGCTCGGCCGTGTTGGGCAGGCCCTGGTTGGTGTAGGCCGTGGTGGTGGTGGTGAAGCTCAGCCAGCCGTTGGTGCAAACCCGCACCGCCGTGTAGTCCGTGCCGTAGTAATTGAACGTGAAGCCCAGATTGTAGGGGCCGGTGTTGGAGTCGTCGCCCGTGCCCGTGTTGGTGCCCGTGCCGCTGATGTCCACCCAGGAGTAGACCGGCCCGCCGGCCTCGTTGGAGTCCTTCCAGCTGTAGCCGAAGGTGTCCGGCCCGCCCGCGGCGCGGTCCATGCTGCCCGTGCGGGGATCCGCTTCGTCCTTGCCCAGCTTCAGGAAGGGCAGGCTGGACTGCCGGCCGACGGTGGTCAGGGTCGCGCTCCAGGTCAGGTTGGCCTGGCCCTGATTCAGCAGGCTCAGGTACTCCGTGCCGATGCCGCCCGGCTCCACAACGGTGGAGACGGCGGCCGGGGCCAGCACCAGACTGGGCATGGCCGGCGCGGCGATGGAGGGCAGGATGATGTCGTCCAGCCAGGCGCAGTCGCTGCCCGTGTCGACGCTGCCGTCCTTGGAGTAGACCCAGCTGAAGGTGTGGTTGCCCGGCGTGATGGTGTAGCTCGCCTGGGTCCAGTCCACGGTGCCGGCCCAGGAGGCCAGTTCCGTGCCGTCCACCTTGAAGCGCAGGTAGTCGTAGCTGGCTTCGGAACTCACCTTGTACCAGAAGCTCAGGGTGCCGCCGGACAGCACGTTGGCCGTCAGGTTGAGCTGGGATTCCTGGTTGTGGGTGATGGTGCCCGACTTGGCCGCGTAGCTGCCGGTGTGGGGGGCGGTCACCACGCTCCAGCCGGCGGTTCCGCCCGCTTCCCAATTGAAGCGCGCCAGGTTGCCGGTTTCGAAGTCTTCGACCACCAGGCCGATGGAGAAGCCCGCGTTCAGCGCGACGGAATAGGCGCCCGCCGTGTGGGCCAGGTTGAAGCTGGCCACCGTGCCGATGGGCGCGTCGGCCGCCACCAGCAGCTGGAAGTCCGCCGTGGCGCTGCCGCCGGCGGGAATGGCCGCCAGCGCCTCGCTGCCGGTCAGCACCGTGATGTAGGGGCTGCCCGTGCTGAGGCTGGCCGTGCCCGCCGCGCAGGCGGCATGGCCGTTGTTGAGGATGGGATAGCGCAGCCAGACGGTCTCGCCCGGATCCAGCCGCCCGTTGTTGTTGCCCGCGGCGTCGTCCAGCACCAGGTTGCCCGAGGCCAGGGCCGGCGCCTGGGCCGTCACGTCCAGGTAGGAGATCCAGGTGTCGGCCGCCGTGCCGCTCACCGTCAGGGTGAAGTGCAGGGGCGTCTGGTCGGCGATCCCGGCCGCCAGGTTGAAGGCGAAGGCGCCGTTCTGGGTGGCCGTGGCGCCTGCCGCGATGGTGCCGAAGTTCTGGCTCGCGTCGGTCAGGGTCACCTGGGGATGGGTCAGGCTCAAGGTGCCCGTCACGCCGGCCGCCGCCAGGGTGCCGATGTTTTCAAGGGTGGCATTCACCGCCACCGTGCTGCCCTGGACGCCCGTGGTGGGCGAGTAGGCGGCGAGGGTCACGTAAGGACCGCTGTTGGGAACCACCGGGATGGTGGTGATCAGGGGCTGCCGCTGCTGGTGCGTGATCACCAGGTCCGCGTCGCCCGCCGTGGTGAAGGGAGCCAGGGTCAGCACCAGCGTGCCCGAGGCCGGCACCAGTCCGGAAGCAGCCAGCACGCCGTCCATGCTCAGTCCGACGTAGGAATAGGGCTGGGCGCTCAGCGTGACGCTGGTCTGGCCCAGGAAAATCGCGTTGGGCAGAGTGACCGCGTTGGCCGTCGGCACGCTCATCCAGGTGCTTAAGGAGGGATCGCCCATCAGATGGTAGATCTCCCAATAGTACTGGGTCATGCTGGAGCCACCCTCCACCACCGCCAGGTTGCCGCACAGATTCATGGCGCCCTGGGTGGTGTGCCACTCGGCGAAGGCTTCGCCGTGGTCGTGGAAGACGCCGTCATAGGCGCCCAAACCGGTCTGCTCGTAGGTCGGTCCGGCGGCCACGATGGGTCCGGCGCCCACGCCCCACCAGTAGTCCTCGTTCCAGTAGGTGTTGTTGCTGCCGCCGATGTAACCGATGGCGCCCTTGTTGGCCGCCCGCAGCCAGGCTTCGCCGAAGCAGGTCTCCACCTGGAAGCTGTTGGTCAGGCAGCAGTTGCCCACCACCGTGCCGTACTTGTGGTTGTTGGCCAATCCGTTGACGTCGGTGATGCCGAAGCTGGGATCCGCCCAGCTGGTCTGGCTACCGTGGGCCGTGTAGTTGATGTAGCCGCGCCCGGCGGAGGCGTTGGCGATGACCTGCGCGTCGCTGTTGGCCGAGGCCGGATAGAGGTAGGTGTCCGAAGTGATGCCGTGGGCGGCATTGAAGTATTGGATGGTGCCGTAGTTGATCTGCCCGTTGCCGTGGGTCGGGCCGTAGGTGGCGTCCGCCCCGGCGATCATCACGCAACGTCCCAGGTAGCTGGGATCGGGCATCAGGTACTTCTCATACTCCAGCGTCTTGTCGATCTGCGGCTGCAGCTGGCTGGTGTCCCGCGCGCTGAACCGGCCGTACAACACTTCCGGGATGTAGTCCCCGGCGGTGTAGAGCGCGTAGTTCAGGTCGGTGACGTGGCTGCCGGCGCCGCCGGTCCAGGCCGGGACCAGGTTGTCGTCGCCCACATAGAGAATGAAGGAGGGCGCGGGGCTGGCCGGCGTGCCCGCGTTGTACAAGCCCTGCAGCCAGGTCTTGATGCTGGCGGTCGTGCTGCCCACGTTGGCGTCGCCGATGTAGCCGACGATCACCTCGAAGCCCTTCTGCCGTTTCCATTCGATGAAGGGCTGCAGCTGGGCCGTGAACATGGGATGGGCCACGATGACGTACTTGATCGGATACTCGGTGATCATGTCCCGGTCGGCCGCCGCCTCGTAGTTGAGAATCTGGCCGCTATAGATGGACTCGAAGTAGGGCGAGCGCGTGCGGGCCTGCAGCTCGCGCGTGGCCGCCCAGTCGGCGCCGGGGAAGCTCACGTGGAGCTGCAAGTCGTTGTGGACGCGCAACAGGCCATTGGCCGGATCCCATTGCACCGGCATCACTTCCACGGCAAACAGCCGGGCGCCGCGCAGGATGCCCAGCTCCTCCACCCGCAGTTCCGGGCTGGCGGACAGCGTGCTGCGCAAGTAGCTGGCCTCATCCACCACGAAGGGCAGCGCGGCGGGATCCTGGGACTTGGACACGGAAGCCTGGGCCGGCAGCAGGGGGCTGTTGATTCCCAGCTCGCTCAGCTGGAAGGTCTCCGCCTCGCCCTCCGTCAGCCACACCTGGGGCTGGGCCCCCAGCGGCACCTGGATGATCCGCCGGAGCAGCGGCAGCTTGGGCGCGCCCACCGCCTGCGTGTGCGTGCAACCGCCCAGTTGCAGCTCCGTGTAGCTGCCCCGGGGGGTGGCCACCTCGAAACTCTCCAGTTGACCGAAGCTCAGGGCCAGGTCCAGACCCTGGCTGTTCTGCTGGACGACCTGCAACCGATCCTCGGATTGCAGGGGATGAGTCGCCGCCCAGGCCGAGCGGGCACTCAGGCCCAGCACGGCCAGCGCGGCCAGGCTCACGTATTGCTTGAAGCGCATGTGGAACCTCTGCTTTGGGTTCAACTTCCACCTGCGGCGTTCCGCAGGATTACCTTTTGATCCATCGGCCGGTCGCGTCTCCTACCGGACGGCGCTGACCCGGAAAAACGCCCGCTCATCCCCCAGCTGACTGGTCGTCCAGCCGGGCGTGCCCACTTCGCCCACCAGGCTCCAGCCCGAGTAGCCGGTGGCGGAACGGTAGATCCGATAGCCCAGGGCATTGGGCACCGCACTCCAGTCCAACACCGCCTGACCTTCCGCGACACTGATCTGCAGGTTCTCCACCGGATCCACCTGGGAGGAGACGATCAGTGTCAGCGGCACGTTGACCGCCGGGGTATCGGGATCGTTGGAGGTCAACGAGATCGTCCCCGTGTACGTACCATCGGCAAGATCTGCCGCCGACAGCGCGACATTCAGCTGGGTGGAAGAACCGGCGGCCACGCTGCCGGTGAGGGGAGACAACACGGCCCAGGGTTCGGTCAACACAGGAGCCGTGAAGCGGATGGCCAGGCCGCTCACCAAGAAGCCGGCGGTGTTGTAGTTCAGGCCCAGGCCGTCCGTCCCCGTCAGGTTCTCGATGCCCACGCTGCAGTTGTTGGCCGTGGCCACGGTCTGGTATTGCAGGGTGATCGTCCCGTCCCCCAACAAGATGACCTGGAAGGTCTCCGTGGTGGTGCCGGAATAGTGCCGCACGTTGCGGTACTCCACGATGAAGCGGTCCGCAGCCGGGTCATCCCAATAATAGATGGTGCCGCCCGCCGCCGGATTGAGGTCGTCCCAGAAGGGTGCGATCAGGTTGTTGGGGACGGCGCTGCCGGGCATCGCCACATTGCTGTAGGCGGTTTCGGTGCTGGTGAAGCTCAGGAACCCATTGGTGCAGACTCGTACCGATGAGTAGCGTGTCCCATAGAAAGGCATTTCAAAGCCCAGCGCCAGGGGACCGTAGTTCGCGTCGTCGGCGCCGGTCAGGGCCGTGCCCAGGGTGTTGATCTCCACCCAGGCAAAGGCCGGACCGCCCGCCTGCCGGCTGTCCACCCAGGTGTAGCCGAAAGCGTCCGGCCCGCCGGCGTTGCGTCCGCTCTCTTCTGAGCGTGGGTCGAACTCATCCTTGCTCAGTTTCAATTCGGGCTGGCTCCGCGCCCGGGCCGGGTCGTCCAGGCTGAGGCTGGCAGCCCAGTTCAGCTCCGCGCCGCCGTTGTTCTGAATCAGCACGTGCTCCACCGTCTCCGCCCCGGGGCTGAGGGTCGCGACGAGTTCCGGCGGGCTCAGCGTCCAGTCCGGGCGCGGAGTGGGCGCCACCGGCGGCAGTTGGAGGAAGTCCACGAACACGGCGTCTTCACCGCCCACTTCGCTGCCATCCTTTTCATAGGAGAACAACAGGGTGTGGGCTCCGGCGCTGACGGACAGGCTGTAACTCGTCCACCCGACGCTCCCGGAAAGACTGAGCTGCGTCACTCCGTCCACATAGACTTTCAGGAAATCGTAATTGGCTTCGGTCGAGACCCGGGCCATGAACTGCACGGTCCCCGAACTAAGGAAGGTCTGGGTCAGGGCCATCCGGCTGGTCTGGTTGTTGCCCACCACGCCCGAACGGGCGCACCAGTCGCCTTCGAAGGCTCCGTTGCTGACGGCCCAGTCCGCGGTGCCGGACAGCACCCAGGGCCAGTAAGCCAGATTCCCGCTTTCGAAATCCTCCACGATCAGCCCGACACTCAGGCCAAAGGGCAGGGTTTCCGTCCGCTCTGTTGAGCTGGCGATCAGGTTGAAGTCCAACGTGCTGCCGATGGGCGCGTCAGCGTCGACGCTCACCTGGAAGCTGGCGCTGACGCTGTGCTCGGGCAGCAGGTTGCCCAGGGTCTGAGTCCCCGTCTCCACGTTCACCCAGGGGCTGCCCGATTCCAGACTGGCCTGCAACGCAGTGGCGGAAGTGGTGCCCCCGTTCTGCAGCTCAAGCACCAGCGTGGCCGTTTCACCGGGATCCAGCCGGCCGTTGCCGCCATCCTGCACGGCGATGGTGCCCAGCGCGAAGTCCGGCGCTGCCACCAACGGCTGCAAGGCCACGTTCAGCACGGTGGCGGCTCCGGTTCCCACGGAAACCAGATTGAAGGTCTGCGTCTGGTAGCCCGGCTTGCTGAAGCTCAAGTTGTAGGCTCCGGCCGGCAGAATTCTGTGGTAGTCACCGATTTCCGCCGCGGACCAAGTGGCAAAATCCCGGTTGGTCACCCGCACTTCCACGCCGCTCAAGGGCAAGCCGGTGGCAGAACTGGTGGTGATGCCACGAATGCCACGCAGGGCCCATTCCATGTAACTGAGCAAGGACTCGCGGTTGTTGTTCCAGTAGGTCGGTAGCTGGGAGGCATCCGGCATATACGTGTCGCTCAGCTCGATGGTGACTTCCATGCCACCTTCGTAGACGTAGTTCCAGTCCTGCATGCCACCGGACATGGCATACCAGTCTGCGCCGTTGGTGATGCCATGGAAAAAGTCGCCGTTCCACATGGGCAGGTTGTGGGACGAGTAGGCTTCCGACACCTGGATGAACAGATCGTCATCCGGCGAGGCAGTATAGACCGAACTGCCCGACGCGTTGTTGTCGAAGGGATAGTTGATCAGGAGCGCGCCGGTGTGGAAGTTGGCCGAGAGGTCGAAGTCCTTGGCCTGCGTCCAGATCATCACGGCCGCCGTTTCCGGCTGCCGCCCGATGGGCGTGTTGCTCGGGCTGTCGTAGGGGTCGGGGAAACTGCGGTTCAGATCCACACCGTTGGCGTTGGTCCGCGTGTTGGCCGTGTTTCCGTCCGGGTTCATCATGGGCAGGATGTGGATCTCCATGCCGTTCACCAGGTCAGTCAGGCGCGTGTCCGTGCCGTACTCCACCAACAAGTCGTCGATGAGATTGAGCAGCATCTCCGTGCCCAGCGGCTCGTTGCCGTGCATGGTGGAGATGTACTTGAATTCCGGTTCGTCCTCGTTCAGGTCGGGATTGTCGGTGATTTTCAGCACCCACAGCTCGCGACCCTGAACGGTTTGCCCGATGGAATACAGGCGGCAGATCTCCGGAAAGTCCGCCGCGTAGGCCTGCAGCAGGGACGTCAACGCCGGGTAGTTGTGGTAATCCCGCTCCCGTTCCGGCAACCCCTGCTGGTGCAGCCACATTTCACGGGTCGGATCCGGAATGGAGATGGGATTCAAGCCCATGTCACGTAGGCGGTTCAGCTCTGAGCTGGACAACCAGAGCTCGATCTCGGGCATGCCGTTGGGCTGCCAGGCGCGCGCCGAGCCCAGACCCCGGACCATGGAGATGTCCACCCCGGTCTGCTGAACCAGTTGCAGGATTTCCGGCGTCGCGTGTTCGATTCTAAACAAGTTCTTCTGGCCGACCGCGGTTTGTGCGCTCAGTGACCCAGCCAAGAATAGAACGATAGTGAAGAGCCATGCTCTCATCGAAATGGAACTCCTGCTATTGCTGCAAATGAGGTTGGTCGTTCCGGACTACATCGCTGACAACCGGCAAGAATGGTGCCAGCACCGCGAAGGCAAAGCTGTGGCAAGGGAATTGGGCGAGTGTTGATCTGGGGTTGCGGCGCAATCGATAACCGCGAAGGACGACACCGCGGGGGGGGGGGCGCCTGCATGGAACCGTCCGGCTGCGGCCCGGGCTACTTGAGCAGGAGGGCCCGTTCCTGTGCCTGCAGAACCCCATTCTGCCACAAGCGCAGCAGGTATACGCCCGAAGCTGTGCCACCGGTGGTGGACGCGTGCCACGACACTTCGTGGGTCCCGCTGGTCAGCCAACCCAGCGGCCGCTGGTCCACCAGCCGCCCGGTCAGATCGTGAACTCGCAGGGTGACGGTGCCCGGCGCGGCCAGTTGGAAGGTCAGCCGAGTGCTGGGATTGAAGGGATTGGGGCTCACGCGCAGGAAGGTGGCAGGTCGGGTGAAGGGTGGATCCGCCACATCCACGTCGAAGCTCTGCAATTGGGCCGTGCCGCCGGTCACCAGGATGGGCATGCCCCCGTTCTCGATGTCGATCAGGATCCCGCTAAAGCTGTATTCCAAACTGGTGGCATCCAGGGTGGCGATGTTCAAGGCTGTGGCCGTGCCCACCAGTTTGTATTCCGCGGACAACGCGCCCAGCACTTCTTCAAAATCCAGGCTGTCGCTGAAATCCGGCAGGGACAAGCTGTCCAGATGCCACAGGAAGAAGAGGTTCACCGTGGACGTTGGGTTGGACACATTGCCTTCGCCCACCGTTCCTGGGCTGCGGTACAAAAGTCCGAAGACGTTCCAGGTCGTGTCCTCGGCCACATCCTGCTGCACGGCCAAGGTCAGCAGCTGCTGGGCCGCCGTGGAATCCGTGGCGAATATCGCGCCGCCCAGGCCCTGGTCCAGCGCCGGAATCCACTGCGCGGTGTCGATGGCGCCTTCCACGCTGAAGTCGCCGTTGAATTCCCCGAACAACTGGCTGTAATGGAAATCCAGCTCGCCGGCATAGAACACCTGACCCAACTGGGCCCACGTGGTGGTCGCCAACAGCAGCAAGAACGTGAGGCAACGAATCATCTGAACTCCCAGGGCCAACGATGTGCGCGCGCTTGGAAACGGGTCTGAAAATACTGCCCTCGCAGGGGTGCAACAAGCGGAAACTCTTGCCCATGAGGAACTTTTGCCCCAGCCCCATCAACAGAGGAGCCCCTGCGGTGGCCGGAACATCGAGCGCATCTCATTGCCTGTCAATAATTTTCCTTCCGGTCACCGAATTTCAGTGGATCGGCGTGTCCGGCATGGGCTTTGCTCCAAGCCTTCCGGCACGAAATCCCTGAGTCCAGCTGGAGAGCCATGCGTCGTTCCGCATTCCTGTTGTTGGCGCTCTGTGTCGCCCCACCTCTGGCCGCCCGCTATCGCTTGGGCGATGCGCCATTGTTCCTGGAGGAAACCCGCAAGGGGCGCTTGGTCCTGGAAGCCCAAGGCAAGCAGTTCTCCATTCAGGCGGACACCACCCGGATGGAAAGCGCCCTGAAACTTGAGGTGGGCATCAGTGATCGGCTGAGCTTTGAGTTCAGCTATCCCTTCCTGATGGAGGAACAGCGCGGGCTGAGCAAGAGCGGCCAAGGGGACTTGCTGGCGGCCTTGAGCTACCGCCACCCTCTGCCCGCGTGGCCCTTCCTACAGCTGGGAGTGCGCCAGGCCCTGATTTTTCCCAGTGGGTTCAGAAGAGAACTGGCCGGTTTTGACAGTTTCACAGCCGGACGGACTCAATCGGAATCCCTTGTCCAGCTTGAGTTTGGCGACAGTCCAACGGAACAATCCCCGCTGTGGCTGTCCCTGAACGGCGGCCTCAGGACCGACAACCACCTGGAGAATTCGCAGCTGCTCTGGGGCGCGTCCATGCGTTACCACCTGTTCAAGCGCTGGGTCTTTGTGGAGAGCGAGCTGGCCCAGGAGATGTCCACCGCCAGCAAGGAAGCCCGTTATCAGTTCAGTGCCGGGGCCGGGGTTCGGTTGCCCTTCGGGTTCCAACTTCGCGTGGGCGCCGAAGAACGGGTGATGTACGATTTGGATCGTTTCGGTTTGTACGCCGGGCTGCGCTGGCAGCATCAACCGCCCCAGCTGATTCGCTTGCAACACCGGCACTTGCGCGACTTCCTGCAGCGCCAGTTGGAGGAAAAGAACCGGGTCCCCTCCTTCACGTTGGAACCCGGCGCGCCCGCCCTGCTGACCGAAGCCGGCCGCCTGCCCTTCCTGTCACTGCGGGTCGCCCTGCTCCCGGTGGAGGACACCGGTGGCGCGCCCGTCGCCTCGGCGCTCAGCGAAGGCCTCCGACAGGCCATCGAGGCGGATTCCAGCTTCCAGATCATCCCCGCGGAGGAAGTGCGCCGGATGCTGCTTACCCAGCATCTGGACCCGGAGCGCATGGTCAGCGAGCAGCGGTTGAATGAGATTGGGCGCGCCTTGCAGGCGGACATCGTCCTGCAGGGACGGGTACTCAGTTTTGAACCGGCCCTGCGTTCCGGCGTGTACTGGCCGCCGCTTCTGGCCGGAACACGTTCGGGCAGTCGTCTGGAAGCCCGCCTGTGGCTGCACCAGGTGGACCAGCCGGGCCCTCCCGTCCAAGCCCTGCTCAGCCGCGAGCAGCAGGGAAAGCGCCGCTGGAGCACCTTCCCGGTAACTCACGGACATCGGGAAAAGCCGGGCAGCGCGGTGGAGCGCAGTCAGTTGATGCGCCAAGTCCTGGACACCTGGTGTGCCTCGGCCCTTGAGTCCTTGTTGTATGAAGTGACGGAACAAACCGTGGTCCAAGAATGATACGCCTGTTCTACCTGGCAGTGGTGATCTTAACTGCCTGGTTTTCCGGTTGTGCAAAGGCCCCTCGCGAGGATGTGAACCTGGAGCCCCTGATTCGCAATCTGCGGCTGGAGTCCGAGACCAGCAATCCCAGTCAATCCCTGCTGCTGCGCGCAGACATCTCGGATCCCGACGGCGATTCCCTGGATGTGGAATGGCAGGCCAGCGTGGGCATGATCACCAGCACCTATCAGGATTCAGCCCGCTGGACAAGCCCGGACAGCAGCGCCTTCGTCCGCGTGGTAGTCAGCGCCACGGATCCCCTGGGCAATTTCAGCTCCGATACGCTGCGTTTCTGGGTTCACAACCAGCTGCCGGTGATCCAGGAACTGCGCGCCTCCGCCACGACCGTCTTGAATGGCAACACGATCAGCGTCTATGGCCGGGCCAGCGATCCGGACTCCCACGCCGTTTCCCTGCAATGGAGCACCCCGTGGGGCAGCCTCTCCGCCCCAAGCGGGGACTCCCTGCGCTGGACCGTGCCTGATTCCACCATGCACGCCTGGCTGGCGCTGGCCGCCGTGGACGAGTACGGCGCCGTGACCCGCGACACGCTGACCGTCACGGTTTACACGGAGGTGGGCTGCGCGTGGATCATCAGCCAGGGACAGCAGGAGGTGGTCAAACTCTCGTCCATCGGCGACGAGTTGTTGCGCCTGGAAGGCTACCACGATCTGCAGGACCTGGACGTGGACCCGGAAAATCGCCGGCTGTGGCTGTGCGAAGGCGATCCGCCCGCGCTGATCAGTCTGGACCTCAAGGGGCGGGAGCTGTTCCGTGTGTCGGCGGGGCTGGCCCGGCCCACCCGCCTGCGCAGCTGGTTCCGCACCGGCAGCGTGCTGGTGCTGGACGCCGACAGCGCCCAGGTGGTGGAGATCAACATCTTCGGCGATCGGGAAGTCCGGCGCATCGGCGGGCTGACCCGGCCTAACGCCCTGGATCTGGACCAGCGCACCGGCGCTGTGTGGATTTGCGACGAGGGCAGCAACTACCTCTACCACGTGGCGGACGGCTTTGAGGGCAGCATCGACGACGTGCGCACCAGCCCCCACGTGATCCGTCGCGACGGCTACCAATTCCCGGTGGATGTCTCCGTGGAGGATTCGACGGGCGCCTGCTGGCTGGTGGATAAAGAAGCCGGCATGCTGGTCCGCTACGAGCCCAATGGCGTGGACAGCCTGATCATCAGCGGCTTCCAAAATCCGGTGGCGGTGGCGGCCACGTGGTCGGAAGGACTGTGCTGGGTGCTGGACCGCGGGCTCAATTCCAGCGTGCACCGCTATTTCTTTGATCAGGAGCAGGTCGCGCTGGACGGCCTGCTGTTCCCGAAAGACTTGGCCTTCAATCGAATCGATTCACACATCTGGGTGCTGGACACGGAACGCAACCGCGTGTTGCGCATCCGTCCCGACGGCAGCATCGCCGGCACCTGGACAGACTTCGACTTCCCCACGCGAATCGTCATCAACGGTGGGTACTGAGCCCGTTCAGAAACAGGCCCATGATCTCCTCGGCCATTTCGGTGGCGGTGCGGATCTCCCCCCCGTCCTGGAAGGCCTGGGTGTAGACGCCCAGAGTTTCCAGAAAAGTTGAACACACCCGCTCGGCATCCATGCGGCGGAACTCTCCGGTCTCCATCCCTTTGACCAGCAGGCTTTTCAACCGCTCGCGGATCTCCAGGAACAGCTGTTGGGACTGGTCATGCCAGGGATTTTCCGCCGGTTGCAGCAGCCGATGCTGCACTTGCCGATGGATGACGAAGAAATCCAAATGCTTGCGGTAGTAGATCAGGAACATGACGCACAGCGTGCGGAACTGGTGGGAAAAGCCGGCCTCCGGCGTCCCGGTCTTGCGCAAAATCCCCAGCAAATCCTGGTAGCCGTCCGTCAGAATGCTGTGGAACAGGTGTTCCTTGTTGTCGAAGAACTGGTACAAGGTCGGCTTGGCAAACTCCGCCTGCTTGGCGATGTCGTCCAGGGTGGCGCCGTTGAACCCCCGCCGGGCGAACTGCTGGCGCGCCACGTCCAGGATTTCCCGACGGCGCTGGATCCGCTCCCGGGCTTTGCGGCCCAGGCCACCCTCCTCCGCCTGGGCCTCGGCCGGCACCGCGGGCCGGGGCTGCAACCCTTGGGCAACCTGGCGAAAGGTCTGGATGGGCAAGGCGGGCCCGCTGGTTTCCGGACTGGGTTCGATGGGCGTCATAGGTCCTCCTGGTTCAGGCACAACTTGAGAAAGTCGGTAGTTACTGACAAGTAGTGTTTTAGACCTGCCGTAAATATTCTCAGAATCCATTGTCCACCAATCTCTTCCAGCAGACACAGAAAAGGGGCGACGTGTCGCCCCTGAGTCGATCCAGGCATGATCTCGTTCAGTTGATCTCAGACTCCACGACATCGTTGGTGAACAAGCGGATCTGGCCGGTCTGGGCGTCCACGTCCAGCTCCTTCGTCAGGTCTTCCAATTCCCGGCTCAGACCCTGAAGCTCCAGTTCAAGCCCCTGCAGGTCGCGGACACCTTCGGCTGAAAGGTCCAACTGCAGCGCCCCATGTTCCGAATCCAGCCAGCCCAACTGAGGCCGGGGGCGGTCCTCCAGCACCACCTTCACCGTCCGCTGCTTGTCCTTGCGCCACAGCACCAGTTCCACCGTTTCGCCCGCTTTCAGCCCCTTCATCAGGGCAAACAGGCGATCCACGTCGTGAACCGGACGATTGTTCAGCTTGACCAGGATGTCCCCCACTTGAAGGCCGGCTTTGTGGGCCGGACCATCGGGAACGACCTCGGCCAAGAGGACGCCCGCCTCCTCATAGTCCAGCGCAGCGCGCAACACGTGGTCCAGTGCTCGGGGCACCACACCCAGGAAGGCACCCCGTGGTCCGCCCTGCAGGTCCTTTTCCACCACGATCCGCTGTTCCCGAATCTCCTTCTTGCCCTCTTCCTCCGGGCCCTGGGCGCCGGCCACCCCACTCAACAGGAAAACCGCCAGCGCCAGGAGCAGGGCGGCAGGCGGTTTCAGAAGTCGTTCAAGGCTGGTCTTCATGGGAGCCTCCAAATTTGGTTGCCGTTCAACGCCCGGAAGTCAGCCTGGTTTCATGCTTTTTGAGCTCCGCTGCAATTGGCGTGACTTTTCTCCGCTCCCAATCCCGGATCCTAAATCTGATCCCCTGAATTCCGATACTGTTGAAGTCATTGTTGGACAATCATGCAGATTACCGGCCGCATCCTCCGCCACCACTTGCTGGCCTACTCCGCCCTGACGCTCCTGCTCACTCTGGGCTTGATCACCATGGTCGCGTGGTTTCCCTTGACCCGCCGGGTGACGGCCTCCGCGGAAAACACCCTGCGGCACGACACCGAGTTGCGGGCCCGGGTGGTGGACGAGACGTTGCGGCGCCTCTCCGAGCTGGGCTGGCAGGTCTCCAGCCGCACGGCGGCGCGGATCACCACCGCCGAGCTGGACCGCGGCATGCTCAGCCCGGCAGAGGCGGCCACCCTGCTGGCCCCCAAGCTGCGGGATGCCGTGGAGTTCTCCAGCGAGTTGCGCAGCCTGATCCGGGTGAGTCCCCAGGGGACGCTGATTGTCCAGGTGGGCAGTCAGATCCCGGACTCCATCCAGCAATTGCCGATCCGCTTCGACCTGTTGGACACTTGGTCGGCCGGTCCGGCCCGCCGGGGCCGCCAGGGCCTGACCCGGGTCTTCCTGCTGGACGGATCACCCCACGTGATCCTGCACACCCCGGTTTTCTCCCCGGATCAGCGGATCGTGGCGACGGACAAGCTGGTGTTTGATCTGGGAGTCCTGCGCGAGTCCCTCTCCCTGCCCCTCCAGCGCCAGCACGAAGTCTCCTCCCAATTGGTGACCCTGACCGCCAATGAAGAGGGTGTGGAGCCGGTCCTCCAGGCCACGCCCCGGGCGCCGCGCACCGCCCGCAACCTGAGTGGATCCACCCCGACGAGCCGGTTGGTCCAGGAAAGCCAGATCTTCTCCATCGGCGACCTATTGGTCTGCGCCACGCCCGTTCAAGGTTGCCCGTGGTGGTTGACGGTGGCCGTGCCACGGCAGGGACTGCTGGGAGAGTCCCGCACCTGGCTCGTCAGCATCCTGGTCACAGTGCTCGGGCTGGGTCTGGTCGGACTGCTGGGGAGCCTGGTACTGATGCGTCCGTTGCGAGACAAAATCCTGGTGGCCCAAAGCGATCTGCGCCGCCAAGTGGACGAGATGGAGCAGACCCGGCAGCGGCTGGAAGCCCAGTCCAGCCTGTTGCTGGAGCGCAACGAGGATCTGCGGCACCTGGCCTACGCCTCGGCCCACGACCTGAAGAGCCCGCTGATCTCCATCGGCGGACACGCCCAGATGCTGCTGGATCGGCTGGGGCCGGAGCTGTCCCCGGAGCGGCGCCAGAGTCTGGAGTTCATCCTGGCCGGCTCCAAGCGGATGTTCCAGCACGTCAACGACATGTTGGATTACTCCCGGGCCGCCGAGATCGAACCGCAGCTGGTCCGCCTGCCGCTGGACCGTCTCTGCCAGGACATTCTGGCCAGCCTGGACGGACGCATTCGGGAGAGCCAGGCCACGGTGGAGGCCCAGCATCTGCCGGTCATCCAGGGAGACCGGCGCCTGCTGCGCATGATCCTGCAGAATCTGGTGGACAACGCCATTTGCTACCGCCAACCCGAACGGGATCCGGTGATCGTCATTTCGGCGGACTGCTCCAATGAAGAAGTGGTGATCCGCGTGCAGGACAACGGCTTGGGAATCTCGCCGGATCATCAGCCGCAGATTTTCGAATCCTTCTACCGCCTGCATGACGACGCCGCCATCCCGGGAACCGGGTTGGGGCTGGCCATCTGCCAGCGGGCGGTGCGCCGCCTGAAGGGCGTGATCGAACTGGAGAGTGAGCCGGGCCGGGGGTCCTGCTTCACCATCCGCCTGCCCCAGCCCACCCGGACCGAGGAAGGCGGCGAGCATGACCACGCCCACGCCTAAGCGCCACCCCGCCGTGCCACCCACCGTCCTGGACCGGAAGTGCACGGGTTGCGGGGCCTGTGTCGCCGCCTGCCAACCCGACGCCATCCACCTGGAACAGCTAGAAAGCGGCCGCAAGCGCGCCCACGTCGATGCGGAACTCTGTCGCCTGCACGGAGATTGCCTGGTGGCATGCCCCCACGAGGCCCTCTTCGTCTGGAAGTGGCGGCCGAGCCACGTTCATCCGCCGGGGACCGAAGACGGGGCCTGACGCTCCGCCTTGGCCCATCCGGCGGCCGCGATCTTCGCCTTCCCGACCAGACAATTCTGCCGGCCCCGCTCGCGGTCAACTTTGTGCTGCGCCGGTCAGGCCCTATCTTCTTGCCGCATAATCGACATCTGTCTGCCCGGACCGGCAAGGAGTGGAACATGGCCCGACTGGAACTGTCGCGCACCTGGGAACCCGGCGAGGTGGAAGCCCGCCTCTATCGAAGCTGGGAGGACTCCGGCTGCTTCCAGACCGACCCGTCCGGCGACCAACCGGCCTTCGTCATCAACATGCCGCCCCCCAACGTGACCGGCCAGTTGCACATGGGCCACGGCCTGCAGGATTCCGTGCAGGACGCCTTTATCCGCTACAAGCGCATGCAGGGCTTCGACGCGCTCTGGCAACCGGGCAAGGACCACGCCGGCATCGCCACCCAGAACGTGGTGGAGAAGCTGCTGGCCCAGGAAGGCACCAACCGGCACAAACTGGGACGCGCGGCCTTTCTGTCCCGGGCCTGGGAGTGGAAGGAGAAGTACGGCGACATCATCACCGAGCAGAAACGCAAGCTGGGTGACAGCGCTGACTGGCAGCACGAGGTCTTCACCATGGATCCCGGGCCGTCGCTGGCTGTGCGCGAAGTCTTTGTGCGCCTGTTCGAGAAGGGGCTGATCTACCAGGGCGACTACATCGTCAACTGGTGTCCGCGCTGCCACACGGCCATTTCCGACGAGGAAGTGGATCACGAGGAGAAAGCCAGCCACCTCTGGCACATGGCCTACCCGGTGCTGGACGAGGCCGGTCAGCCCACGGCGGAGCAAATGGTGGTGGCCACCACCCGGCCGGAGACCATGCTGGGCGACGTGGCCGTGGCCGTCCACCCGGAGGACGCGCGCTACCGGCATCTGGTGGGTCGCAAGCTGCGCCTGCCGCTGGTGGGCCGCGAACTGCTGGTCATCGCCGACGAGTTCGTGGACCCGGCCTTCGGCACGGGCTGCGTCAAGGTCACGCCCGCCCACGATCCCAACGACTTCGAGATGGGCAAGCGCCACGGGCTCACGCCGGTGAAGATCCTGGACATCGAGGGCCGGATCAACCAGAACGGCGGGAGCTACGCCGGCCTGGACCGCTACGAGGCCCGGCAGCGCATCGTCGAAGACCTGGAGGCCCAGGGTCTCCTGCTGAAAATCGAGGAGCACGCCAACGCCGTGGGGCAGTGCCAGCGCTGCAGCACGGTGGTGGAGCCTTACCTCTCGCGCCAGTGGTTCGTCCGGATGAAACCCCTGGCCGATGCGGCCGTGGCCGCCGTCCAGGCCGGCGACGTGCGCTTCCATCCCAAGCGCTGGGAGAACGTCTTCTTCCACTGGATGGACGGCATCCGCGACTGGTGCATCAGCCGCCAGCTCTGGTGGGGGCACCGGATCCCGGTCTTCACCTGCGCGGCCTGCGGCCACGTGATGGTCAACCGCGAGGACCCCGCGACCTGCGCGGCCTGCGCTTCGCCGCAGCTCTCCCAGGACGAGGACGTGCTGGACACCTGGTTCTCCAGCTGGCTCTGGCCCTTCACCACGTTGGGCTGGCCGGACCTGGACAACCCGCGCTTCCGCAAGTACTACCCGACCCATCTGATGGTGACGGGCTACGACATCATCTTCTTCTGGGTGAGCCGGATGATCATGGCCGGCATCGAGTTCACCGGCCAGGCGCCCTTCCGCGACATCTACTTCACGGGCATCGTCAAGGACGCCCAGGGCCGCAAGATGTCCAAGAGCCTGGGCAACGGCATCGATCCGCTGGAGATGGTCCAGACCTTCGGCGCCGACGCCGTGCGCTACAGCATGATCGCGCTGAACACCGAGGGGCAGGACATCAAGCTCTCGGTGCAGAAATTCGAGATGGGGCGCAACTTCGCCAACAAGATCTGGCAGGCCTTCCGCTTCCTGCACATGCAGGACTGGAGCCTGCTGGACGGCGCCACCCAACTGGCCGAGCCCTGCTGCCGCGAACTGGCCGACGAGTGGATCCTCAGCCGCCTGCACAGCACGCGGCTCAAGGTCGAGGAGGCCTTCGAGCGCTACCGGATCAACGAGGCCCAGACCGCGCTCTACGAATTCATCTGGGGCGACTTCTGCGACTGGTACGTGGAGCTGGCCAAGCCCCGCCTCTACAACGAGCAGGATCCCGCCGGCCGGAAGGCCGCGCTGGAGCATGGCCTGCACGTGTTCCTCTCGGCCATGCAGCTGCTCTCGCCCTTCATGCCCTTCATCGCCGAGGAGATCTGGCGGATCATCCGCGTCGAACTGGCGGGCTTCGGCCTGACGCCGCCCTTCGGCGAGCACCTGATGCGGCACCGCTTACCCGCGCCGCGGCCGGAGTGGATCCTGCCGGAGGTGGAGAGCGAGTTCGCCCTGGTGCAGGGCCTGACCACGGCGCTGCGCAACATCCGCGCCGAGCAGAACATCAAACCTCGCACGGCCATCAGCGCGGTTCTGGGCGGGGAGCCCGCGCGCCTGGAGAGCCTCAAGCCCGTGCTGCACTACATCCAGGACCTGGCCCAGGCCGGCGAGATCCTGCTGGGCGGCGAGCGGCCGCGCCCGGCGGCGGCCAACGTGGTGGACGGCATCGATGTCTGGGTGCCGCTGGCCGGTCTGATCGACCTGGACGTGGAGCGCGCGCGGCTGCAGAAGGAGATGCAGCGGCTGGAGGGCGTGGTCAAGAGCCTGGACGGCAAACTGGGCAACGCCGAGTTCATCGCCCGGGCCCCGGCGGACGTGGTGGAGAAGGAACGCGCCAAGCTTGATGGCGCGCGTCAGGACTTGGCCAAGCTGCAGCAGAACCTGGCGGAACTGGGCTGAGCCAATACCCGACAACCCCGACAGCGGCGGAGGCTCCCGGAGTTTCCGCCGCTTTTTTTGTGGGGCTCTAGTTGCCTGCCGTGGCTTCCGCGCCCTCCCAGGCCGCGGGCTTGGGAGAGCCCAGGCTGTCCCGGGTGAGGGGATCGCGCGTGTAGTCCCAGAACTCGTCGCGCAGGTAGCGCTGCATCTCGCGGGTTTCCCGCGGGGCGTACTCATCCGGCCGGAAGAGGTAGAGGTAGGGCTCGGCCTCGTCGTTGGCCAGGATGGAGTGGCAGAGCGTGCACTCGTCCGGAATGCTCCGGCCCTGCTCGTCCACCAGATCGCGGTTGTGACAGCGGAAGCAGCCGCCGCTCTGGGCGTCGTGGCCCAGGTGGTTGGGATAGCTGCCCCAGGTTACCTTCATCTGGTGGTGGATATTGCGGCGGTAGATTTCCCTCACGGTCTGCACCGCCTGCTCGATCTCCGCGCCGCGGGCCGCGGCCAGCTCCGCGTGCTGCTGCTGGTAGAAGCCCTTCAGCTGGGCCTCGATGCCGGCCATGGCGGCGGCCTCATCGGCGTAGGTGCCGGTCAGGGCTGCCAGGGCCTGACGCTTGACGAAGGGCAGCGCCCGGCTGATCAGCCCCTGGTGGATGCGCAGGTCCACGGCCTTGGCCGGCTCCTCGAAGACGTGCGTGGCCCGGTTGTGGCAGTCCACGCAGTCCATCACCCGGGCGTGTTCCTCCGGGTCCTGCATCGTCTCCGCCTCCGTCGCCAGCGTCCGGTTGCGGTAGCGGCGGAAGCTGCCGTCGGGCTGCTTCATGTCCACCCACTCGATCACCTCGCCCCGGCCCTCCACGGACGCGTAGCGCACTTCGTTGCTCGCCGACACGTGCCAATGGCTGCCCTGGGCGCTGCCGGCCTGGCCGGAACCGATCTTCATCATCAGGGTGGTGTAGCGCGGGGTGGAGGCCGCGTCCTCCTGGTAGCGCACGATGTCGTTGATCCGGTCGCCGTGGAAGAGCTGCGGCCAGTGGCACTTCTCGCACGTGTAGCGGGCCGGGCGCAGATTGTGGACCGGCGTGGGAATGGGCCGCTCGTAGAGGTTGAAGGCGACGGAGATCAACTGCCAGGCTCCGTTGAGCTTGGCGTCCACCAGCGCGCCCACCCCCTCGCCGATGTGGCAATGCACGCACTGCACGCGGGCGTGGGGCGAGCCCTGGTAGACGGCCCACTCCGGCCCCATCACCGAGTGGCAGGCCGTGCCGCAGAAGGCGGACTGGTCCATGTAGTGCATGGCCCGCACGCCCACCAGACTGATGAAGGCCACGTTGCCCACCGAGAGCAGCACCAGGGTCCGCACCGCCAGCGCGCCCAGCGTGCGGCGCTCGGTCAGGCTCTGGTCGAAATTCTCGCCCAGGATGGCGCGGATGGACTGCCCGCGCCGGCGGGACTCCAGCCACCAGCTCAGCGGAATCAGCAGCAGGCCGGCCATGAAGAGCGCGGGAATGCCCAGGTAGGTGAACAGGCCGACGTAAGCATTGCGCACCACGCCGACCAGCATGGCGATCTCGAACATCAGGAAGGAGACGAAAGCCGAGGTGGTGATGACCACGCCGACGCGCGAGAGCCGGTTGATCGCCAACCCGCGCAGAAAGGCCAGCCAGAGTTGCTTCATGCCCACGGCCGCGATCCTCCTCTGTCTTGCATTCCGGTGGCGGCGTCAGCGTCCGCGCCGCGTCGCCGGATCGTGGGTCAGGGATCTTCCGCCCGCCGTCAGATGACAGTCCGCGCAGCTGCGCGTCTCCTTCTCCAGGCTGGGCGCTCGGCTGTCCCCACCAGCTACGTGCACGGCTTCGTGCCCGCGGCTGTGACACACCCGGCAGGTTTCGTCCAGCCGGGCCAGTTCCGGCTTGAACGCGTGGTCCGCGTGGCAGGCGGCGCACGAACCGCGCGAGCCGTCCGGGTTCACGCGCCCCGTGCCGCGATCGGGCCAGGCCGTCGATAGCAGCTTGTTGGGTGCGGCGGCATCCAGCAGGCGGGTTCCGCCGTGACACGCCGCGCAGGAGCCCGGCTTGCCCCAATCCCCCGGCCGGCCGGGATCCACCGCGCTGCGGGCGTGGGCGGAGCGGGCGTACTGGCCGCTCTCCACCTGGTGGCAGCCGGCGCAATCCGTGGGCGTCACCAGCGTGGCGATGAGCGCGCCGCCGTGGGAAAAGGCGTCCGGCTCGCCGGCGGCAGCCTCGTGGCAGTCCAGGCAGGTCACGTTGTGGCGGGCGTGGGCGGAGCCCAGCCAGTCTGTGTAGAGTTCCGGGGTGCGCAGTTTGTGGCAGACCAGACACGCGCCCTTGGGGGACGGCTCGCGTGCGGATCCCGGCAGAAAGGTCAGCAGGAACAGCATGAAAAGCAGTGATCGCCTGCAGCGCATGATTCCTTCCCCGACTGGTGGCGCGGCCCCTGTCCGGGCGGTGGGCCGACTGAACATGGCTGGGTTTCTCTTCACAATGAAGCTAGTTCACTTTGTTGATACATTGACAGGGAAGCGGTCCCCTTCCCGTTGGCCTCTGCTGGAGGAATCATGACCCAGCTCGTCCGGCACTCCTCTGCGCGCTCCCGTCCCGGAGCCGGGATCCTGCTGCTGTCCTGGCTCTGTCTGACCGCGCTGCTGCCGCCCGCGGCCCGGGCCGTGGTCTCCCGCGCCGAACACTCCCGCGACTGCGTGATGTGTCACATCGAGTGGGGCGACGACTACGACCGCCTCTCCGCCCTGCTCCCTCCGCCCAGCCATCGCGTGCTCATCGATGGCCAGCCGGCCCGCAACAGCTCCGAGGAGATGTGCTGGAGCTGCCACGACGCCTATGTCTGCGACGATCGCGACTCCTTCATGAAGAACGATCCCCACCTGAGTGGCAAGGCGCTGGGATTCAAGGCGGGTGATCTGCCGCTGGACCTGGACGGCCAGGTCTACTGCGGCACGTGTCACACACCCCATTCCCACACCATGGGCCGCAAGTACGAAATGTCCCCCTTCCTGCGCGGCAACTATCTGGGCAGCGAACTGTGCCTGAATTGCCATACCGGCCACTCGGGCGGCGGAGCCAACCATCCGCTGCACCAGCCGCTGGCGGGCGGCCGCGGCGCCGAGCTGGCTTCGGGCTTCGCGCCCCGAGACCGAGTGGAATGCCTGAGTTGCCACAACATGCACAGCGCGCACTCCACCCGGCTGGGCAGCGCGGAGAACCAGACGCCGCTCTGCGCCGCCTGCCACCAGCCCCAGCTCGGGATCGCGGCCACGCGCCACGCTACAGGCGACGGCCAGGGTGAGAGCTGCGCCGGGTGCCACGACGTGCACGCCGAAGCGGGCACCAACCTGCCCCGCGGGGACACCGTCTGCCTGCGCTGCCATTCCACCAGTCCGGGCCACGGGACCTCCGGCTGGGGCCATCCGCTGGGCGTCTCGCCCGCCGCCAGCGCCGGGTTGCCCCTGCGCCAGGGACAAGTGGGATGCGCCAGTTGTCACGACCCCCACCGCTGGTCGGCCACCGGCGAAGCCGACACGGGCCAGCCGGGCAGCCCGGCCAGCAGTTTTCTGCGTCGCCCGGACCAGGCCGAGCAGGGTCTCTGCCAGGGCTGTCATCCCAAAGAGAGCGCCATCCTGGCCTCGGACCACGGGCAGGGATCGCCGTCCTTCACGGCCATGGCCGGAGACTCCGTCTGGCGCTGCAGCAGCTGCCACGACGCCCACGGCGAGCGCGTCCTCAATGGGGTGACCTCGGGCTCGGCCCAGCTGCTGGCCCTCAGCCCGGCCACCCGGCTCTGTCTGAGCTGCCACGGCGAGAGCGACGCCGGCCTGGCCGGCGCCACCGGCGTGGGCGCCTTCAGCCATCCGCTGGGGCTGGGCGTCGGCGCACTGCGCCCGGCCTGGCTGCCGCGCAACGAGACCGACCTGATCGGTTGCGAGACCTGCCACGATCCCCACCAGTGGAGCCCCGTCGGGGAAGCCTGGTCCGCCGGGATCGACGGCGGCGACCAGTCCAGCTTCCTGCGCAGCGATAACCACGCGGGTGCGCTCTGCCTGGATTGTCACACGGACAAGACGCCGCTGCTGGGCAGCTTGCACGATCGCCGCGGACAGCCCGGGGCTTCGCCCAACGCCTGCGCCGCGTGTCATAGCCCGCACCAGGCGGCCACCCCGGCCCTGCTGAGCCGGGCCGTGGCGGGGAATCCGGCGGCCCTGCTGGCGGAATCCGACTGGCCGGCGGACAGCCGGGAACACAACTTGACCAATTGGAGCCCGGGCGCCAGCGGCTGCCTGGCCTGTCACCACGACTCGGATTCCGGGCAGCGCGTGCCCGGCGCCTGGTTCCATCCATCCTGGGACAAGGGTCCCCTGCCGGCCCTGGTGCCCGAGAACCACCGCGACCTGCACATCGACTGCCGCAGCTGCCACGACCCGCACCAGCCCTGGCGGCCGGACGACGCCCACGGCCGCGCGCAGTTCCTCACGGCCCAGAGCCGCGAGACCCTCTGCTCCACGTGTCACGGCGACGAGGCTCTCTGGCGCTACAACTACTACCACGATCCCGACCGGCGCCGCCCGTGATCCGCCGACCCGTCAGCCTTTCCGCCTTCCTGGTTCTCTGGAGCGGCCAGGCGCTCTCGCTCTTGGGCAGCCAGGTCGTCTCCTTCGCCCTGATCTGGTGGCTGACAAAGACCACCGGATCCGCCAGCGTGCTGGCCGGAGCCAGTCTGGCCGGCCTCCTGCCGCAGGTCCTGCTGGGGCCGTGGATCGGCGTCTGGGTGGATCGCTGGAACCGCCGGCGCACCCTGCTGCTGGCGGATCTGGCGGTGGCGCTGGCGACGCTGGCGCTGCTGCTCCTGTTCCGCGCCGGCTTGGCCACGCCCACGGCGGTGTTCGTCGTGCTGGTGCTGCGTTCCGTGGCGGGCGGATTCCACGGCACGGCCATGAGCGCGTCCACCAGCCTGATGGTCCCCGAGCGCCTCCTCACCCGGATCCAGGGACTGAACCAGATGCTGCAGGGTGGTTCGGCCATCGTGGCCGCGCCGCTGGGCGCGCTGGCCCTGGAGCTGCTGCCCATGTACGGCGTGATCGCCATCGACCTGTTCACCGCCGCCTGCGCCATCGGCCCGCTGCTTCTCATCGCCATTCCCCAACCTCCCCGCGCGGCCGACCCGCACGCCCGACCCGCCGACAGCTGGCGCGAACTGCGCGAGGGCCTGGCCTGGCTGCTCCCGCGCCGCGGCCTGCTGCTATTGATGGGCCTGGCCGCCCTGATCAACCTGCTGCTGGTGCCGGCCTTCAGCCTGCTGCCGCTCTTCGTGCGGGAGGAACTGCGGGGCGGCGCGCCGCTGCTGGCCGCGCTGGAGTCCGCCGCCGGCGCGGGGTCCGTGGCCGGGGGCCTGCTCTTGGCGGTCTGGGGAGGATTCCGCCGGCGGATCTGGACCGTGCAGGGCGGCATGCTGCTGACAGGTCTGGGGGTCCTGCTGTTCGGACTGACGCCATCCGGGCTCACGGTCTGGGCGCTGTCCTGCCTGCTGCTGGTCACCGTCGCCGCCGGACTCTGCAACGGCGCGCTGCTGGCCATCCTGCAGAGCCGGGTGGATCCCGCCCTCCAGGGTCGCGTCTTCAGCCTGCTGGGCAGTCTGTCCCAGGGCGCCGCACCCCTGGGATTGGCCCTGGCCGGCCCGGCCGCGGATCTCGCCGGCCTGCGCCCGATCTTTGTGACCGGCGGACTGGTCTGCGCGCTGTGCGGCGTGGGCGGCCTGCTGAGTCCCGCCCTGCGACAGGTGGAGGATTCCCTTCCTTCCGCCGCCTGAAGCGGTTTTTGCTTTCACACACATCCCCCTCCCCGCCGGCGTGCCTACATTGCCCGCACACACGGCGACAACACACATCAGCATCGAAGGGGGACCCCCATGCGCAAGCTCGTGGTCTGCTGCGACGGCACCTGGAACACGCCCGATCAGGACGAGGGCGGAGTGCCGGTGCCCACCAACGTGGTGCGGCTCTCCAACGCCCTGGCCCGCCAGGACGAGGAAGGCAACGCCCAACTGCTCTACTACCACCCCGGCGTGGGCACCGAGGGCTCCTGGTGGGAGAAAACCAAGGGCGGCAGCGTCGGGCAGGGCCTGGACCAGAACATCATCAGCGCCTGGCGCTGGCTCTGCCGCACCTGGCAACCGGAGGACCGCCTGCACCTCTTCGGCTTCAGCCGGGGCGCCTTCACCGTGCGCAGCCTGGCCACGGTGCTGACCACCTGCGGGCTGCCCAAGCTGCGCGAGCTGCCCGACGAGGCCCAGTGGAACCTGCTGGAGTCGGCCTTCCAGCTCGGCTACCGCGAGCGCAAACCCGTCGCGGCCTGGGCCGGTGCGACGGTGTTCCAACTGGCCCCGGCGGACGTGCGCATCCACTTCCTCGGCGTCTGGGACACCGTCGGAGCGCTGGGCATCCCGGACAACCTGGCCATCCTCAACCTGCTGGACAACCACAAGCGCCACGCCTTCCACGACACCAACCTGAGCGACAAGGTCCTGCAGGCCCGCCACGCGGTGGCGCTGGACGAGGAGCGGGCCTCGTTCTCCCCCACGCTCTGGGTGGCCCCCGGGCGCGAAGCGGAGGTCAAGCAGGTCTGGTTTCCCGGCGTGCATTGCGACGTGGGCGGCGGCTACGAGCAGACCGGCCTGTCCGACGGCGCGCTGAGCTGGATGATCGAGGAGGCGCGGGCCCAGGGCCTGGCTTTCCGGCCGGACATGCTGCGGCAGATCCACCCCAACCACCAGGATGTGCTGCACGATTCCGGCGGCGGCCTGTTCAAGCTGCTGCGCACCCAGCCCCGGAGCATTCCCCGGCTGGACGCCCCGGGCGGCGCGGACCTGCACGAATCGGCCCGGCGGCGTCTGGCGGAGCCGCCCATCTTCCAGGCGCCCTACCGGCGGACCGTGGCTCTGGCGCCCGGCGAGAACCACCGCCAGGAGGTGTACGCCCGCGAGCGCTGGAACGAGACCGGCCTCTGGCTGGAGGCCGGCGTGGCCTACGAGTTCCGCGCCACGGGCGAGTGGACCGACCGCAAGGTGGCCTGCGGTCCAGGCGGCACCAAGGACGGCAAGTTCGACAAGGGTGAGTTGCTGCACGCGGCAGCCGGGCTCTGGGGCCGTTTCGAGCAGTTGGTAAAGAAGGCGGCCAAGAACGAGGAGGCGGACTTCTGGGGCACGCGCCGCGCGGAGGACCTGCCCTGGATGGCCCTGGTGGGCGTGGTGGCCAATGGCGGCAACCCCTCCAGCGACGGCACGCCCGCCCCGCACGAGAGCTTCCTGATCGGGGAGAGCGTGCGCCACGTGCCCGGGGAGTCGGGCTATCTGTTCTGCTACGCCAACGACGCCTGGAATTTCTACCAGAACAACCGGGGCAGTGTCAGGCTGACGGTCACGCGCGGCGCCTGAACCGCGGAATGCCCCCGCTGGGAGCGCGGCTCCGGCCCCGCTTTTCCTACTTTGCGCCGCGGCACGGGCACGCTGCCGTTGTTGTGTCGCGCCGGAGGTGAAGATGAGTCCACGGCCCCGTCCGTCCTTGCTGTGCGCCCTGCTGGTCCTGCTGCTGGCGGCCTGCCACCCGCAGACCGGCAAGGGCTCCAACCCGGGAGATCCGGTCATGAGCCAGAATCCGACCCAGGCGGAGCTCAAGGCTCGCCTGACGCCCGAGCAGTACCGGGTGACCCAGGAGCGCGGCACGGAAGCGCCCTACACGGGCGAGTTCTGGAACCACCACGAGGACGGCCGCTACACGTGCGTCGTGTGCGGGGCCCTGTTGTTCACCTCGGCGAGCAAGTTCGACAGCGGCTGCGGCTGGCCCAGCTTCTTCACGGCGGAGAACCAGCAGGTCCGCACCCAGCCGGACACCAGCCACGGCATGCAGCGCACGGAGATCGTCTGCGCCTCCTGCGGCGCGCACCTGGGACACGTGTTCGACGACGGACCCCAGCCCACGGGTCTGCGTTACTGCGTCAATTCCGCCTCGCTGGACTTCGAGAAGAAGTGACCCACAGCGCCGGCGCCGCCGGCAAGGAGCCCATCATGAAGCGATCCCTGTGCGGGCTGGCCCTCCTGCTGGCCGCCGCCCTCCAGCCGGTGCTGGCCGGCAGTTCCATCACCATCTACAGCGACGGCTTCGGCCTGATCAGCGAGGAGCGCGAACTGCAGCTGAAGAAGGGACGCCAGGACTGGATCTTCGACGGCGTCAGCCGCCAGATCGAGCCCGCCAGCGTGCTCTTCCACTGCGACGGGGTCCGCCTGCTGGAGCAGAACTTCGAGTACGACCTGGTGGACGAGGAGACCCTGCTGCGCCGCTACTTGGGCATGGAGATCGACGTGCAGCTCAAGGAGGGCGAGTGGCTGCGCGGCACGCTGCTCTCCGGCGGACTGGGGTTGATCCTGCAGACCGAGCAGGGCGTGACCAGCCTGCGGCCCGACGCGCTGGTGGCCGTGCGCTATCCCAAGCTGCCCGACGGTCTGCGGCTGAAGCCCGCCCTGCGCTGGGAGCTGGAGGCCCAGGCCGCCGGCGCGCGCAAGGCCACCATCAGCTACCTGAGCGGCGGCCTCAACTGGAACGCCGAGTACGTCTGCCTGCTGGCCGAGGACGACAATTCCATGGAGATGGCCTCCTGGGTCAATCTCAGCAACCAGACCGGCCTGACCTGGGAGGACGCCGGCCTGCAACTGGTGGCCGGCTCCGTGCACCGGGTCCAGGCGCCGCAGAACTACCTGGCCAAGGCGCCGCGCATGGCCATGGCCATGGAGGCGGACGCGGCGGGCGGCTTCCAGGAGGAGAGCTTCTTCGAGTACCACCTCTACACGCTGGAGCGCCCGGCCACGATCAAGGACCGCCAGGACAAGCAGGTGGCGCTCTTTGACCCCAAGCGTGTCACGCTGGCCAAGCGCTACCTGGCGGACGGCACCCGCGGCCAGGACGTGCAGGTGGAGCTGGAGTTCGTCAACAGCAAGGAGAAGGGTCCGGGGCTGCCCCTGCCCGAGGGCACCGTGCGCCTCTACAAGCTGGACAGCCGGGGCCGCAAGCAGATGGTGGGCGAGGATCGCATCCGGCACACGCCGGTGGATGAAAAGGTGAAGCTGAATGCCGGCAAGGCCTTCGACCTGGTGGCCGAGCGCAAGGTGCTGGACGAGAAGCACAGCGGGCGGAGCGTGGAGCGGGAAGTGGAGCTGACCTTGAAGAACCGCAAGGCCAAGGAGTCCGTGACCCTCACGGTGCGCGAACCCATGTGGGGCGACTGGACCATCCTGCAGAGCGACTTCAAGGGTGAGAAGACGGACGCGAACACCTGGGAGCTGCTGGTGCCGCTCAAGGCCGGCGAGACGCGCACGGTGCGCTACCGGGTCCGGCACAATTCCTGAGCCGCGGGCGGCCGGGCTCGGCGCACGCTGGCTTCATGGACGATTGTGGATGTTATGAGCTGCGCTAAAGAGGGCGAACTGGACGAAACCCGGCCGGGGCCGGTTCAGGCGGCCTGACGCTGCGCTTCCGGCGCAGTTTGGGCCTTGCGCATGTAGCGCTCGCGGTTGGCCAGCACCTGCCGGAGCAGGTCGTCGGCGTTGGCCCGGATTTCGGCCACGCGGGCCTCACCCAGAACTTGAATGGCATCTTGCATCGCAGGCATGCGTCCCCCTTCGAGGTCCGAATCGTGATCGTTGCTGCTGGTTTGTCCACCGGATTTTGCTGAAAGCGGCCCGAGGATATCATCCTGGCGCGTGCCACGCAAGCTCTTTCTTCAACCGACATGATTTTCTCAAAGCTGACGTAGCTTTGCAGAATTGAATGTTCACCTTCTAAGTCCGCTCCAGCAGTGGAGTTAGAGCCTATTCGCGAATTTGCATAGAGCGCGAGTTCTGAACTCATGACCGACGGCCCCTCTTCAGCCCAGCCCCGCCCGGAGAGCCCGTCGCCGGCGGTCTCCCGTATTTCACCTCAACCAATCAATGATCTTCTGAACCAGGAACTGACCTGGCTCAAGGGTGTCGGGCCGCGCAAGGCGGAAGTTCTGGCCCGCCACGGTCTGCACACCGTCCACGACCTGCTGCAGTTCTACCCGCGCCGCTACCTCGACCGCACCTCCGTCACGCGCATCGCCGACTTCCACGCCGAGCTGGGCGAGATCACCGTCGTGGGCCGCATCCTGCAGACCCAGGTCAAGGGCTTCGCCCGCGGCCAGCGCTTCGAGGCCGAACTGCTGGACGGCTCCGGCCGCATGACCCTGGTCTGGTTCAACCGCGTGGCCTGGGTGCAGAAATTCCTGCGCGCCGGAGACGTGATCGCCGCCAGCGGCAAGCCCGGCTTCTATCGCGGCTGGCAGTTCCAGCACCCCGCCGTGGAGAAACTGGCCTTCGAGGAGACCGAGACCGACCCCGATGCCCCCTCCAGTGCGCCGGAGGATCTGCAGTACCAGGGTCAGGTGGTGCCCATCTACCCGGGCAGCGAGGAATTGCGCCGCGCCTGGCTGGACAGCCGCGCCCTCTCGCGCATCCTGCGCGGCCTCTTCCAGCGCCACCGGATCGAAGTTGCGGACCCCCTGCCCGCCGGGCTGAAACAGCGCTTCGGGCTGGTGGATCTCTCGCAGGCCCTGCGCGACGTGCACACGGGCCAGACCCTGCAGGAGGTGGAGCTGGCCCGCCACCGGCTGAAGTTCGACGAGTTCTTCTGGCTGGAGCTGATGCTGGCCTGGCGCAAGGCCACCACGGCCCGCGCGGTCAAGGGCCTGCAGTTCCCGGCGGATCACGGTCTGGTGGAGCGCCTGCTGGCTTCGCTGCCCTTCCAGCTGACGGGCGGACAGCGCCGGGCCGTGGACGAGATCTTCCGCGACATGCGCTCGCCCCATCCCATGAACCGTCTGCTCCAGGGCGACGTAGGTTGCGGCAAGACGCTGGTGGCGCTCTGCGCCATGCTGCTCTGCGTGGACAACGGCTGTCAGGCGGCCCTGATGGCGCCCACGGAGATCCTGGCCGAGCAGCACGCCCGCACGCTGATCCGCCTGGCCGAGCCGCTGGGTCTGCGGGTCACGCTGCTGACGGGTTCGCGCAACGCGGCCAGCCGGCGCCAGGCCCTGCAGGAAACGGTCTCCGGCTGGGCGCAGATCGTGGTGGGCACCCACGCGCTGATCCAGGAGGGCGTGGAATTCGCCCGGCTGGGACTGGCGATCATCGACGAGCAGCACCGCTTCGGCGTGGAGCAGCGCGCCAAACTGCGCCGCAAGGCCCCCGTGCTGGACACGCTGGTGATGACCGCCACGCCCATTCCGCGCACCCTGGCCATCGTGGGTTACGGCGACATGGACATCTCCGTGATCCGCGAGCTGCCGCCGGGCCGGCAGCCCATCACCACCGTCTGGCGGCGCGACAACAAGCGCGCGGAGATCTTCGGCTTCGTGCGCGACAAGGTCCTGGCGGGCGCCCAGGCCTACGTGGTCTATCCGCTGGTGGAAGAATCCGAGAAGCTTGAGGACGTGAAGGCGGCGGAGAAGAATTTCGCCGAGTTGGGCGCGGGCTGGCTGGCGGGCTGCCGGATGGGCCTGCTGCACGGCCGGATGAAGGCCCCCGAGAAGGAGGCCGTCATGCGCGACTTCCTGGCCGGCCGGCTGCAGGTGCTGATCGCCACCACCGTGATCGAGGTGGGCGTGGACAATCCGCGCGCCACGCTGATGGTCGTGGAGCAGGCCGAGCGTTTCGGCCTGGCCCAGCTCCACCAGCTGCGCGGCCGCGTGGGCCGCGGCACGGGCAAGTCCTGGTGCGTGCTGGTGGCCGGTCCGCAGCTCAGCGACGAGGGCCGGTCGCGGCTGGAGACCATGGCCGCCACCCAGGACGGCTTCGAGATCGCCGAGGCCGACCTGCGCATGCGCGGCACGGGGGATTTCTTCGGCACGCGCCAGAGCGGGCTGCCCGAGTTTCGCATCGCGGACATCCTGCGTGACACGGAGCTGCTGGTGGTGGCCCGCGACGCCGCCTTCCAGCTGCTGGAGGACGACCCGGGCCTGAAGGGCGAGCCCGCGCTGCGCGAGCACCTGCTGACCACCTACGCCGACCGCCTGTCCCGGGTGGAGGACTGATGCCCCGCCGCTGGGAGAATCCGCTGCTGCCCCTGCTGGCCGACGTGGCCCTGCCGCTGCCGCTGCCCAAACTCTACAGCTACGCCGTGCCGCCCGAGTTCGAAGGCGCGCTGGGACCCGGCTCCCGCGTGCTGGTGCCGCTGGGCGGTCAGCAGCTCATCGGCTACGTCACCGCCGTGGAGCGGCGCGAACCGCCGCGCGGACTGAAGCGCGTGCTGGACCTGATCGACGAGGAGCCGCTGCTGGACGAGGGCCTGATCCGCTTCTGCGAGCGGCTGGCCGTCCACTACGTCTGTTCGCCCGGGGAAGTGCTCAAGGCCGCGCTGCCGCCGGGGATCAACGGCAGCGTGCAGTGCTGGTTCGAGGAGCAGCCCGACGTGGCCCTGCGCAAACCGCTGCGGCTCTCGGACCGCCGCGTGGCCATCCTGCGGCTGGTGCGCCAGCGCGGCACGGTCAGCCGGGCCTGGCTGGGCCACGAACTGCAGGGTTCGCTGGCCCACGACCTCAACCAATTGGTGGAGTCGGGCTTCCTGCTGCGTCGGGATTCCCTGGAAGGCGAGCGCCGCCGCGGCGCCATGCGGCGCATGCTGCTGCCCGCCCAGTCGGCGGGTACGCCCGAGTTCCGCGCCGAGCTGGCGGCCCGCGAGAAGCGCGCCCCGCGCCAGGCGGCCCTGCTGCGGCTGCTGGCGGACAGCGGTCGGCTGGAACGCGCGGAGGTGCTGGCCCAGGGCTGGTCCGCGGCGCTGATCCGCACGCTGCTGCAGGCCGGCGCCCTGCGCGAGGAGCTGGAGCCCGAGATTCCGGCCACGGAGTACGACCTGGACGCCAGCGTGCTGGGCCTGACCCTCACCGCCGACCAGGCCGTGGTGGTGGCGGCCGTGGCCACCGCCCTGCCCGGCCCGGGCAAGCGTCCCGGCCGCTTCCAGCCCTTTCTGCTGCGCGGCGTCACGGGCAGCGGCAAGACCCAGGTCTACCTGGAACTGGCGCGCCTGGCGCGGGCCGCGGGCTGCGGCGTGCTGGTGCTGGTGCCCGAGATTGCCCTCACGCCGCAGATCGTCGCGCGCTTCCAGGGCTACCTGGGCCAGTCCGTGGCCGTCATCCACAGCCAGCTCTCCGGGCCCCAGCGTTTCGCCATCTGGCGCTCGCTGAAAAGCGGCGCCGTGCGCGTGGTGATCGGCGCGCGCAGCGCGCTGTTCGCGCCTGTCCAGCGGCTGGGGTTGATCGTGGTGGACGAGGAGCACGAGAGCTCCTTCAAGCAGGCCGAACCCGCCCCGCGCTACCACGCCCGCGACGCCGCCGTGCTGCGGGCCCAGCAGCTGGGCATTCCCGTTCTGCTGGGCAGCGCCACGCCTTCGCTGGAGTCCTGGCGGAATGCGCGCCAGGGCCGCTACCAACTGCTGGAACTGCCGCAGCGGGTGGGCGGCCGCCCGCTGCCCGAAGTCCAGCTGGTGGACATGCGCGCCGAGCGCGAGGAACTGGCCGGCCGTGGCGAGACGGCGCGCAATTTCAGCAAGGCGCTGATCGCGGCGCTGCTGGAGACCCACGGCGCCGGCCGGCAGGCCATCCTGCTGCAAAACCGCCGCGGCCATTCGCCCTGGTTGCAGTGCCCGGCCTGCGGCGACGTGCTGCAGTGCCCGCGCTGCGACGTCTCGCTGGTCTGGCACCGCAGCACGGGCCTCTGCCACTGTCACCTCTGCGGAGTGGAGATCCAGCCGCCGCCGCTCTGCCCGGCCTGCAAGGGCGCCAAGCTCAGCTACTGGGGCGCCGGCACGCAGAAGATCGAGGAGGAACTGGCCAGCATCCTGCCCGACGCACGCCTCTTGCGGATGGATCGCGACACCACCCAGCAGCGCGGCGCCTACGTGCGCATGGTGCGCGACTTCAACGCGGGCCAGTACGACATCCTGCTGGGCACTCAAGGCGTGGCCAAGGGCCTGGACTTCGCCCGCGTCACGCTGGCCGGGATCATCCAGGCGGACACGGAGCTGAACCTGCAGGACTTCCGCGCCCGGGAGTGGGGCTACCAGCTGGTCAGCCAGCTGGCCGGCCGGGCGGGCCGCGGCGACCAGCCGGGCCGGGTCATCGTGCAGTCGCTGGATCCCTCCCACCCGGTGCTGCTCCAAGCAGCCCAACATGACTACCTTGCCTTCGCTGAGGCTGAGCTGGAGGTCCGCCATCACGCGGGATACCCTCCCTTCACGCGGCTCTGCCGATTGCTGGTCAAGTCCACGGATGAAACGCTGGCCGAGCGCGCCTGCCGTCGGTTGTACGACGAGGTGCCGCGTCCGGCCGGGGTCGTGGCCTTGAATCCCGGACCGGCGCCTGTCCGCATGGTGCGGCGCGAATTCCGTCATCACCTGCTGCTGAAGTCCCGTCGCTCGGAGGATCCCGGCGGCCGGCTGCTGCGTCAGGCGGCGGAAGCCTGCCGGGACTACTTCCACAAACGGCTGAAGGAGCGTGACGTGAGTTTGATCATCGATATCGATCCCCAGGGCGTGATGTGAGGGCGCCCAGCATCCCCTTCCTATTCCTGCTGCTCTGGAGCCTGGCGGGCGCGCCTCTGTGGGCGGCGCCGAGCGTGCCCCCCAGCATGCTGGACGGGCTGACGCCGGCGGTGGCCGCCGGCTACGAAAGCCTGGACCTGGGCGACTTCCATCTCTTCTTCCATCGAGGCGACGGCACCTATGCCCGGCATGTGGCCAACGTGGTGCAGAGCAGCCAGCTCCGGCTGGCCGACGAACTGGACATGCGATCCTTCCACGGCAGCCAGATCGTGGTGGCCTGGGATCCCCAGCACTTCTATCGCCTGGCGGGCAGCGGGACGCCCCACTGGGCCGGCGCGGTGGCGAACGCCGAGCAGCGGCGCATCGTGCTGAAGAGCCCGCGCTGGGGCGACGCCCGGGACGACGCCGGCGCCACCATCCGCCACGAGATGACCCATCTGGCCGTGGGCCGGCTGCGCCGCGGCCAGTGGATCCCGGTCTGGCTCGAGGAGGGACTGGCCGTGCGGCTCTCGGGCCTGCCGCTGGGGACCAATCCCGACGGCGGGCAGATGAGCCTCTCCAAGGCGCTCAGCACCGGCTCCCTGCCGGCGCTGGACAAGCTGGAGGACCTGAATTCCTACGGCAGCCTGGGTGCGGAACTCGCCTACCAGCAGGCGGAAAGCGCCGTGGATTTCTTTCTGGAACGCCACGGGCGGGTGGCCCTGGTGCAGCTCCTGACCAAGGTGGGCCGCGGCGTGGGCTTCGAGGAGGCCTTCGACCAGGCTACGGGCGGCGGCTTCTACCGCTTTGAGAGCGAGTGGCGCGCCTGGCTGAAGGCCAAACGCGGCCTCTACTTCCTGGTGGACATCTCCAGCTGGATCTGGGGGGGCATCATCCTGCTGGCCGGCCTGACCTGGTGGATCCGTCGGCAGCGCGCCCGTCGGGTCCTCCAGCGCTGGCGAAGTGAAGAGGAGGAAGAGGACGATGATTTTCTGACTTGACCCGAATTAGGTTCGACAAATACTGATTAGACATCGAGTTTGATTCGCCTCTCCGCTCCAGAGCCCGCGCCGGACCACGCGGGCTCTGGGCTCTCCACCGACCGGCTACGGCCCTGCGCTACGACGCTTTTTCCCGCCTGAGCGACTATTCGGTCAGTGATCCTTTTGTTCAACAACAAGATCATCCTCTGCACAACCGTGCAATCTGCGGAAAAATTTCTCTGCCGAACCGGGAAAATTCCCTTGATCCCCCTTGCATCTTAGCTTTGCTCCCGCTAGATTTGCCCTCGAATTAGCAATCAAACCCACCTCCTTCTGCGAAGCCGAAAACAAATGGTGTCACGCGATACGCGTGTCCGCTTGGTCCAATTAGCAGGACCGGTGGAGCCGTGTCGCAAATCAAGAAGGGGGCTTCACAATGAAGCGTTTCGTCACGTTGCTTACGGTCTCGATCACGATGGCGGGCTTGGCCTTCGCGGGTCATCCCGTGGTTGAACCCGAGGTCGAGGGTGGGGTTGGTTTCCCGTTCCACCCCGGTGCCTACATCACGTCTTCCCTGAACGCGGACTTCGTCTGGAACGAGTGCTTCTGCATGCCGGCCGATCCGCAGAACCCGAACTACACCGAGTTCCCGGCCATCGGCGACCCCGCCGTGGTGCAGAACTACCACGTCCTGCGGCTGACGGGCATGGGCAATGTCCCGACCTACCTGCAGAGCCCGGCCAGCTACAGCTATGACGGCTTGGTGCTGGACATGACCTTCTACTTCGCCGCCAGCGAGTGCGCGGACGCCCTGGGCTACTACATCACCCCGACGGCCCTCACGGCCGCCCCCGCGGGCGAAGTCCTGGCTTCCGGCCTGTCCTTCATTATCGACCGCACGGGTTCCACCTCCTCCATCGAGGTGTACGATGACGGCGCCCTGGTGACCAGCGCCGTGCTGCCCGTCTATGACAGCAACTTCCACCTGCTGCGCGTCCGCTACGACGAGCTGAACCAGAAGGTCCGCATCGACCTGTTCGAGATGCTGAGCGAAGTGAACGTGCTGCCCTGGACCACGGTCAGCGGCCCGTCCTCCGGTTATGTGGGCTTCGGCGGCTTCGCCGATCAGGGTTGCTTCCAGTACATCGACGACATCTGCCTCTACGTGACCGACGACAACGGCTACGAAGTGAGCAGCCCCGATGCGCCGGTGGCCTACACCCTGGCCCAGAATTTCCCGAACCCCTTCAACCCGACCACCACGATTTCCTTCACCATGCCCGAGACGGGCGCGGCGAGCCTGAAGGTCTTCGACCTGGCCGGTCGTGAAGTCGCCACGCTGGTCAACGGCCTGATGGCCCGCGGCGAGCAGAACGTGGTCTTCGACGCCTCCAACCTGAACTCGGGCGTGTACTTCTACACCTTCGAGACGGCTGGTGTCAGCGAGACCCGCAAGATGGTCCTGATCAAGTAATTCCCGATCGATCGGAACCGGGCCTCCTGCGGGAGGCCCGGTTTTTTTTCACCTTGTCCCCACAAGCGTGAAGGGCCTTCGGGTCCAGCCTCCCCCGACTATCCCCAACGTACTCGCGCCCGGCCCCTGTTTACAGGCGTCGGGCTTTTTCATGGCGGGCGTTGTCGTCGATTGGGGCGTGCGCGCTCAGATCAGCCGGGCAACCCGGAACTCCAGGCCGCCTTCCACCTCGGATTCGGGCAGCTTGCCCTGACTCCAGAGGACGCGGTCCCGGGCCACGCGGAACAGGCGCTCCAGATCGGCGCGGACTTCGGCGCCGTCCAGCACCCCCAGGGCGCGGGCGATGGCTTCCAGGGTGGACAGCTGATGGGGATGGGGCGCGCTCCGCAGCCGGTACTCGGATGGAGTCTCGAAGGGCAGGCAGACGCGCGGAATGTCGCGCAACTCAGGCTGGCGCAGGGGGATCTTGCGGGCCAGGTTCCAGGTGCCGTCAGGAACGAACAGGGTCACCGGCCGCTCATCCGCCGCCGCGCAGGCGGCGTCCAGCGGCAGGGCGTCGGCCGAGGGATAGAGCAGCAGGGGCCGACGGGCGGGATCCAGCAAATCGCTCAGGTCCAGCGGCTGATCCCGCCGGCCGCGCAGCCGGATCTCCAGGTTGTCCAGGGCCGCCAGCGCCAGGCGGCCGGTGTTGCTTTGCCGCTTGACCTCGAGGTGGTGGATCACCAGCACCAGCTTGGTGCGCAGGGTTCGGCGCGGCACCAACCCACACACGCACAAATCCGCCAGCATGCGGCACTGCGGGCAACTCAGCCCGACGTTGAGTGCCTGCCGACGCAGCCGCCGGGGCCGCCCGGGCCCTTCATTGCCGATCGTAACGCTGCACCTCCGGCGTCACCACCGTCAACTCCACGCCGGCAGCACGGAAGATCTCCCGCGAATCCTGCGCGGCATGGTACATGCGCTCCGCCACCACGCGCGTGATCCCCACGCTGACGATGAGCATGGCGCACGTGCGGCAGGGCTCCATGGTGCAGTAGAGGGTGGCGCCGTCCAGCGCCGTGCCGTGGCGGGCCGCCTGGCAGATGGCGTTCTGCTCGGCGTGGATGGTGCGCACGCAGTGCTGGCTGACCTGGCCCTCTTCGTCCATCACGGTCTTCAGCAGATGGCCGGCCTCGTCGCAATGAGGGCTGCCCGGCGGCGAGCCCACGTAGCCCGTGCAGATGATGCGCTTGTCGCGGACGATCAGGCAGCCGCTCATCCCTCGGTCGCAGGTGGCCCGCTTGGCCACTTCGCGCACCAGGCCCAGGAAATACTCGTCCCAGCTGGGGCGCACGCTTACACCTGCGCCAGGCTGCGGGACACGATCTCATAGGCGTTGGGCGAGAGCTTCTCCGCCGCGGCGGCCCGCTCCAGCTGCGCCTTCAACTGGGCGCCCCGCTGCGGTTCGAAGCGCCGCCAGGACATCAGCGGCCGCACCATGGCGGCGCCCATGTGCGAGTTCAGGGCGTCCACCTCCAGCAGGCGATCCGTGAAGAAGGCATAGGCCCGGCCGTCCTGTTCGTGGAAGCGGGTGGGATTGTTGACGGCGAAGGCCATCAGCAGGGCGCGCACCTTGTTGGGGTTGCGCAGATCGAAGGCCGGATGCCCCAGCAGCTCCTGGATCTGCTCCAGGGTGTCCTCCCGCCGCGAGACGGCCTGGACGCTGAACCAGGAATTCATCACCACCGGATTGCTCCCCCAGCGGCGGGCGAAATCCTGCAGGGCCTCCTGGCGTTCCGGCGCGGTGGTGTGGGTCAGGGCCGCCAGCGCGGCCATGGCGTCCGTCATGCAACCGGCCTGCTGGTACTGGCGCAGAGCCAGCTGGGCGGGCTCGGAGTCCGCCAATTCGGAGAGCATGATCAGGCAGAGATTCTTCAAGGCCCGCATGCCCACATCCCGCGGGGCGCGGGCATAAGGCCGGGACTCCAGTTCCCGACTGTAGCGGCTGTAGAGGGCGTGCAGGTCGTCCCGGCAAGTGCGCGCCAGGGTCTGGCGGTGCAGTTCCAAGGACTGCAGCAGCAGCTCCACGGGCACCACGTCCAGCTCCTGCTCCAGCACGGCGTACCCGGGCAGCGCCAGTGCCAGCGCGATGAAGGCCGGATCCTGATCGGCGTCGGCCAGCGTGCTCCGCCAAGCCTGGACCATGTCTGGGCTCACCGAGGCGGGCCGCCGCTGACGCAGATTCTCCACGCACTGCAGCAGGGACGACAGATAGAGGCGCTGGCCGGCTTCCCAGCGGGCGAAGGGATTGCGGTCATGGGCCAGCAAGAAGCCCAGTTCGCGTTCGTCCTGTTCGCGCTCCAGCCGAATCGGCGCGCTGAAATTGCGCAACAGCGAGAGGTGCGGGCGGGCATCCAGACCCGTGAAGGTGAAAGTCTGTCGCTGTTCGCGCAGCTCCAGCAGACGATTGCCCGCCTGGCCGGCGCTTTCGCCCCGCAGCTGCACGGGCAGCTCGCGGCCCTGTTCGTCCAGCAGGCCCACCACGATCGGAATGTGCAGGGGGCCCAGCACTTCACCCGACCAGCCGGGCACCGTCTGCTCCAGCTGCAGCCGCAGTTCGCCCGCCGCGGCGTCCCAGTACTCGCTCACCTGGACCCGGGGCGTGCCCATCTGGCGATACCAGCGCCGGAACTGCGTCAGGTCCACGCCGCTGCCGGCCTCCAGGGCGGCCACGAAATCCTCCGTGGTCACCGCCTGCCCGTCGTGGCGCTGGAAGTAGGTGTCCGTACCCTTGCGGTAGGCCTCCGCGCCCAGCAGGGTGTGCAGCATGCGGATGATCTCCGCGCCCTTTTCGTAAACCGTGGCCGTGTAGAAGTTGTCGATCTTCTGGTAGCTCACCGGCTGGATCGCGTGAGCCATCGGGCTGGCGTCCTCGGGGAACTGCCGCGAGCGCAGCGTCTGCACGTCCTTGATCCGGCAGACGGCGCGTGAGCCCAAGTCGGCCGAGAACTCCTGATCCCGGAACACGGTCAAGCCTTCCTTGAGCGTGATCTGGAACCAGTCGCGGCAGGTGATCCGGTTGCCCGTCCAATTGTGGAAGTACTCGTGGGCCACGACGCTCGCGATGCGGGCGAACTCGTCGTCCGTGGTGGCTTCGGGTTGGGCCAGCACCAGGGCGGCGTTGAAAATGTTGAGACCCTTGTTCTCCATGGCGCCCATGTTGAAGGCGTCCACGGCCACGATCATGAAGATGTCCAGATCGTACTCGCGACCATAGGCCCGCTCGTCCCAGGCCATCGCGTGCTTGAGGGATTCCATGGCGAAGCCGCACTTGTGCACGTTGTGCGGCTCCGTGAAGATCCGCAGCGTGACGCTGCGCCCGGTGCAGGTGACAAAGTGGTCCTCGATGAACTCCAGCGGACCGGCCACCATGGCGAAGAGATAACAGGGCTTGGGGAAGGGATCCTGCCAACGGGCCCAGTGCCGCCCGTTCTCCAGCTCGCCCTGGGCCACCAGGTTGCCGTTGGACAAGAGGACCGGGCAGCTCGACTTGTCCGCCTGGATGGTCGTGGAGTACAAGGCCATCACGTCCGGCCGGTCGAGGAAGTAGGTGATGCGGCGGAAGCCCTCGGCCTCGCACTGGGTGCAGTAGATGCCGTCGGATCGGTAGAGCCCGGACAACTCCGTGTTGCCGTCCGGATTGATGCGGGTCAGGATCTCCAGCACGTGCCGATCCTGCAGACCCTCCACCACCAGGCCGCCCTCCTCAAGCCGCCAGCTGCCGGCGGGCGGCACCGCGTCGTCCACCGCCAGACCCACCAGTTCCACGTCCTCGCCCTGCAGGCAGAGGGGGCCGCCGGGGCCCGCGGGGTTCTTGCGCACGGCCAGCCGGGCCCGCACCAGGGTATGGTCGGCCTGCAGATCCAGAACGAGGTCGACGGAGTCCACCAGCCAGGCGCTGGGTTGGTAGTCCTTCAAAAAGGTGGTGTGGGCTTGCCTTGACATTGAATTCCCCTGTATAAATCATCCACCCCATGGCGGTTGAAGTTGATTGGCTCGAACGGGGAAAAAGTAAGCAATTGCGGGGGGGAGCGGGGAGAAAGAAAGCCCGGACTGGAATCCGGGCTGTTCTGCTAGAGTCGGCTGCCTATCCGACGCACCGCACCCGGACTTGCGTCCGGCGCCCACCCGCCCCTGCGGTTGGACAAAGCTAATTCAGCTTTGCATAGGCCAAGCGCGTGCCAAAAATAAACTCCTTACCCATCAACACGGTCAGCGCTGAACCCCCGCCCAATTCTGCGCAGCACTGTGCGGGATCCGTCACCCCATTCTGTTTTACTGGCTTTCCAGCGTGTGATCTGGCGCACACACAGGGGTTAAAAGTGAACGATTCTTCCGCTCCCGGGCAAGTGGTACGTTGAGCCCCGACACGACGCGGATCCGCGCCCGCTGGCGCGCGGTCCGGGGTCTCGAGGGCTAGCGAGGGAGGAGCCATGCTGACCTGGATCTGGTTGGCGCTGGTGGTGGGCAGCGTGGTGGTGGGGGCCTTCACCGGCCGCCTGGATGAAGTCACCAAAGCAGCCTTCGATATGGCGGGAACCGCGGTGACCATCGCCATCTCGCTCATCGGCGTGATGAGCCTGTGGCTGGGCCTGATGCGTGTGGCGGAAAAGGCCGGCTTGATCCAGCTGCTGGCCCGGGCCTTGAAGCCCATCTTCCGCCGCATCTTCCCGGAGATTCCCGACGGCCACCCGGCATTGGGCAGCATCCTGCTCAATGTCAGCGCCTCCTGGCTGGGGTTGGGCAACGCCGCGACGCCGCTGGGCCTCAAGGCCATGGAGCAGTTGCAGGAGCTGAACCCGCTGAAGGACACGGCCAGCAACAGTCAGGTGACCTTCCTGGCCATCAACACGGCCAGCATCACGCTGATCCCGGCCACCATCATCGCCCTGCGCGCCGGCGCGGGCAGCGCCAACCCGGCCGAGATCGTGGGCACCACGTTGATCGCCTCGGGCTGCGCCACGGTGACGGCCATCCTGGGCAGCCGCCTGCTCCAGCGCTTCTTTCCGGCCCGCCGTGCCGGGGAGGTGAACGATGCTTGACGCGCTGCGCCCCGCCATCGACACCTTCTCCTACGCCATGGTGCCCTTCCTCTTCGTGGCCATTCCGGTGCTGGCCGTGGCCCGCAAGGTCCGCCTATACGAGGAATTCGTGGAGGGCGCCAAGGGCGGCTTCGAGACGGCCCTGCGAATCATTCCCTATCTGGTGGCGATCCTGGTGGCCATCGGCATGTTTCGCGCCTCCGGCGCCCTGGACCTGCTGGCCGGCCTGTTGGCCCCCTTGACCGAGCGGATCGGCCTGCCGGCGGAGGTCCTGCCGGTGGCCTTGATGCGTCCGCTCTCGGGCTCCGGCAGCCTGGGTCTGGTGACGGAGCTGATCCAGGTCCACGGGCCGGACTCGCTCATCGGGCGGATCGCCTCCACCATCTACGGCTCCACGGAGACCACCTTCTATGTGCTGGCCGTCTACTTCGGCTCCGTGGGCATCCGACGCACGCGGCACGCGGTGGTGGCCGGTTTGCTGGCAGACTGCGTGGGCATCCTGACCGCGGTCTGGATCTGCCGGGCCATGTTCCTCTAGAAATCGTCAGGCCCGCCTCAGGCCCGCCAGCGTGACAAAAAAGCGCCGGATCCCCGTGGGGAATCCGGCGCTTGCCTGTTCAGCCCAGCATGGTCAGGGTCAGCACCTGGCCTGCCGGGTTTGACGATCAGATCAGTAGACCACGCGCACTTGATAGAAGCGCATGGATCCGGCTTCGTTCAGCTGGAAGCCGGGAACGGGCACTTCGCCCAGCAGGGGCGGATCCACGTCCCAGGGCTGGGTGCCGCCGTACACGCGGTAGGCCAGGGCGCCCGGCTGGGGGCTCCAGTTCAACGTGACCACGCCCCCCGACCAGACGATGCCCAGATCGTTGACCGGCAAGCCGGCCGACACGGGCAGCAGGGCCAGCAGCTTGAAGTCGTCCAGGTACCAGCCCTCGCGCGTGGTGCCCGTGTCCGTGCCGAACAGCCAGCGCAGCTGGACGGTGGTGGTGCCGAAGGGCACGTTGACGTTCAGGCGCGTCCAGTCGGCGCTGCCGCTGAACATCGGCCGGGGCACGCCCAACCAGGCCACCAGGGCCGCGGTAGAGGTGCGGTTGCGCAGGTCGTGCGTGTAGTCGGGGCTGGGCAGGGCGTCCTGCCAGGGACCGCCGTCCAGGCTCAGCTGCAGCACGCCGCCGTCGTAGCAGGAATCCGGATAGGCCCCGGAGGTTTCCGCCGCCAGCCAGCTGCGCACGCTGGCCACGATCTCCGTGGCACCCGCCGGCAGGGTCAGCACCGGGCTGCTGAGCACGCCGCCCGCGTTGTCCGCGTAGTTAGCCGAACCCGTCCCGCCGAACTTCCAGCTCTGGGTGCCCTCATAGGCCCGGGCCGACTCCAGATGCCACTGGTCCGTGAGTCCGCCGCCCCCCTCGTGGGTGAAGGTGCTGGTGCCGTTGAAGCCTTCGGCGAACAGGAGGGTGTAGACCGCGTAACTGGCGACGGACGTGCTGGCGCTGTTGGCGTTCTCCGAGCCGTCCACGGCCGTGATGAAATACTCCACCACGCTGCCGCCGGTCTGACCCGGAATTTGGCCCGACCAGCTGGAGCCGCTCTGGGTCATGGCCACGTTGTTCCAGGCCTGTTCCGGCAGGCGCCAGGCCAGGGTCACGGAGGCCAGGCCGCTGGCGTCGGTGATCTGCGCGCCCACCGTCTGGGGCTGGGCCGCCAGCACCTGATCCAAACTGGCCGGCGTGATGTTGGGGGGATAGGTGTCGTTGAAGCCGGACAGCGCGGCCAGGACGGCCTCGTAAGCGTCCACAAACCCGTGGCCGTAGGCGTTGTCCTCGCCCGCCGGGCCCAGATCCACCGCCGTGTCCATCAGGATCTGCTTGATGGCGTCCACTTCGATGTCCGGGTTGGCCGAGCGCATCAGGGCCACCACGCCAGCCACGTGCGGGCCGGCCATGGACGTGCCGCTCATGGTCGTGTAGCTGCCGTTGTTGTAGCAGCTGTAGGTGTCCACGCCCGGCGCGCTCACTTCAGGCTTCATGGCGAAGGCGCCGCCGCAGCCGGAGGGACCGCGGGAGGAGAAGCTGGCGATAGTGTAAGGCGCGGTGGGGTCGGTGGCGCCCACGGAGAAGCAGTTGTAGGGAGTCAGCGCGCGGTCGCCCGGGCTGCGCAGCGTGGTGGCGCTTGGACCTTCGTTGCCCGCGGACCAGGTGACGCAGACGCCCGCGGCTTCGCAGTTGTCGATGGCCGCCCACCAGCGGCTGTCGCAGTCGAAGTAACCGCTGAAGCCCTCGTTGACGCCCCAGCTGTTCTGCACCACGTCCGGCACATCGTCGATGGTGCCCGGATCGTCGTCCGGATCGGCCATGAACTGGAAGGAGGCGATCACGGCGTTGTCGAAGCCGCCGCCCGTGCTCATGTTGATGCAATTGCTGGCGATCCACTGGGCTCCGGGAGCCACGCCCACTTCCAGGCCCGGAGCGCCGCCCACCATGGTGCCCATGGTGTGCGTGCCGTGGCCGTGGCCGTCGTTGGGCGTCGTGTGGCCCAGGCCGGCGGCGTCCAGCCAGCACTCCGCCGTGGGATGCCCGTTGTTGCCCCGCCAGCGGGAGGAAAGCGCCGCGTGCGTGCCCAGCACGCCCGTGTCGATGCCGCCCACCAGCGCGCCCGAACCCGTGACGCCCAGCTGATTCCAGACTTCCTGGGCGCGAACGGCCAACACCCCGGGCTCCGGCGTGCGCTGGCCGTCGCCAGGCGCGCGCTCCCCCGGCGTGGCGGGCAGGATGGGATCGATCAGCTCCACCAGCAGCTCGGGCTCGACCAGCGCCACGTCGGCCCGGGCGGCCAGTTCGCGCAGCACGCCCAGCGGCGCCTTGACCAGCACCGCGTTGGTGATCCAGTAAGACGTGTAGCCCTGGACTTTGCCCGTACGCCGCAACTGCTCCAGGCTGCGCAGCAGATCCTGCTGGCTGGAGGCGGCCCGCTCCTTCAGGCTGCGCACCACGGCCTCATGCCGGGCGGCGCGCGTGGCCCGCCGGGCGTGCAGGTCGGCGTCCAGGCCCGCGATGTCCGCCTGCTCGCGCAGGGACAGCAGAACCGTCAGCGCTTCGTCGGCGGACCGGCCGGCGGCCAATCTCTCCAGCCCGGCGGAGAACTGTCCCGCCGCGGCGGCTCCGGCCAGGGCCAGAACCAGGCTTCCCAAAGTCAGGCAACGCTTCATGCTGAGTCATCCTTGTCGCTAGAACAGCTTGTGCAGAATTGGTCGCTTTGGCCAGCACGATCGCCCCCCGCCCCGGGCGAGGACAATTCAGGTTCGAGACAGAGCGCTGCCGGAAGGATCACATCCCAAATCGGCAGCACGGCTGGCACGAGTGCTGAACAAGCTCAGGATCCGAGGCCGCAAAGAGCGTGCCCCGGCCCGACGATGAAAAAAGCCCCCCGCGACGGCTCGCGGGGGGCTGGTTGGGAACCGAATGCGGCCCGCTTACTTGGTGAAGCGCGCGCGCTCCGTCTCCGTGACCGGACGGGCCAGCGGATTGCTGTTCACCGTCGCCACGGCCGCCGCGTCGTTGCGGGTCACAACCTGGAACACCTTGGTGCCCGTGGTGACCGGAACGGAGTAGGCCAGGCCCGTGGTGTTGGCCAGGAGGGTGTAGGTGCCGTCCATGGCCGGGGCGGAGTAGACATCGTAACTGGTGGCGCCGGCGACGGCCGTCCAGCTCAGGTTGGCCAGGCTGCCCGCGTAGGCGATGCTCAGCACAACAGGATCCGGATTGGCCGGCAGGGTGCCGGTGATGCAGATGTCGTCCACATGCCAGTACCAGTCATAGAGGTCGATGAACTCGAACATGATCTTGACGTTGGCCTGGCCCGCGGCCCAGCTGGTCAGGTCGTAGTTGTACAGCCCTTCCAGGATGAACTCGGTGCCGCCGCCATCGGTGGAGTGCCACTCGGCGATCAGCTGGGTCCAGGTGGCGCCACCGTCGGTGGAACCGCGCACGTAGGCATCCGACCAGTAACCGGCGTAACCCATCCGCAGATACTGCCAGAAGTCCAGCTGGACCGTGACCTGGCCACTGCAGTCGAAGACCGGACTCACCAGCGCGGCATGGTCTTCCTGGGTGGAGGAACTGTACTGGATGTACGCCGTGTAGCCCTGCGCGCCGTAGGAGGAGGGACCCCACTCGTTGCCGGCGCCGAGGTTGACGGAGGTCCAGTCATCCAGCGTGCCCACTTCGAAGTTCTGGCAATATTCCAGACCCGCGGGGGGCAGGATGGTGAAGGTGTTGATCGCCGTGACCGCGGTGTTGTGCGCCGGGCTGGCGTCCACGGCCGTGATGGTGTAGTCGATCACCGTGCCGATGGGACGGCCGGCCAGGTTGGCCGTGTAGGTCGGGCCACCGGTCATGGCCACGTTGGTCCAGGCGCCGCCGTTGATGCGGTAGGCCAGGGTGACCGAAGTCAGGCCGGCGTTGTCCGTGACGTCCGCGTTGACCACGTAGGGGCCCGTGACGTCCTGGGTGTTCACCAGCGGGGTGTGGACGATGACCGGCAGGCTGGCGTCCACCACCTGGAAGGAATAGGTGGCGGAGGTGCCGACGTTGTGGTTGGCGCTGTTGTCAACGGCCGTGACGTAGTAGTCCACGGTGGTGACGAAGGGCTGGCCGGGGATGTTGGCCGTGTAGTTCGGGCCGCCGCTCATGGCCACGTTGGTCCAGGCGCCGCCGTTCAGCCGGTAGCTGAGGGTGACGGACTGCAGACCGGACGGGTCGGTCACGTTGGCGTTCACCGCGTAGGGACCCACGGTGTTTTCGGTGTTGCCCAGGGCCGTGTGCGTGATGATCGGCGCCGTGTTGTCCACGCCGGAGACGATCATGGTCACCGGAATGGTGATGCTCGGGGTGTCCGCGTCGTTGCAGCTGAAGTTCACCTGGCCCGTGAAGGTGCCGAAGGCGATGTCGGTGGCGTTGTAGCCCACCGAGAAGCTGCCGCTGCCGCTGGGAACCACCGTGCCCGAGGACGGGGTCACGCTCAGCCAGGGCGTCGTGGCGGCGAATTCGATGGCCAGGTTGTTCGTCAGGTAGGCCGTGTTGAAGGCCACTTGCAGACCGTCCGTGCCCGACTCGTTCTCGATGCCCACCGAGCAATTGGTGGCATTGACCACGGTCAGGTACTGGTAGACGATCCGACCGTCGGAGTGCAGGATCATCTGGAAGGTCTGGTAGTCCGAGGTGCCGTAAACCGGAACGCCCGTCCACTGGACGATGAAGCGCGAGTTGGCGCCGTCGGCGTAGTACTGCAGGGAGCCGGCGGAACCCGGATTCAGGTCGCGCATCATGCCGGCCAGCAGGGCGTTGGGATCCGCCGCGTTGGGGATACCCTGGGGAGACAGCGAGTTGCTGGTGCTGGTGAAGCTCAGCCAGCCGTTGGTGCAGACGCGCACCGCGCTGTAATCCACGCCGTAGTAGTTGAAGGTGAAGCCCAGGTTGAAGGGACCGTAGTTGGTGTCGTCGGTGTTGCCGACCACGGTGCCGATGCCGCTGATGTCGAACCAGCTGAAGGCCGGTCCGCCGGGCTCGTTGGAATCCTTCCAGGAGTAGCCGAAGGCGTCCGGGCCACCCGACAGGCGGGCGGCTTCGCCCTGACGCGGGTCGGCCTGGCCCTTGGCCAGCTCAAGGTAGGGCACCGTGGAGGCGGCGCTGAAGGTGCTGACGCTGGCGGTCCAGAGCAGGTCGCCTTCGCCCGTGTTGCTCACGTTCACGATGTCCGAAGCCGTTCCACCGGGGGAGACGGTTTCGCTCAGGCTGAGGGGATTCACCGCGACGTTGGGATACACGGCGTCGGGCGGGATGATCTCGTCCACCCAGGCGCAGTCGCTGCCCGTGTCGACGCTGCTGTCCTTGGAGTAGGTCCAGGTGAAAGTGTGGTTGCCCACGGCGACCGGGTAGGTGGCCTGGGTCCAGTCGATTTCGCCCGACCACGCGTCCTGCTGCACGCCGTCGATGTAGAAGCGCAGGTAGTCGAAGCTGGACTCGGAGGACACCTTGTAGCGGAAGGTGATCGTGCCCGGGCTGGGAACGGCCATCCCCATGTTCATGGTGGAGGTCTGGCTGTGGGTGATCAACCCGCTCTTGGCGGCGTAGGTGCCTTCGTAGACCACGTCGCTGACGATGGTCCAGGGAGCGTTGCCGCCCTGGGTCCAATTGAAGGCGGCGAAGTTGCCCGACTCGAAGCCTTCATAGATCGGCAGGTGGAAGTCCAGCGTCTGCGCGGCGTTGAAGGTGACGGTCTGGCTCTGGCTGCCCACGCCCGGCTTGAAGGCCGTGACGTTGTAGGTGAAGCCCACCGGGATGGAGGTGCTGTAGAAGCCGCTCGCATTGGTGGTGGCGTTGGGCAGGATCACGTTGGTGAAGTCGATGGTGGCACCCGGCACCGGGTTGTTGTCGGCGTCGTAGACGAAGCCGGACAGCACGGCGGAGGGGGCCGGAGTCAGCGCCACGTTCTGGGTGGTGGTGACGTCGGCCACGATGTTCACGGCCTGATTCTGCGCCACGTACCCGAAGGCGGAGTACTGCATGGTGTAGGGGCCTTCGGCCATCATCATGCTGTAGGCGCCGGAGGCGTTGGTGCTGGAGATCTGGGGACCGGCGGTGTTGCTCACGCTGGCGCCCTCGATGGGCAGACCCGAGCTGGAGCTGGTCACCGTGCCGGCCAGCGTGCCGTAGCCTTCCATCACGGCGATCACGGCCGCGTAGGCGTCGATGTGGCCGTGGCCGTAGGTGTTGTCTTCAACCCCACCGGCGGTGTCCATCAGGATCTGCTTGATGGTGTTCACGTCCACGTTTGGGTTGGCCGAACGCATCAGGGCCACCACGCCGGCCACGTGCGGGCCGGCCATGGACGTGCCGCTCATGGTCGTGAAGCCGCCGCCCGGATAGGTGCTGTAGGTGTCCACGCCCGGCGCGGACACTTCCGGCTTGATGGGATAGGGCGCGGGCGAGCACGTGGAGGGCCCGCGGGAAGAGAAGCTGGCGATCACGTTCCCGTTGACGGGATCCGTCGCGCCCACGGAGAAGCAGCTGTAGGGGGTGACGCAGCGGTCGCCCGGGCTGCGCAGGGTGCCGGCGCCCGGACCCTCGTTGCCCGCCGAGAACGTCACGCAGACGCCCGAGGCTTCGCAGTTGTCGATGGCGGCCCACCAACGGCTGTCGCAATCGACATAACCGCTGAAGTTCTCGTTGACGCCCCAGCTGTTCTGCACCACGTCGGGCACGTCGTCCAGGGTGGCCGGATTGCCGTCCGGATCCGCCATGAACTGGAAGGAGGCGATCACGGCGTTGTCGAACACGGAGCCCGTGCCGCCGGCGATCACGTTGCTGGCGATCCACATGGCGCCCGGAGCCACGCCCACGTCGCTGCCACCCACCATCGTGCCGGTGGTGTGCGTGCCGTGGCCGTTGCCGTCCTGGGGCGTGGCGTGACCCAGGCCCAGGGCGTCCAGCCAGCACTCGCTGACCGGATGGCCGTTGTTGCCGCGCCAACGCGTGCTCAGCGCCGGGTGCGTGCCGTCCACGCCCGTGTCGATGCTGCCCACCAGGGCGCCGGCGCCGTTGACACCGAGAGTGTTCCACACGTCGTCGGCGTTGATGGCCGCCAGGCCGGCGGTGATCACCCGGCTGCCGTTGTCCTGCTCGATGACCAAGCCCTTGGCCGGGATCACGGGCATGATGGCATCCACCACCAAGTCCACTTCCGCCAGGTCGATGTCGCCACGAGCCGCCAGTTGCCGCAGAACGGAAATGGGGGCGTTGACCACGACGGCGTTGGTGATCCAGTAGGGCGTGAAGCCGTTCACCTTGCCCGCGGTTTTCAGGGCCGCCAGCTCGTTCAGCAGGTCGGTCTGGGTCCGGGTGGCGGTGGACATCAGCTCACTGATCACCAGCTCGTGACGCTCGGCCAGGGTGGCCTTGCGATCCCGCAACTGCTGATCCAGGTCGGCCACCTTGGCCTGCTCCTTCAACGAGAGCAGCACCTTGATGCTTTCCGTCGAGGATTTGCCCGCCACGTAGCGTTCAAGCCCGTCCGAGAAGCTTCCAGCCAGCACGGAGCCCGCCAGGGCCATGCTGACCGCGAATCCGGTCAACGCTCTGCGCATCCTTCCTCCTTTTTCCGGGGTGTCCCAAGTGTCCAAAAACCGGCGGAGGCCACGCAACCAAATTGCGCTTCCGCGGCGTTGGGCCACTCTTTGCACCACAAGAGCTAAAACAGTGTTGATGTTTCGATTGAAATGGTTGTGTGAACCTGTTCCTGACTGCAAGTCCTCCATTTCTCGAGCAAAGCTCGTGCCCAGCTACTTGCAGTTTTTTCAACAGGTTCTGGCTTACTGACCTTCAGGGACTCTGCGGCGCTGGCTCTCTGTCCCGTGAGCGGCCCGAAACCCCTTGCCAATGCGGCCGGGCATTGTTTCCATCCATACCATGATCGGATTCGCTCCCGCCCCACTTTACCGGCCCGCCGTCCAGCTCATCGCCCGCCTGCGGGCCGCGGGTCACGAGGCCTACATCGCCGGCGGCGCCGTGCGGGATTACCTGCTGGGCCGCCCGCAGTGCGATCTGGACATCGCCACCTCCGCCCGTCCCGACCAGGTGCGAGCCCTATTCCGGCGCACCTTCGCCGTGGGGGAAGCCTTCGGCGTGGTGATCGTGCACCACCAGGGCCAGGCCTTCGAAGTCGCCACCTTCCGCGAGGAGGAAGGTTACCTGGACGGCCGGCGCCCCAGCCGGGTCAGCTATTCCACCGCCCGGGCCGACGTGGCCCGGCGGGATTTCACCATCAATGGCATGCTTTGGGACCCGGAGCGCGAGGAAATCCTGGACTGGGTGGAGGGTCGCCTCGACATTCAGCGTCGGCTGGTGCGCACCATCGGCGATCCGGAGGCCCGCTTCGGCGAAGATCGGCTGCGCATGCTGCGGGCGCTGCGCTTCAGCGCGCAACTGGATTTCGACCTGGATGCCGCGACCTTGGCCGCCATCCAGCGCCAGGCCGTCCACCTCCCCGTGGTGAGCCTGGAGCGAGTCCGGCTGGAGTTGGAAAAACTCTTCGCGGCACCCGCGGCCCGGCGCGGCCTGGTTCTGCTGGAGCCCAGCGGCCTGGGCCCCGTGCTGCGCGACCTGTTGCGGACGGACGCCCGGCGGCTGGCCGGCAAGCGGGCCGTCCAGCTGGGATCCGGTGCGGACTGGGCCTGGCTGGAGAGCTGGAGCGGGGTCCGGGATCCACTCTCTGATTCCCTGGGCTTCCAGGGTCTGCTCTGCCTGCTTTTGGATGTGGCCGGCTTCGGGCGGGACGGGTGGCAGCCCGACCAGGCACCGCAGCTCCAGGCCGGGCTGGACGCCCTGGGCCGGGCCCTGCGTTTCTCCCGCGTGGAGCTGGCCGCGGCGCGCTCCGTCGCCTGGCTGTGCGCCTGGTTGCCTGAGTTTTCCCGCCTGCGGCTGGCAGATCAGCTGCGCTGGTTGCGCCGACCGGAACGGGGCTGGCTGCTGCCCGTGCTGCGGCAGCCGCGGCTTTGGCCGGATCTGCCGCTGGAGTTGATGACCCGCCTGATCGAACGGCACCAGGCGCACTGGCAGCCGGCGCCCCTGCTGCGCGGCGAGGAGCTGCAGGCCCACGGCCTGAGCGGTCCGGCGCTGGGCCGCGTGCTGGACGAACTGGAGGCGCTGCAACTGGAGGGCGCCCTTGCCACTCCGGACGAGGCCCGCCGCTGGCTGGCCACTCACGACGGCGTCTGACAACCAACGCCCCCCAATTCTGGAGCCCCACCATGCGCCGCCCTTCCGCTCGCATCCACCGTGGTTGGTTGACCGGCCTGCTGGTGGTCGCCCTTTCCCTGCCGGCGTGGAGTCGGCCCGATGCGGCGGAGTGGGGCGGCTTCCGGGACGGTTGGCGCTTCCTGCACCGTGCCACACCTGCCACCGCGGGAAACTTCGTCCGCGAATCCAGCCGGCAGGACAGCCTGCACGCCTGGGACGCCCTGTCCTACGAGGTCGCGCTGGGGCTGGAGTTCAGTCCAGCCCACCTGGAAGCGACGGTCCGCGTGGCGCTGGTGGCGCGCGAGCCCTTGAATCTGCTGGATTTGCATTTGCGCGGCTACGAGATCCACTCCGCCCTGGTCAACGGGCAGCCGGTGGCATGGTCCCGGGAAGACGACCGGCTCCTGCTGGATCTGAGCGCCCAGCCCGCCGCCACGGGCGACAGCCTCTGGGCCGAACTCCAGTACGCTGGGCCGCCAATGGTCCACGCCGGAACCGGCCTCTTCGTTGCGCCGCAGATCGCCTACACGCTCTCCGACCCCTGGGGCACGCGCAACTGGATCGCCTGCTTCGACGAGCCCCACGACAAGGCCCTCTGGCGCGTGTCCGTCCGGGCGGACAGCAGCTTTTCACCCTGAGCAACGGCGTGCTCGAGGGCGTGCAGCCGCACGGGGACGGCACCAGCACCTGGGCCTACCGCCACGACCACCCCATGAGCAGCTATCTGGTTAGCATCGTCTGCGGCCGGCTTAGCATCCTGGAGGACGAGTGGCAGGGTCTTCCCCTTCGCTGGTTCGTCTACCCCCAGCACGTGGGTGCCGCCGGCCAGGCTGTCTCCAGAATGGATCAGATGCTGGAGTGTTTTTCGGGACTCTGGGGGGATTATCCCTTTGAGGGCTACGCCATGGGCGAGGCGCCCATCTACGGTGGCATGGGTGGCATGGAGCACCAGACCTGCACGACCATCGGCAACGGGATCCTCGCGGCGGGTCTGCAATACGAGTCCATCATCGCCCACGAACTGAGCCACATGTGGTGGGGCGACGCCCTGACCCCGGTGGATTTCCGCCAAGTCTGGCTGAACGAGGGCTGGGCCACCTACGCGGAAGCCTTGTATTTCCAACATCTTGCCAGTGGCGACGAGACCGTCTTTCTGGACTATCTGCAACAGATCCAGCAGACCTACCTCAGCTGGGACAGCGAGTACCTGCCGATTTTCGCGCCGCCCGCCGACGATCTGTTCAACATCAGCCAGTACGAGAAGGCGGCTTCCGTTCTGCACATGCTGCGCGACCTGCTGGGCGACGAGGCGTTTGGGCAGGCCCAGCGGGACTGGCAGGCCGCCCATCGCTACGGCACGGTGGGCACGGCCGAGTACCAGGCGGCGCTGGAGAACGCGGGCAACCAGGAGCTGGACTGGTTCTTTCAGCAGTGGATCTATAGCGGCGGCTACCCCACCTACCAGCACCGCACCGAACTGCGCCAAGAGGCGGACAATTGCCTGGTCCATCTGACGGTCAGCCAATCCCATCCCCGGCTGGACAGCTTCCGCGCGCGCGTGCCCCTGCGGCTGGTGAGCAGCCAGGCCACCCTGGACACCCTGGTTTGGCTGGAGCAGCCGACCCAGCAGTTCAGCTGGACTCTGCCCGGCGTCTTCGACACGCTGATCTTCAACCATCGGCACCCCGTGCTCTGTCGCCAGCAGGCCCTGCCACCCCAGCCGGGGCCGCCTCAATGGCGCGTGCTGGCGCTGGAACTGGATGACAGTCAAGGCGGAAACGGCGACGGAGATCTAGCCCAGGGGGAGAGCGCCTGGTTATCGTTACAGGTGGAGAACACGGGCGGCTGGGACACGGAGCTCCAGTTCAGCCTTTCCGGTAGCGGTGTGGAGATTGGTGGCACGTGGGAGACGATCCCGGAGAGCGCTGGTGGCATGGTGCATGAACTGCCGCTGGGCCAGGTCCAGCTCGCCGGGCTGGAATCCGCCGAAATCGGCTACCTGAATCTCATCCTCGGCTCGCACAGCGCGCACTACCCGGAACAACAGACCCCGCTGCAGCTGCCGGTGGGGGATCCCTGGCTGCTGCTGGTGGCCCCGGGCTCCCAATCCGCCCTGCTGCCCTTTTATCGCGAACAGCTGGATTCCCTCTGCGTCTTCAGCGATGTGCTGGATCCGGCGGCCACGCCCCTTCCCGCGACCTTGCGCCCCGACCACCGCGGCCTGCTCTGGTTGACGGGGGCCAGCGGGCAGTCGCTTTCAAATGCCGAGGCCCAATGGCTGGCGGCACGGGAAACCGAGCAGACAGGCGTGCTGATTTGTGGGCAGGATGCCTTCGACCTGTTGGACCCGCCCTTCCTGGATCGAATCGAGATCCTGAACCCGGACGTGAACGAAGTGCTGGTGGACGGCGAAGGCGAGTTGGCGGGTTTGACGGCCCTGCTCATCGGCGCCGGCGGGGCCCAAAACCAGAGTTCGCCCAGCTCGCTGACGTGCCCCGACGGTCTGTGCCACGTGCTGGCGCGCTATCGCAACAGTCAGGAGCCGGCCATGTGGCAGCTGGATTGGCAGGACAGTTCCCACCGGGTGATCGCAGCCGGCTTCGGCTTGGAGGCAATCTCCGGCCTGGCCAGCACCAGCAGCCGGCGCGACTGGCTGGCCCGGCTGGCTCCGCTGCTGGACGTGGAGCTTTCCGTCGCGCCCGGTCCGTCCGCCACGCTCCGGCCGGGCGGCTTCGTGCTGGGGGAGGCGCGGCCCAATCCCTTCAACCCGACGACCACGCTTTCCTATCAACTGGATCGTCCGCTGGAGGTCAGCCTGCAGGTGCATGATCTGCTGGGTCGGCAAGTGGCCCACTCGCGGGAAGGTCTGCGTGGAGCCGGAATCCACCAGCTGCGCGTGGACGGCGGCCAATTGGCTTCCGGACTGTATCTGGTGACCGTCCAGGCGGGCGAACAGCGCGCCACGCGCAAGGTGTTGCTGCTGAAATGATCAACCCAAGCCAAGGGGTTGCCGCCGGAAACGACAACGGCCCCCATTGCTGGAGGCCGCTGTACTGGGAGGTGTGAAACGGGTCGCGCCCAGCTTGGATGATTCCGCCAGGATCCGCGCTGGACGATCATTAAGGTTATGAAATGAATTTGCGTTGTCAATAAGTCGTGAGGATTTTGTCCAAATCCGCACAGATGATTTTGACAAGTCAAATAGTATGTTGTCCAAAAGGTCGAAAGGATTAACATGCAACGGGATACGCGCCAACGGCGAGCCATTCGAGAAGTTGTCATGGTCCAGGCCCGGCCGTTGACCCCGCTGGAAATTCTCACCGAGGCGCAGAAATTGGTGGCCCGCCTGGGCCTGGCCACCGTCTACCGTAACCTGCGCATGCTGCTGGACGAGGGCTTTCTGCGGGAAGTGCTGATCCCCGGCGACTCCCCCCGCTACGAGCAGGCCGGCAAGGGCCATCATCACCACTTCTTCTGCTTTCGCTGCGGCAAGGTGTTTGAGATCGCCGGCTGCCGCCCCGAGGTGAACACCTTGGTGCCGGCGGGTTACATCCAGGAGTTCCACGAGTTGACCTTTTACGGAAGCTGCGCCGGTTGTGCCCTGGAATCAACAGACAAACCCGTCGAGGCCGGAACCCATCGAATTTAGGTCAAACTAACTTAGCTTGACCGCCCCAAAACAAGGAGCTGTCATGCCTGGCATCCTGCGCCGCCTCACCACCCTGGGCCTCTTCCTGCTCTGTTCCTGCGGCCTGAACCAGCGCAAGCTCGATTCCAACGCCGGCACGGAGAACGGGAGCATCAGCTTGAATCACCAATTGACCCGCATCGACGGCAGCACGGAGTCCATGACGGACTACCAGGGCAAAGCCCTGCTCATCGTCAACACGGCCTCCAAGTGCGGCTTCACCAAGCAGTACGCCGGCCTGGAGGAACTGCACCGGCGCTACTCGGCCAAGGGGCTGGTGGTGATGGGCTTTCCCTGCAACGACTTCTTGGGCCAGGAGCCGGGGACCAACGAGGAGGTCCTCGAGTTCTGCCAGAACACCTTCCAGGTGGACTTCCCCATGTTCGCCAAGCTGACCGTCCAGGGCGACAGCATCCACCCGCTCTACAAGACCCTGACCAGCGAGATCGCCGAATCCCTGCGCGGCCCCATCAAATGGAACTTCACCAAGTTCCTGGTGAACCCGGCCGGCCAGGTGGTGGGCCGCTTCGAGCCCAAGGTGGAGCCGCTGGACGCCGAGCTGCTGGCCGCCATCGAGAGCGTGCTGCCCGTCCGCTGACGCCGCCCCAGGCCGTGATCACAAGTGATTGACCGTCAGGATCAACGCAGCAGCGTAACGGTCCGAGTCGCTTGCCGCCCACCCACCTCCAGCGTGACCAGATAGGTCCCGCTGGCCATCCGCTCCGCCTGGAAGGGAGCGAAGTGCGTACCGGCCGGCAGCGCGCCGTTCCGCAACACGGCCACCTCTTGACCCAGCAGATTGTGCACGCTGAGCTTGACGATCGCCGGGCGAGTGAGGGTGAAGGGAATGCGCGTCACCGGGTTGAAGGGGTTGGGCCAGGGGGCGCCCAGGCTGAAGCTCTGGGGCTCAGTGATGGGCCGCCACGGCGACACAGCCACCCAATTCGTGTCAGGAGTCAGGCTGGCGTGAGGTCCGCCCGTGTAGCCGATGTCACAGCGCAGGCCGCCCAGACTGGGCCAGAGCGGAATGCCTGGGTTGGTCAGATCCTCGACATCGTTGAAGGCGAAGTCTGGGGCTCCGGCATCCACGCAGGGCGAATCCGGCGACAGGTAGGGCACGCCACGCTCCAGATCGAACAACGGATCAAGGCCTACCAGATTGCCCTCACCAGGCACGGCCTCCTCGGCCAAGTTGTATTGCCAGTCCTGTGTAATGGGCAGATTCCATTCGACCAACTGCTGATAGCTATTGTCGTAAAACAGGCAATTGCGCACGTGGAGGTCTATCGGTTGGTAGAAATTGAACAGGTGCCGCATGCCGTCACACCCTGTCACGGTCACGTTCTCAAAGTCAGCGCGCGGAACGATGCCTTGGTAGTCGTTCGCCACGGCGACTTGCAGCACCGCCTGCTGGCTGTTGCGTTGATAGGACGGCGAGAGGTGATTCAGCGCAACGTCGACATTCTCGATGAGCACGTTGCGGAATCGATAGTAGGGTGGGGCCTGGGGACTGAAATTGTCCCCGATGTAGAACGCCGCCCGCCCCACATTCCGCAGAATGACATTGTCCAAAAGTAGTGAGTCACCGCCCAAGTCGATGCCGCCGTCGTCACAGTCTTCCAACAACACATTCCTCACACTCACCTTGCCTCCTCCAAAAGCCAGGGTATAGCTCATGCCGGAGTACGAGATGCCATCTCCCGCCAGGGTCTCGGGGATGCTGTTTGGTTGTTGGCTGTTGCGGACCAACACGTTATCTACGGTGACATTGTTACCGTTGGCCCACAATTCACGACCATAGTTGCCCGTGTATCCGAATGCAGGGAGAGTGGAATAGTCGTCCAGATCTTCCACGCGGTTGTTCTCGAAGACCAGGTTCTCGAAATGGACGTCGTCTCCCAACCCGTTTTTCACCATCGCACCCAGCACGTAATTGCCGCCCGTTCCCGATGCATCCGGGTGGGGCGGCAGTATCACGCTGTTGTTATAGATGCGGGAATCCAGCAGGCTGGTCCGTCGAGTGTACAGCAAGCCCGTGCCCACATGGCTGGTGCTGTCGCCGGAGACGTTGTCATGCATGTCCAAGTGACGGATGGTGGCTCGATTGTCGACGGTTCCGAATTTGATCAAGGTATCGTATGTGCCAACCAAAGATCGATTATCATGAACATGAAGACTATCTATCTCTAGAATTGGCGTTTCGCAATTCAGATATAAAGCTGGCGTAGTTGTCGCCGTTACCCCACCGACTTCCAGATTCGTTATTCTAGCCCAGGATGTTCCGTTATATGATTCTGAACATTGAATTTGTAATGCTCCTCCAATCGTCTGCGGGTTGTTAATAAATCTGAAATTTCGATACGATAAGCCATTAGCCCTCCTAGTACTATTAAGAAAACTGCTTAATGTACCGCTATTAAAAACGAAAATGTTTGAAATCTCCAGCGTGTCCTTTTCTGACATTAACGTCACTAGTGTCCGGTTAGAAGTCGAACAAAAACAATTGGTTACCATCTGATGCTTGCTCGATTTGGGAACCTTCGGCTCTCAAGGCGCTTCGTAGCTGGGTTTTCTCGAAGACAGAGATGGAC